>Ga0208277_1002510_pt1 | contig 10344 bp, 12 predicted proteins | sample ETNtaG_5_FD_185782 | JGI IMG/M metagenome (GOLD analysis project Ga0208277, IMG submission 185782) | Marine microbial and viral communities from oxygen minimum zone, Eastern Pacific Ocean - ETNP201406SV205 (SPAdes) (version 2) | ecosystem: Environmental > Aquatic > Marine > Oceanic ...
AACCCCGTTTCAGCTGGAATTGTCTTCTCGTGTAATTCCGCGCCCATCTTTGGAATACAATTTATTATTCTTAGAAATTCGGAGGATTGTTCCGACTTAGGGAACCTTTCATGAAGTACTTTTGTATCTCCGCCGATAATGTCAACGCTGCTGATTCTAGGCCAAGCTGTTTGAGCTGCAATTTGCTCTGAAGTAGGTTTATCCGCGCAAGAACTTGCATCTTTTCCGACTATCGTGAGCCCCTCCCATTTTTCGAGAGTCAACTCACATTTAGTCCGCAGCTTAAAACGAAGTAACCTTGCGATAACTACCTCTCCGGAATCGCTATCCATATCTAGAAGGTATTTATGTTCCCCGATCTGAGTTACTCTTAACCAAGCATTGACTTTCCCGTCCGGATTCAAAAGGAATGACCAGACTGACTCTCCTTCTTCCATTGCGAGCACGTCTTGAGTTAACTGACCTTGAAGATATTTTCCTGCATCGGGACCATTGACCCAGATGACATCACGCTGCAATTTGAGTGCGCATGTTTCATTTTTGTAGGCTTCGAAGACCTTATTAATCTCTTTCATCGTTCCGAACCCGTGTCATCTCTTCCGCAGGTTTAACTGCTGCTATGAGCGCTTTAGCCTTTGCCCAGCACTCATTATATTCTGCTACTGGGTCGCTATCTACAACAATCCCAGCTCCTGCTTGGACCGATGCCCCTCTCGGGGTGATTACCATTGTTCGTATCGCTATTGCATTATCTAAATTTCGATTGAAGTCTAAGTAGCCCACTATGCCAGCGTATGGACCTCGTCTAGTTTTCTCTAATTCATCGATTATTTGCATCGCTCGAACTTTGGGCGCCCCGGAAACAGTACCTGCAGGGAACGCAGCCTTTATTACGTCGACTGGTTCAAAGTTCTTTCCTAAAGTGCCTGAAACTTGTGATGTAAGATGCATAACATGACTGTAACGTTCTAGTGTCTTCAACTCATCAACTTGAAGTGAGCCAAAGTCACTTATTCTTCCTAAATCGTTTCTGGCAAGATCCACTAACATAATGTGTTCAGCCAGTTCCTTTGGATCTTCCAAGAGGCTATCAGCGAGAGCTTGATCCTCAATTTGGGTTAGCCCTCGTTTTCGTGTTCCGGCAATGGGGCGGCTCGTTATTGTGTTGTCTCTCAATTGGATTAAGGGTTCAGGAGAGCAGCCAACCAATGTGACTTCTTCGTTTTTTACGAAATACATATACGGACTTGGATTTATTTGTCGCAAAACTCTATAAACGTCAAAGGGGTTTGCCTCTAGATCGAAATCGTATCGCTGGGAGAGCACTACCTGAAAAATATCACCGGCGAGAATATAGTCTTTTGCCTTTTCTACAATTTCACAATATTCATTCTCGGACATTGTTGGTTTCACATCCACTGAATCTAAATCTAAATTGGGCGGATCTAGCAAAGGCTCAGATAGTGGTTTTGCCCCATCAAGCATTAAGGAATCTAAACGACTCTTAGTTTCGTAATATGATTCTCTAATTTCAGACTCTGAGCTCTGAGGTTTAACAATGGCGTTTGCTATCAAAAAAACTCTTTGGCTCCAATGATCGAAAGCTGCCACTTCACCTATTATTGACAGAATTGCGTCAGGCACTTGCAGGTCATCATCTGCAGGCAAAGGTAGATCTTCAATCTCTCGCACAGTGTCATAACCGAGATAACCCAATAAACCACTGTACATAGGAGGGAAGTTTTCAATCTGTGGAGCCGACAAGTTTCGTTGAAGTGTTCGAACTAATTCAAGAATTTGTCCATTGTTATCAAATTCAAGAGGTATCTCACCTTCAATCATCAACTGGCTATCTATTTTTTTTACAGTCAAAAGTGGGTTTCTTCCGATGAATGACCACCGACTCCATCGTTCGCCATGCTCTACTGATTCAAGCAGGAAACCCGATTGGTCACCGACAATCCTTTCGAAAGCTGATACTGGTGTGATTAGATCCGCAACCAGTTCCTTCCAAACAGGAATGACGGTGTGCGCCTTCGCATGCTCGATGAATTGCTCAAGCGACGACTGCATTCTAAAGATAAAGTCCTGTAGGTCCCTGATCGAGTCGTTCAGCGGCTACGGCATGAATATCTCTTTCACGAAGAATTATGTAATCACTTCCTCTAACTTCGACTTCATACCTGTCTTCTGGATTAAACAGAACCTGATCACCGATTTCCATTGTCCTAACATTCGGCCCGGTAGCCTTTACTTCGGCCCAAGCTAATCTTCGAGATACTTGCGCTGTTGCTGGGATTAGAATGCCACCAGATGAGCGCCTCTCTCCATCTTCGCCTGGCATTTCAACGAGGATTCTATCATTTAGCATTTTTACCGGAAGGCGCTCAGACGGAGTGGGCACTGCAGACTTTCCTTTCTTCGGCGTTGAAGAGGATTTAGCCTTACTCTTTGTTGTGCTTGTTTTGTTTAATGATTTTTTTGTTTCCGTCACAGTCTCAACTTATCTTGTTCTCGGAAAAGTGACGACATGAGCAATCAACCTTTTCTGACTCTATGCCGGTCTAACTGAGATTCCGCATTCAATCAGATAACTTTTGACGTCACGAATCGACAATTCCCCATAGTGGAAAACGCTTGCGGCAAGAAGGGCGTCTGCTTTCCCCTCCAGCACGCCTTGAGAGAAATGATCTAGTGTTCCTACTCCCCCACTCGCAATTGTCGGGACATTCGTGGATTGAGAAACCTTTGAAGTCAGTATGCAATCAAACCCGTCTTTGGTTCCATCGCGCCCCATGGAAGTAAGTAAAATTTCTCCAGCACCGCATTCTTCACCTCTTTGCGCCCACTCCACTACATCAATACCTGTGGGTGTTCTGCCTCCATGCACGTAGACCTCGTAACCCGATTTACATTCAAAATTCTCGGTCTGCTTTGCATCAATTGCTAATACAACACATTGAGTTCCGAAATCTGCAGCTATTTCGGAGATTAATACTGGCCTTTCAACCGCAGCGGTATTTACGGAAATCTTTTCTGCTCCTTCACGTAAAAGCTTTCTAGCGTCGTCAACACTGCGTATCCCACCTCCGATCGTAAAGGGAATAAAAATTTCTTCAGCACACCGACGAACAAGATCAAAGACGGTTTCCCTTCTATCAGATGATGCAGTTATATCTAAGAAAACGATCTCATCAGCGCCTTCTTGATCATACTTTGATGCAAGCTCAACTGGATCTCCAGCATCTTTGAGGTCCACGAAATTGGTTCCTTTCACTACCCTTCCATCGCTGACATCAAGACATGGGATAATACGGACATTAGTCATGTTCAGACTCAACGTGCTCTAGACCTTCTGCTGTGACAATGAGTTCTTTAAGGGTCAACCGCTTTTCGTAAAGGGCTCGTCCAGTTATAACCCCAGCTAGCCTCGATCCATTCACTTGTAGCCTGACAAGGTCATGCAAATCCTCCAATGAACCTAAGCCACCTGATGCTATTACCGGAATATTAACATCTCGAAGAATCTGCGATAAGCCTTCTAGGTCCGATCCTTCCATGGTCCCATCTCTTTTTATTTCCGTTACTATTCCAACTTCAGCCCCACTCATCTCAAGCCTCTTTAAGAGGTCAACTACCTTAAGATCTGTAGTGACTTTCCATCCGCGAGTAGCAACGTAGCCATCTTTCCCATCTACTCCAACTGCGACGCGATGACCATGTTCAGCTATTCGAAGGACTAATTCAGGGTCCTCAACTGCTGCTGTTCCAATTACAGTTCTTTCAACCCCAATATCATAAAGAAGTTTTGCAGTATCTGATGACCTGATGCCTCCACCTACTTGCACCGGTATTGATAGTTCTTCACAAATGTCTTTTATGACAGCTGTATTTTTGAGCGAGCCAGTTCTTGCTGCATCAAGGTCAACCAAATGAATCCATTCAGCTCCATCGGATTCAAACTTCAGCGCTTGAGAAATAGGGTCATCTCCATAGATTGTTTCCCTTGCATAGTCTCCCTGATAGAGACGGACACATTTACCGTCAATCAAGTCAATTGCCGGATACACGACGAAACTCATACAGTCCTTTCACAGATTTTAAGAAAATTTTGTAATAATAATCGCCCTGCTTTGCCTGACTTCTCTGGGTGAAACTGTGTTCCAAAAAGTAAACCTTTTTGAACTGCAGCAATAATAGGTGATCCATAGGTACAGGTTGCAATTGTTGTACTTTCGAGTTGGTTTTGTTCCGCAGCATATGAATGAACGAAATAAAACCACTCATCCTCTAACCCCCTAAGCAGTGGTGAATCACCTTCAAGTTGTATTTGATTCCATTGCATCTGAGGTACCCTCGGCGCATTTTCAAGCACCTTCACTTTCCCTGCAAACAAACCTAGACCTTTAGCTTCAGGCGACTCATCTGATGTTTCGTAAAGAAGTTGCATACCTACACAAATTCCAAGAAAAGGAAGGTCATTTTCCACCGCTAGAAGCGCTATTTCTCTTACACCCGAATCAGTTAAAGCTTTTGCACATTTTCCGAAGTTTCCTACGCCAGGAAGCACAACACCGTCTGAAGCTAGCACCAAGTCTTTATCTGCAGTCAAACGGGCCTCAGCACCTGAAATCTCAAATGCCTTTTGTGCTGACCGCAAGTTTCCAATGCCGTAGTCGAGTACTGCGACCTTAACCATTTATAGAACGCCTTTTGTAGAAGGTAGACTATCCCCCTTAACCCTCGTTGCCTGCCCTAAAGCTCGTGCAGTGCTTTTAAATAGTGACTCAATAATATGATGAGTGTTTTTTCCACGTATGAGTACTTGATGCGCTGTTATCTCGCTAGACATCACAAAGGCTCTCCAGAATTCTTCAATAAGCTGAGGGTCAAATGGTGGGTCACTAAGAATTTTCTGCCCTGGTGATTCAACATCATAGAAATGAAATGGTCTTCCTGACAGGTCTAGTGAAACGTCAACAAGGGCTTCATCAAGCGGGCACGATGCGCTAGCAAAACGCTGGACTCCGAGTTTCTCCCCAACTGCTTCTTTAAAACATGTGCCAATGGCTATACCAACATCTTCCACTGTGTGGTGCGCATCAATCTCTAGATCACCTTTTGCTTTTACGCTTAGATCAAAATTTCCATGTCGTCCTAGCTGATCAAGCATGTGATCAAAGAATGGGATTCCGGTTTCAACCTCTGTTCTACCTTTACCATCCAAATCCAATGAGATATCAATTAGGGTTTCTTTAGTTTCACGCCTGAAAGTCGCTAATCTTTTCTTCATTATCCTAGTATCGCCTTAAGTGAGCTAATAAACGAGTTATTTTCCTGTTCGGTACCTATTGTAGCTCGTAAACAATCGGTTAAATTTGGCCAGTTTGAACAATCACGGACTAGAACCGAATAATCTACAAGCGCTTTCCAAAGGTCATTACCAGACATCCCAACAGTCTCTAGTGGCTTAAATAAGATAAAGTTTGCAGCACTGTCCCAAACTTGAAGAGGAAGGTTTTTGAGCTCCTCAGATACCCTTTCTCTTTCGGACTTCAGGAATTCAACTCGTTGCGTCATTTCGTTTCCATATTTCAGCGCTGTTATCCCTGCTATTTGCTTAAAAGTATCTAAATGATAGGGAAGCAATACTTCTTTCATTCCGTCTATAACCCGAGTTGCACCAACGGCATATCCCAATCGCCCTGCAGCATAACCATGCGCTTTTGAAAAAGTTCGGGTTACGACAATTGGTAAATCATTATCCACGAGCTCTATTGCGGACCAGTCAGAAAACTCTCCATAAGCCTCGTCAAGAACTAAAAGTGAACCATTTTTTGAACAGTATTCCAGAGCAGAAATAATTGTTTCTTTCGGTTCGATAACTCCCGTTGGATTATTTGGGGAACAGAGAAATATTATATTCGGTTTTGTTTTTACTAGAGTTTCCAATCCGTTGCGTCCACATAGAAAGGATTCGTCCCTATCGCAGGAAATAATCCCTGTACCGGTAATTTTGGCAATTTGGGCATGCATTGCATACGTTGGTTCAAAAATTATTGCGGATCGATTATTTCCTCCGTAAGCGAGCAAGATGGCTTGGATAATTTCGTTTGAACCATTTGCCGTTACGACATTATTCGGTTGCACACCATGGGATTCAGCTAACTGAGCTACTAATTCAAAAGCATTCCTGTCCGGGTACCTATTCCATTCAATGGTAGTCACTGCTTTTTGGATTTCGTCAACCCACTGATCCGGAGGAGGTAACGGGCTCTCATTGGTATTTAATCGTGCTTCTACCGTAAGTTGAGGAGAGTGGTACCCTTCGAATAACTTAAGGTCATCCCTTATTTCAGGCCAAGTCATTTAGTTCCTCGATTCGAAGTCGAATTGATTCAGCGTGAGCTTCCAAACCTTCGGCATCTGCGATTTTTATTATCGTGTCAGCGGCTTCCTTGAGGGCATCCGCATCCATTGAAATGACATGGATATCTTTAATGAAGTCATTTATCGTTAGCGCACTTGCAAAGCGTGCGCTTCGGTCGGTAGGTAATACATGGGATGGGCCAGCGTAATAATCACCCACTGACGCAGGTGCCATATTCCCCATGAACACAGCTCCGGCATTCTGGATAGAAGAGAGGTAAATTTCTGGACTTTCTATCATCAGCTGGAGGTGTTCGGGAGCAACGGTGTTCGCAACATCAAACGCTTGAGGTAGATCTTTTACGAGAACAGCGAAACCACCCTCATCAAATGTTGACATAATTTCTTGTCGTCTCTTTGATTTATTTACGAGAACCTCGACTTCTTGAAGTATTGCTTCAAGAGTTTTTTCATCTGGAGAAATCAACCATGACTGACCATCAGGTCCATGTTCTGCCTGAACTATTAGGTCAATGGCAGCAAATTTGGGGTTTGCCGTCTCGTCAGCGATCACAACTATTTCCGATGGTCCTGCAAATGCTGCGGCTATCCCTACGTCTTGTGAAACCATCCGTTGTGCAGTGGCTACATAGATATTCCCAGGTCCAACAATAACATCGACTGCGGCTATGCTTTCGGTTCCATACGTCATAGCGGAGATGGCTTGCGCTCCCCCTATTTTGTAGACTGAACTAGCTCCAGCTATTCGGGCTGCTACTAATACTGATGAGCTAATCATGCCATTCTCCCCTGGTGGTGTGCAGATAATGACATCTTCCACACCTGCGACGACTGCAGGTATCACAGTCATCAGCACAGTTGATGGATAGGAGGCCCTACCACCGGGAACATAACATCCAGCTCTAGTTACAGGACGGTACACGGTCTGAACTTCCAAATTACCTTCGTTGAATAAGTTACCGCTATGTAATTGAGTTTTGTGGAATTCTTTAACGCGCCCCGCCGCCTTTTCGATAGCTTCGATCAGACCTGATCCACAGTTCTTAAGAGCTTCATCAATTTCAGCGTCACTGACCCGAAACTGTTCGGGGATAAAGCCATCAAACTTTTCTGCATAATGGACCAACGCATCGTCTCCTCGACCCTTCACATCATTGATTATTGCTAGAACAGTCTGTTCAACATCATCGTTTGCTAGTGATGCAGCCGAAAGAGCTGAACTGATGACATTGATATCTTTTCCCTTGAGGTCTATTCGTTTAAGCACACTTATACGGTATACCCCTACAAAGTGACTTGTGGCGGAATTTAGGTTAAGAAGTTAATATGTCAAGTGATAAATTGTTAAAGCAACAAAGCATAGCTGAGCTGTCATCTATTGATTTCCAAATTGATGACCTTGTTTCAAGAGTAATTTCTGCCGCAAAGTCCCTAGAGGAGATTGGTTTGGAAGCTAGTTCTCACGAACTATTCGAAGTTGAGAGATCTCTTATTGCTGCTTCGAGACGATTACGACGAGCCTCTAGCGAGCTTAAACTTTGAAAGCGACAGGACAAAAGTAATTTAGAACGCATTCGGCGCAGTTAGGCTTTCGAGCAAAACACACTTGCCTTCCGTGCAGGATAACTCGGAGGCTAAACTCGCCATGTTCATCATCTGGCAACATAGAGCCTACTGACTTTTCTATCTTTACCGGATTAGTTTCTTGGGTAATTCCAAGTCGTTGAACTATCCGACTGACATGCGTATCAACTGGTAACCCCGGTAATCCCAATGCGACGCTCCTAACAACGTTGGCGGTCTTCCTTCCCACACCGGGGAGACTTACCAGATCATGCATATCCGAAGGGACCTCTCCGCCGTATTCCATCAGCAACCTTTGAGCCATTCCTTGCAAGTTCTTAGCCTTGGACCTATAAAGACCAATAGATTTGATTAACCATTCGATTTCAGCGACTTTTGCTACTGCTAGTTTCTCAGGTGTTCCATAGGCTTCAAATAGCTTTGGGGTTGCCTTATTCACAGATTTATCTGTTGCTTGAGCTGAAAGTATGGTAGCAACCAAAAGTTGAAATGGGGTTTCGAAATCAAGCTCACACTCAGCATCAGGAAAAGTAAACTTCAGCTCTTCATTAGTTCTCCTGCATCTCCCTTCAGCTGTTCTTGGTTTAGCCATGTTCACAACATAGTACGGCTCTGGGCAGTAACTTAATGGTATGGATATTCTTATTTCCGATGAAACCCCCGTTGGCTTTGATCTTTCCCTTACAGTGCCCCAAGGGTTCTGCCGCGATTTACTCATAGTTGAATTGACTGCAGCTTTAAGTCGTGCCCCAATACCTACAGATTCCTTAATACAAATTTGGATTGAAGATACGCAAATAGATGATGATGACTTACTGAAACTCATTGGATTTTCTGGTTATCGCGATCTTTGGCAAATGCGTTGTAAATTTCCTCCAAATGGGGAAGGCATCGCAACCAGACCATTCGTTTGCGGCGTTGATGATAAGGCTTTTCTTGAGGTCAACTCGAGAGCATTTTCTTGGCACCCTGAACAGGGTTCTCTAGATTTACCGAAGTTAAATCATGCGTTCGGAGAGAAATGGTTTGATAACGAGGGATTCCTCTTATTGGAGGTTGATAATCGCCTTGCAGGGTTTTGCTGGACAAAGGCTCACCACGAGGGTGACCTTGTGCTGGGCGAAATTTATGCAATAGCAGTTGATCCGGATTTTCATGGAAGAGGTTTTGGTAAGCCGCTTACAATCGCAGGCTTGAACCACCTATCGAACGTAGGCGCAGACCTTGGAATGCTATATGTAGAGTCAGATAATAAACCTGCAATTCAAATTTATGAAGATATTGGATTCACACACTTCTCCACCAATAGAGCCTATAGAAATAGTGTCTAAACATATTTCTATTAGTACGATATGTTTATGGATTTAAATCCGGACCTCCCAACAGGAGACGAGAAGGCGGAGAAAGTTCAAAGCATGTTTGATCGCATCGCCCCTAGGTATGACTTTGTGAATCGAATCATGACTTTTCGGTTAGATGTTCGTTGGCGAAAACAAACTGTTCAAGCTCTCAAACTAGAAAAAGGTTCACTAGTGATTGATCTGGCCTGTGGAACCGGAGATTTTTGTTGCGAACTTGAAAATGCTGGAATGGTTCCACTCGGGTTTGACTTCTCTATGGGGATGCTGCAAGCAGGGCGGTCCGCGTCACCCCTTTGCCAATCAGACGTTTTAAGATTACCCATCAGAGACGCTTCAGTTGACGGTGCTACCTGTGGTTTTGCTCTGAGGAATCTTACTGAGTTGGAACCATTCTTCGCTGAAGTTAATCGGGTGCTCAAAGTAGGTGGCAGAATAGGCTTCCTTGATGTAGCCGAACCCGAGAACAGATTCTTAAACTGGGGTCACCACATTTATTTTGACCGAATCGTTCCAAAAGTCGGGGCCCTTTTATCCGATAAGTCTGCATACTCTTATCTTCCAAAATCTGTTTCATACCTGCCACCGCACCAAGAGATTGTGTCCATGATTGAAAAAGCTGGATTTAGGAAAGTTGAACGAAAACTTTTTGCTCCAGGCTCAGCCCAATTGTTTACTGGTGAAAAAGCCTAGCGAAATGGCATCAGGGATTCACCATATTGCTATTAACGTTGACAACGTAGAGGATGCGGTTGACTTTTACTCAAGGTACTTTTCCCTACGACAAGTAACTAAACCAAACGATAGAGCGGGAGCTTGGCTTCAAGCCAATGACGGACGACAAATCCATCTTCGCCAAGCAACAGTTCCTGAAGATAATGGGCAACACCTAGCGCTGCTGGTAGATGACATTGAAGAAACATACAAAATACTCACTGACGCTGGAATAACCGTAACTTCTCCAAAACCAATCGGTTCCTCACTCCAGTCATTTCTTCATGACCCTGCTGGA
>Ga0208277_1002512_pt1 | contig 10343 bp, 9 predicted proteins | sample ETNtaG_5_FD_185782 | JGI IMG/M metagenome (GOLD analysis project Ga0208277, IMG submission 185782) | Marine microbial and viral communities from oxygen minimum zone, Eastern Pacific Ocean - ETNP201406SV205 (SPAdes) (version 2) | ecosystem: Environmental > Aquatic > Marine > Oceanic ...
GAATTTTATCTTTCATAGGAAACATACCTTGAGGTGTACAATTTATAATAATGTCAGGTGTAACGTGATCTTTATTATTTATAAAGAAACTATTAACCCAACTAGTAATAACCTTCAATCTATCCTTAGTTCTATTTTTAAATTTAATAGAATTCACATTTGACTTGAAGAGAGCAAATGCAATTGCTTTTGCAGCTCCACCAGCTCCAATAATTAAACAATTTTTACCTTCCATATTAACATTATTAACTTGCATTGATTTTAAAAAGCCTCTCCAGTCTGTGTTAAAACCTTCAAGGCCATGTAAGCAATTTACTGCACCAATTATTTTTGAAGGCTTATCAATCTTATCAAGAGCTGAAATAACTTTTTCCTTATAAGGTATAGTAATATTTAAGCCATTAAATTGATTACTCATTATAAAACTAGATAAATCTTTAGGAGCAATCTCAACCTTACTATAATCTGCATTAAGTTCCAATTTTTGATATATGATTTTATGTAAAATTGGACTAAAACTATGTGATAGGGACTCTCCAATTACAGCAAATTTTTTCATGTCATTACTTTATTAATTGTATCAAAAAATTCTGGATAAGACACCGAAACACAACTTGGTTTATCTAACTCTACTTTACTTTTTGATATGACTCCTGCAACACTAAAAGCCATCGCTATTCTATGGTCATTAAATGTTTTTATGTTCGCTGATTTTAATTTAGATGGTCCATCTATAAAAAAACCATCATCTTTTTCTAAAACGTTTGCTCCCATATTTTTTAAGTTATAACAAATCGCCATTATACGGTCACATTCCTTTACTCTAAGTTCTTCTGCTCCTCTTACTTTACTTTGGCCCTTTGCTTGAGTAGCTAAAATAGCGACTAATGGAATTTCATCAATTAAACTTGGTATTAATTTTTCATTAATGTTAATTGGGTTAAGATTTTTATAAAATACTTTTAAATCACCTAATGTTTCACCTGATTCTTTCCATTTTGAAACCCATTCAATGCCCACACCGATTTTTTTTAGCAATTTAAAGAAACCCGTCCTTGTCTCATTATAAAGTATTTTTTTTAAGGTAATTCTAGAACCTGGTATTATTGCCGCGATTGTTGCAAAGAAAGATGCGGTTGAAGGGTCTCCAGGAACAGTTATATTAAAATTTCTTAACGTTAAGGATGTACGAAACTTTAAATTAATATCTAAATCTTTTACATGTATGTCTGTGCCTAAAAATTTTAAAAGGTTTTCTGTATGATCCCTAGACTTAAATGGTTCAATATATCGAATATTCTTTTTTGCACCCAAACCAGTCAATACAATAGCTGATTTTAATTGAGCACTTGGAATTAAAGATTTATAATGAATTCCCTTAATTTTACTTTTTTTTATTTTAATAGGCAATTTACCGTTATTACATTTGATCATTGCTCCCATTTTTCTTAGTGGTTGTAAAATTCGATTCATTGGCCTACTTGATAATGATTTATCTCCATAAAATTCAGCTTCAATACCTTGCCCAACTAATAAACCAATTAATAATCTAACCGTAGTACCAGAGTTACCGCAATCCAATGGTTTAATTGGTGATTTAAAACCCCCTCCTTGAACAATAAGATGATCTTTTTTATCTGTAATTAAAATCCCACAACTTTCTAAACAATTTCTAGTTGATATAACATCTTGTCCTGAAGAGATATTATAGATTAAAGAATTACCCTTTGCTAAAGAGGCCAACATTAATAACCGATGAGATATTGATTTGTCACCTGGAAATTTTATTTCTCCTTTAATTGGCATTATCATTCTTTTTTAATTCATCAGAGATTAGAAATGCTAATTCGATCGCTTGATTTGCATTTAACCTGGGATCACAATGTGTCCTATATCTATCAGTCAAATTTGATTCCTTTATATCATCTAGACCACCAGTACACTCAGTTACATTTTGACCTGTCATTTCAAGATGAATTGCTCCTGCCCTTGAACCTTCAGAATTATGTATTTGAATATTTTGTTTTACTTCACTTAGAATTTTTTCAAATGGTCTAGTTTTAATTCCATTGTTACTCTTTATTGTGTTTCCATGCATTGGATCGCAAGACCAAACAACTGTTCTACCTTCATCTTTTACCTTCCGAATTAATTTAGGCAAATAAGTTTTAATCTTTTTTTGTCCATACCGAGTAATCAAAGTTATTCTTCCAGCCTCGTTTAAAGGATTTAATACATCTAATAATGAAATTAGCTCATCAGGATCAAGTGTTGGACCACATTTTATTCCAATGGGGTTCTGAACTCCTTTGCAAAACTCAACATGTCCACTATTTAAAAAACGAGTCCTATCTCCAATCCATAGAAAATGAGCCGAGGTATCATAAACCTTACCTGAAGTAGAATCAATTCTGGTTAAAGATTCTTCATATGGTAATAACAATGCTTCATGACTCGTATAATATTTTACCTGTCTAAGTTGAGGTGTGTTATTTGAGTTAATGCCTAATGCTTCCATAAAATTTAAACTCTCTTGAATTTTCTCAGCAATATACCTATATCTTTTTCCATGAGGTCCACTTTTTACAAAACCCATATTCCATGACTGAACATGGCGTAAGTCAGCGTAACCTCCAACAGCAAATGCTCTCAAGAGATTTAAGGTTGAAGCAGATTGAGAATAAGCTTGTAACATTCTCGAAGGATCAGGTTCTCTATCTTTTTTATTAAAATTAATACCATTAATAATATCTCCTCTGTAACTAGGAAGTTCAACTCCATTAATGATTTCATTGGGACTGGAACGAGGTTTAGCAAATTGTCCAGCTATTCGACCTAATTTGACTATGGGCATATTTGTTCCAGAGGTTAAAATAACCGCCATTTGAAGTAATACTCGGAATGTATCTCTTATTGTATCAGCGTTAAATTCAGTGAAACTCTCTGCACAATCACCCCCCTGCAGTAAAAACCTTTTGCCATCTGCAACTTCTGCTAATAGCTTTTTTAAAGAACGCACTTCTCCAGCAAAAACTAGCGGAGGAAAGTTTTTTAAGCTTGATTTTACTTCTCGAAGTTTTAATTTGTCCTTATAGTTTGGAACATGTTTTACTTGAAAATTCTTCCAACTATTTATTCTCCATTTATTTGCCATATTAATCGTTTAACTGTTTATCTATTTTCTTAGTTGCTTTTTTTAAGTCTTTAATCATCTCTTTTGTATATGGATTATAAAGCTGTAAGTCTTGAAATAGTTCCCAACTATCATTACAGGTTTGATCGACTAAATTAATTAAATCTCTGAATCCTTGGGTATCTATAGTTGTCTTTTGAATACCAAACTCCTTAAGCATTCTGCCTAAGAAATGAGTAACTCCTTGAGTTTTTGAAGCTTTTAAATCATGCTCTTGAGCTGACATTTCAAGTGTCTGAATACCTTGATCATTGAAATATTGTTTCCAAAATCTATATTGCTTGTTTACGTCCCTTGTATTATTGATCATCATTTTAAGTCTCTTATTACTTTGAAATGAATCAGGACCAAACATTGGATGAGTTCCAATAATGCCTATAGATTTTTCTAAATTATCTATCATTATATCTATTGGATATATTTTTACAGAACAAACGTCGATTATGGTTTGTCCTTTTGATAACTTAGGAGAAATATTTTTTATTACTGACTCAAAGTGACAAATGGGTACTGAAATAAAAATAGTTTTCTGCTTTAAAACATAATCTAAATCTTGAAAGTTGACGTTATTTGATAAATCTTCTACTTTTGGATCATAAACTGATACTGTAAACCCTTTTTCTAAAATACTTAACAGAACCTTTCCAAAACGACCGAATCCAATTATGCCAACACTATCCATTATCTTAAAATTTTTTTATTCCTATGAAAAGAGTTAGATTATTTTTTAAATCATGAATGCTTTCTTTTAAAATTTTTAAATTATAAAGATCTGCGCATGATTTATTTCCAATTACAGCAGCTGATTTGATTAATTCACCCTCTGATAATCTTCTTGCTGCTTCTGCAGTATCATCTGATTCAATCAAAGGCCGAGTCCAGAAATGATCACTTAAATAATTTTTGCATTGTCTTAACGCTTGCTGATGAGAATGAATTTCAGTGATATCTCCTAAATTGATATTTTCTAAAGTCAATAAGTTTTGTACAACGGTAATGTGGAACATCTCTATTATTTGACATCTATATTTTGCTAATGCTTTTACACTTTCTATAACGACTCCTCCTTGAGCATTTTCCATAGCAAATATTCCATAATCGACTTCATTATTTTCTACAGAAAATAAAACATTATCTGAAGAAATTAAATATTCAATCATGGTGTTTTCTAATCCATGGTTAGTAATAAATTGATTTGCTGCCTGCTCAGAGAAGCTTCCTTTGCCTCCTTGTATGCCTACTTTAATCATTATCTTTAGTCTTTATTACCGTTAACCATTCTTCATAACCTTTGATCCTACCATGAACTAAATCCAGGTATTGTTTTTGAATATTTCTAGTTATCGGCCCTGGTTGACCTTCGCCAATTTTTCGTCCATCAACTTCTTTGATAGGAGTAATTTCACTTGCAGTGCCTGTAAAAAAAACTTCGTCAGCTGAAAATAATTGTCCTAATGATAGTGACTCTAGGTTAATTACCATATTTTGACTTTCAGCAATACGAATAACGGTATCTCTAGTTATACCCATTAAAATTGATGAGCTTTCAATGTTTGTATGCAATTGATTATCTTTTACTATGAAAATATTTTGACCGGCTCCCTCCGCAATTGTGCCTTCTTGGTTTAATAAAAGAGCCTCATCAAATCCTTTTTCCTTTGCATCTCTTGCCGCCAACATAGAATTAATGTATTGTCCACTTGCCTTAGCAGTTGTTGGAAATGAGCTGGAATGAAACTTTCTCCATGGAGATATGGTTACACGAACTCCTTTTTCAAGAGCTCCTTTACCTAGGTATTCACCCCAATCAAATACTGCAACTGAGGTTGTAACTGGACATTGTTGAGGATGAACTCCTAGCGTGTCATAACCATAAAAGGCTATTGGCCTTATATATCCATTTAAAATTTTATTAACAATTATTAATTCTTCGCAGGCACTAATCAATTCTTGAACAGTGAATGGAATTTTAATATTGTGAATATTCGCTGAATTGAATAATCTGACTATATGATCTTTTAATCTAAAAAGTGTAGGCCCTTTAGAACCATTATAACACTTAATCCCCTCAAAAACTGCACTCCCATAATGTAAGCCATGAGACATAACATGAGTGGTGCCATCTTCCCAATTAATAACTTTACCATTATGCCACATTAAATTAGAATGGTTAGACATAAGATTTCCCTCCTGATATTTCATATATGAGATCAATTTCAAAATTATATTTTCTTGAAATAACATCCAATACAGATAACGCATATTCTATCAATTCAGATCCTATACCATTGATAAACAATATGACTATTTTATACCACTTCATTTTTACATTTAGCTTATAAGTTTTCTGGACGCAATTTTCTTAACTCTTTTCCAGCTATCCACATTTCTTGATTGTTTATTTCTTCTAATTCTTTATTTAATTCAGTTCGATAGTTTGGTTGAGAATTTGATTTAATTGACCTCCTTGCTTCTTCACCAGAAAGAACTTTTTTATAACAATCTTCAATTACAGGTTTAAGAGTTTTTTTAAATTTTGGAGCCCAATCCAAAGCTCCTCGTTGAGCAGTTGTTGAGCAATTAGAATACATCCAGTCCATTCCTTTTTCAGATATAAGCGGATATAAACTCTGTAACGCTTCCTCGATTGTTTCATTATAAGCTTCAGATGGTGAATGTCCATTCTCTCTTAATACCTCATATTGAGCCAAAAACGCACCTTGAAGTAAGCCCATAAGCACACACCTTTCACCTGTTAAGTCACTGTGAACCTCTTTTTCAAATGTCGTTTCAAATAAATGACCAGACCCAATAGCAAATGCAGTCGCAAGACACCTCTCTCGTGCGCTACCTGTATAATCTTGATGAATCGCAAAAGAGGAGTTAATTCCTTTTCCTGATTTAAAATGAGTTCTAACAGTTAAGCCACTTCCTTTTGGTGCAACTAGGATTACATCAACATTATCTGGCGGAACAATACCTGTATCTTTATTAAAAACAATTCCAAATCCATGTGAAAAATATAAAGCATCTCCTGGCTTTAAATTATTTTTAACTATTGGCCAAACATGGATTTGCCCAGCATCTGAAAGTAGGTATTGAATGATAGTTCCTTTTTTTACAGCATCTTCAATTCCAAATAAATTCTTATTTTCAACCCACCCATCTGCTAAAGCTTTATCCCAACTAGCACCTTTTCTTAGCCCTAATATCACATTAAAACCTTGGTCTCGCATATTTAGTCCCTGTCCATAACCTTGAGGGCCATAACCTATGATCGCTGTGACCTCTTTTTTTAATATTGTTTTACATTTATCCAAGGAAAAATCTGTTCTTTCTATAATGACTTCTTCGAAGCCATTAATATTTAATTTTTTCATAGCACTCTCTTTAATTGATTTAAAATGATTCCATAATTCGAAATGTTGACCAGTTGGGTTCTGTTTTCTTTAAATGAGGTCTGTTTTGAGAATTATCACCATCAACCATTGCGACCATCCCAGATCTGACAATTTCAATAATATCGTACTTTTCAAGCTTAGTGATTACTGATTCAACTTCATTTTTATTACCCGTTAATTCAAAAATAAATATATTTTCAGAGGTGCTCACCATGTGACCATTTACCGACTTAATGATGTTTTTTATATCTAAAATTTGACTTTCATTCGATAAAACTTTAATCATAGCATATTCTCGAATATGACTTTTAATTTTTGTAGCATCAATCACATCATATACATCTATTAGTTGTTTTAAACTATTAACAACAATACTTTGCTTTGTTTTATTTGGTTCATTTAAAACCAAGGTTATCCGTGTAATTCCTTTTTTTTCAGTATGTCCTGCGGCAATACTTTCTATGTTAAAATTTTTTCTTCTTATGTGGCTAGAAACCCTATTTAATACCCCAGGCTCATCCTGGACAAATACAATCAACGTTTGTTTCATTTTATCTCTTTTAATTATGTTATTTAATTTTTGTTTTTGAAGGTCGATTTATCATAGCATTCAATGCTGCGCCAGTGGGAACCATTGGATAAACGACATCATGTTTTTCTACAACGAATTCTATGACAACAGGACCTCGTTTTTGACGTGCTCTTTTTATTATACTCGGTATTTCTTTCCTGGAATGAACTCGGTACCCATCCAACCCATAAGCCTCTGCAATTTTTAAATAATCAGGACTACTGATTGGAGTCTCTGCAAACCGAGAATCATAAAAAAGCTCTTGCCATTGGCGAACCATTCCCAAGTATCCATTATTTATTATTGCAATATTTATATTAACATTTTCTTGCACAGCTGTAGCCAATTCAGTGATTGTCATTTGAATACTGCCATCTCCAACAATAACCCAAATGTCTTTATTTTTTTTTGCAAAGCTTGCTCCTATGGCTGCAGGTAGACTAAATCCCATAGTACCAAGTCCACCAGATGTTAATAAAGTATTCGGTTCATCATGATCATAATATTGTGCTTCTAACATTTGATGCTGTCCAACATCACTAACGATAATTGCATCTCCATTTGTCTCTTCCCATATATCCCTTATCACTTGAGCACCAAATAGAGTTTCAGTTTTTGTATTTATTATATCGCGACCTTTAGATTCAGATTGCCATTTTTTTATAATCTCAAACCAATTTTTATTATTTTTCTTTTGAATTAAAGGTAACAGTTCACTAACCGTATTTTTTAAGTCACAAACAATACCAACATCTACTGGAATAATCTTATTCATTTCAGATGGGTCAATATCAATATGGATTTTTTTTGAATTTAATGAATAAGTACTTACATCCCCTGTAACCCTATCATCAAACCGCATTCCACAAGCAATTAATAAATCTGCTTCTTGAATAGCGTTATTAACAGCATATTCTCCATGCATCCCCATCATTCCTATATTTAGAGGATGACTTGCTGGGACACCTCCAGACCCAAGCAAAGTCCATGTAACTGGTATAGATGCTATCTCAGCAAGTTTGATAATTTCTTGTGACGCTCCTGATAAAAGTATCCCATGTCCAGCTAGAATTACAGGTTTTTTTGAATTATTGATAAGGTTTGCAGCTTTTATTAGCTTATTTTTTTCAGGTTTTTTTATAATATTATTTCCTGGAATTTTTACTGGATTTCTGGGGTATTCAAATTCAATTTTTTCATTTTGTAAATCCTTTGGAATATCAATGAGAACTGGTCCAGGTCTTCCTGATCTTGCAATAGCAAATGCCTCCTTAATGGTAGAAGCTAAATCATTAATATCCATCACTAAATAACTATATTTGGTCACTGGAAAAACTGTACCATATATATCAACTTCCTGAAAAGCATCTGTACCTATGGCTGGTCTAGGAACTTGTCCTGTTATACAAACAATAGGAATTGAATCTAATTTTGCTGTCGCTAAGCCTGTTACCATATTAGTTGCCCCAGGGCCAGATGTTGCCATTGCCACTCCAACCTTTCCGGATGCTCTAGCATAACCATCAGCCATATGAGTTGCCCCTTGCTCATGTCGAACTAAAACATGATGGATTTTTTTTCTGTATTTAGTTAATGCATCATACGCAGGTAAAATAGCCCCTCCAGGATATCCAAAAACAACATCTGTCTGTTCTTCAATAACACATTCCCAAATTATTTCAGCTCCACTAAGTAAACGTTTCATACTCTAAAACTCTCCTTATTTTAAGACAGCGCCAGTATTTGCTGATGTAACCATTCTAGCATAACGACCCAAATAGCCTTTTGTTATCTTAGGTGTAAAATTATCCAATGATTTAATTCTTGTTTTGATCTCATTATCTGTTAGGTCAACATTTAATGTTTTATTTGGTATATCCACATGTATAATGTCTCCTTCACGCAAGGCTGATATAGGCCCTCTTTCCGCAGCTTCTGGTGAAATATGACCAATACAAGCACCCCTTGTACCTCCTGAAAATCGACCATCCGTGATTAGAGCGACCTTATCTCCTAATCCCATGCCCATAATTGCACTCGTTGGTGATAGCATCTCTGGCATACCAGGTCCTCCTTTTGGACCTTCATATCTAATCACTACAACATCTCCAGATTGAACTTCATTTCCTAAAATACCCTCAAGAGCTATTTCTTGAGAATCATAAATTCTAGCTGGCCCAGAATGGACTAACATCTTATTATTGACAGCACCGGTTTTTACGATTGCACCATTAGGACATAAATTCCCAAAAAGCGCGACAAGAGCTCCTTTTTCTGAATAAGGGTTTTTAATTGATCTAATGACAGATAGATTATTTATCTTTGATTTTTTTATATTGGAACCAAGTGTCTTCCCTGTAATTGTTGGCAAATTTAGCTTCAGAGTTCCTTTCTTTTTAGAGAGCTCATTCAAAATAGCCGAGATACCTCCAGCTTTGTGCACATCTTCCATATGGACATTGGGAGTTGCAGGACTCACTTTGCAAAGGTAAGGAGTCTTCTCCGATATTAAATTTAACTCCTCCAAATTAAACTCTAGATCAGCCTCATATGCTATAGCAAGAGCATGTAAAATAGTGTTGGTACTTCCGCCCATGGCTACATCGAGAGCAAAGGCATTTTTCATGGATTCTTTAGTAATTAAATCTCTTGGTTTTATATCTTTTTCAACCATCTCTAAAACTCTCGTACCTGCTTCTTCAACCAACTTAATTCTTTTTTTATCAACAGCTAAGATTGAGCCATTTCCAGGTAAAGCAATTCCTATCGCTTCCATAAGACAGTTCATTGAATTCGCGGTAAACATTCCTGAGCATGAACCGCAGGTTGGGCAACCATTTTTTTCAATCTCGCTGAGTTTATCCTCTGTAATAATACCTGCTTTTACTTTACCTACACCTTCAAAAACTGAGACTAAATCTACCCTTTCTCCATCAACCTCACCTGCTTTCATAGGGCCTCCAGAAACAAAAACAGTAGGAATATTAATTCTCGCAACACCCATAAGCATTCCTGGTACTATTTTATCACAATTGGTAATACATAACAGCCCATCTAATCTGTGAGCTTCAGCTACAGTTTCAATCGAGTCAGCAATCAATTCTCTGCTCGCTAGAGAGTATCGCATTCCAATATGACCCATTGCAATTCCATCATCTACACCAATTGTATTAAACTC
>Ga0208277_1002514_pt1 | contig 10340 bp, 6 predicted proteins | sample ETNtaG_5_FD_185782 | JGI IMG/M metagenome (GOLD analysis project Ga0208277, IMG submission 185782) | Marine microbial and viral communities from oxygen minimum zone, Eastern Pacific Ocean - ETNP201406SV205 (SPAdes) (version 2) | ecosystem: Environmental > Aquatic > Marine > Oceanic ...
TGTCAGCGCCCAATTCAGGTCCAATAGTTCTTTCTTCAAGAAACGTTAAACCTGCCGGCAACGCTCCGGCACGAAGCAATATAGCCAATTCTGTACTTTCTTCTATTGAAAAACTTCCAGTTATTATTCCAGAACCACCAGGTATATGACTCTGGATCGTCGGTGCACTTATAACTTCATTGTCCAAAACGATTGCGAAAGGGTTACCTATATTTTCTGCCGTATAATCTCCAAATTTTCTTGCCCCTGAGGGATTAAACCTGAAGTTTACGGCTGGCCTACCATTTTGATCAAAACTAGGTTGTGCATCAACTAATTCTTCCCCGGTAACAACCGCGCCCGCATCGAGTAGGTAGAACTCAGACGGATCGTCTAACGCTGGAAGAAGTTCTTGTCCTGAGCCAGCTAATGATTCTGAGTTAACCCGCGCTGCTATGACCGGCTGAAATGTGAGTTGTGCTGTAGTACCAATCAACTGCTTTAATTCTGAGGCTGACCCTATGCCTGGTACTTGTATCAAAATTCGGTCAGAACCTTGTCTTTGTATAGTTGGCTCACGCGTTCCTACCTCATCAATACGTCGGCGAATGATTTCCAGAGCTTGCTGCATCGTCCGATTATCTGTTGCGCGACGTTCGGCTTCACTGAGCCGAACTATAATTTCGTCACCTTCGCCTTCAAAATCTAAATCTAATTTTCCTATACTTCCCACACTCGAGACTGGTTTCGCTAAAGCCTTCAATAGATTGATACCCGTACCAATTTCAGTAGGGTTGGACAGTTTTATTCTCAGTTCGTCCAACTTTCCTTTTTGTAGTCTAATAGTACCAACTTTATCTCTCTCAGCTCGCAGTATGTCTCTAATATCTGGCCATAGTGCCGCCATACGTTGCTCATATACGTCAGATACTTGCACCTCGGCTAGAAGATGAGCTCCACCCCTTAAATCTAAGCCTAAATTTACCAATGAAGAGGGCAAAAAAGATGGCCATTTGTCAGAGGTCTCATTCAAAAGCTTTGCGTCATTAAAAGTTTCAACCCTAGAATAAAAAGCATTGGGCAACGCCAACAGTAGCCCACCTACGCATAAAATCCATATAATGAAACGCTTCCAAAGAGCTATTTGCAGCATTGTATTCTACCTTAAAGCCTTTGCTACTTATCTTTAGCTGGCTCTGTTTTTGATAAAACCTGAGCAATCGTATTTTGCACTACACGAACCTTTACTCCTGTAGCCACTTCAACTTCAATTTCATTCTCTTCCTTAACTTTGGTGACTTTTCCTATGAGACCGCCTTGGGTAACCACCTGATCTCCGCGTCTAAGAGCGGCTACCATGTTTTGATGCTCTTTGACTTTCTTTTGTTGAGGACGAATTAGTAAAAAATACATGATCGCGAAGATCAAAATTAATGGTATAAAGTCTTGAAAACCCATTTAGATTTACCCCTTGTAATCATTCTGGGCAACCTATTCCCATGAACCCAAGTTTGCAAGTGCTTGTGAAGCTAATTATTCTGATAGCAAATTTTTAAAATCAAAAATTATTACCACCATTTGATAGTCACCTGAAAAGATCACTATGCGCCCAAGAAATATTAAAAAGAATTAAATATAAATTACACCTTTGACTATTACTTGAATTTCTTCTCTTGAACCATTTTTTGGTGTTACTAAACAAAAATATAGGGTATCTGCTTTAGCGAATTTAATTGTTCTCAGGAATGCACGACATGCACGACATACGCTCTATTCGCGACAACCCAAAAGACTTTGATGAAGCACTTGGACGACGAGGAGTAATTGCTGCTTCAGAAGAAATTTTAAAAATTGATGAAGATAGGCGGTCAGCCATTTTATCCGCCGAAACAGCCCAAGCGGAGCAAAATAAATCAAGCAAATTGATTGGAGCTGCAAAGGCATCGGGAGACGAAAAAGAGTTCGAAAAACTTCGAAAAATTGTGGCTGATAAAAAAGCCCAAGTTGCTGACATGAATGCAAGGGCTAAAGCATTAGATCAACAACTAAACTTAGCTTTAATGTCTTTACCCAATATACTTGACCCGGATATTCCAGATGGTGAAGACGAAGACCAGAATGTGGAAATATTTTCTTGGGGCACACCGAGAGAAATAGACAGTCCCAAGGAACATTTTGAGATTGCTGCGGTAAAACCAGGTATGGACTTTGAAACTGCAGCAAAATTATCTGGCTCCCGATTTGTTGTTTTAAGTGGCGCCATAGCACGTCTCCACAGAGCATTGGCGCAGTTCATGTTAGATGTACACATCAATGAACATGGCCTAACAGAGACCATGACACCCGTATTGGTTAGAGAAGAAGCCATGTTTGGGACTAATCAGCTTCCAAAATTTTCGGATGATAGCTACCAGACTACCAACGGTTGGTGGCTTATACCCACTTCGGAAGTTACATTGACCAACATTTGCGCAAACGAGGTGACACCAGAAGAAAATTTACCTCTAAGGATGACAGCACACACACAGTGTTTTAGATCCGAAGCAGGTTCTGCCGGTAAAGATACTGCGGGAATGCTACGACAGCATCAATTTGAAAAAGTTGAAATGGTTTCAATAACTCATCCAGACCAATCAATGCAAGAGCATGAAAGAATGACGAATTGCGCAAAAGCAATTTTAGAAAAATTAGAATTACCCTATAGGGTAGTAATGCTTTGTTCTGGAGATACAGGATTTGGCGCGAAGAAAACTTACGACCTAGAAGTTTGGCTACCTGGACAGAAATCCTTTAGAGAAATTTCATCTGTTTCAGTTTGCGGGGATTTTCAAGCAAGAAGAATGAATGCCCGGTTTAAACCAAGTAGCGGCGGAAAGCCTGAATTTGTGCATACTTTAAACGGTTCCGGATTAGCAGTTGGCAGATGCCTGATAGCAGTTTTGGAAAATGGTCAACAAGAAGATGGATCAATTTTAGTCCCAGATGTTTTACAAAATTATTTGGGAGGTAAAACCACTATCGATAATCAAGGAAATCTTTGCTGATTAGGAATGATTTCCCAGAATTATAAATTTTCTTATATTACAGTTATTTAAGATGCTTTTTTAATTTTGATTGAGAGGGTTTCTTTTTATTTTTATACGGATTTTTATCTGCCTGAGATCGCAGAGTCATTCGAATTGGAGTACCAGGCATATTAAAATCGTCCCGCAAGCCATTTACCAAATACCTAGAATAACTTTTTGGCACTTTTTCAGGGTTAGAGCACATTACCACAAATCCTGGAGGTCGTGTCTTAGCTTGAGTGATATAGCGCATTTTTATTCTCCGCCCGTTTGGAGCAGGCGGGGGATGAGAAATAAGCATAGCGGATAACCATTGGTTTAACTGAGCGGTTGAAATTCTGCTATTCCAAACTTTATAAGCTCGCATTATAGCCTCATGCAGCTGTGATATTCCTTTACCTGTTTTTGCTGAAACAGTTACCAAGGGAGCACCTTTGAGCTGGGGTAGCAGCCTTTCAAAAGCTTCAATTAAATCATTTAATTTTTTTTGTTTGCTGCGCTCCAGATCCCATTTGTTTACAGCAATTATCACCGCCCTTCCTTCCCTTTCAGCCAAATCAGCAATACGTAAATCCTGCTGCTCAAAGGGAATTTCTGCGTCAAGCAGAACAATGACTATTTCAGCAAATTTTACTGCTCTTAGGCCATCACTTACCGAAAGTTTTTCTATCTTGTCTTGGACTTTAGCTTTTTTACGCATTCCAGCTGTATCAAAAAACTTTACTGATGTGCCGTTCCAAACGAAACTTAACGAAATTGCGTCCCGTGTTATTCCCACCTCAGGCCCAGTCAACAAACGGTCCTCGCCTAATATTTTATTGATTAGTGTCGATTTGCCTGCGTTTGGCCGACCAATTACGGCTATTTGCAAAGGTTTCTTCTTGAAATAATTCTCATCAAACTGACCCAAATCATCAATCAAAATATCTACTTCAGCATCCATACTTGCTTCTAATTCGCCTTCAAATTGATCAGCAAATGGCATTAAAGCATGAAGAAGATCACCCATGCCCTCACCATGTTCAGCAGAAATACTTATTGGCTCTCCCAAACCCAATCCCCAGGCCTCTATGGTGCCTGAGTCGCCTGCGGAACCCTCTGATTTGTTTGCTACCAACAAAACATTTTTAGCATTTTTTCTTAAGATTGTTGCCAGCGTTTGGTCCATATAAGTCACGCCAGTACGAGCATCTATCATGAACAAGCAAATGTCTGAAATTTCCACAGCATGCTCAGTCAGAGCGCGCATTCTTCCCTGGAGACTCTCGTCTCGAGCGTCTTCCAAACCAGCGGTATCGATCACTGTGAATTTAATATCACCAAGTTTACCATTGCCCTCTCGAAGGTCTCTTGTCACTCCAGGCTGATCATCCACCAATGCAATTTTTTTTCCAACCAACCGATTGAACAGTGTTGATTTACCAACATTTGGACGACCAACAATGGCCAGTGTGAATGACATTACAGCCTCCAAGGCTTAAGCTAACCAGGTCTTAAACTAATTTTTATTCAGCGAAAAGCCCGCAGCTTGCCATCTTGCGTTATAAAATAAAGTGTTTCATTGACGACAATAGGATTGGCTGTTGCCCCCGCTTTTATTTTCAATTTATTTCTTTGCTCGCCAGTCTTCGGATCGTAAAAACGTATATAACCATCGCTAGAAACTATAACCAGTTGGTTTCCGGCAATAATAGGTCCATGATGCTGATTAGATTTTTTATTTCTTAAAAGTCTTTTTTGGGAGAACGATGGAAGTTCAGTTAACCAAACGGTTTTGCCCGTTTTCATTTCTAAACGCACCAATTTATTTGTATCAGAAATAAAGAATAAAGACTTACCTGCAATCCAGAAATTACCACTTGAACCAAAAGGCGCTGTCCAGTTTCTTTCGCCGTTTTCAATTTTCAAAGAAACAACTTTTCCTGATGCATCAGCCGCATATGCGTTTCTGCCAATAATTGCTGGACTAGCAACAATATCATCAATTGCACTTAAGACACGACTATCGCCTCGTCCACTTAATGATGAACTCCAAAGAACATATCCACCTTGCTTAAATGTCGCATAAATTTCACCATTCCCAAACCCAAATAACGCATATTTTCCGGACACTGCCGGGGAATTATTGGAAATCAAATTAGTTTCATTTCCAATACCATCAACTTTCCAACGTATACGACCATTTTCCGCATCAATTGCCCAGGCTTTTGAGTCACCACTAATCAAATAAACTAAACCATCCTTAAAAATGGGAGTATTGTTCCCAGCACTACTCAATCTTTGCGACCAATTTTTTTCGCCCGTCGAGGGATCAAGAGAAAGCAAAAACCCATAACCTAAAGTCACAAACAGTTGATCCTGGCCGGCAGCAAATCCACCACCAAAAATTTCACCACTTTTCTCACCAGGGGGAGTAAGATCTTTTCTCCAAAGCAATTTCCCTTTTGTATCAAATGCGGAAGCTGTAGAATTTGCATCTAGCGTAAATATCGTTTGCTGATAAAAAATTGGATCTGTAACCAACCTTTTTTTCTTACTATCGCCTTTTCCAATTGAAACGGACCAAATTTCACTAGGGTTTTCACCCAACATTAAATTAGGACTGTTCTTAGACACTGCTGAAGATATGACGGTCCATTGTTTGTTGGACTTCATAGGTGGCAACTCAATACGATTGTCTTTTGCAAGGGAGTTTTTATCTTGATCAGCAAATCCAAAAGAGTCGGCAGGGTCTACTCTTTTGCCCGATAGAATTCTGTCCTGTTCGCTACATCCAAACAGTATATTTATTAGGAAAATAATGACTAAAGGTAATCGCAAGAAAAAATTCTCCAAATAAGAGATATCTCTAAAAACTCACTCATTAATTAGCTCAGGATCCTTACCCAAAGCAATCAGCATTTGAGTGGCTCGGTTACGAAGGCCTGCAGTCAATTCTGAATCTAACAATATTTGAGAGATTTTTTCGATTGCATTATCGGTGTTGCCAAGCTCAAGTTCTATCAAAGCCATTTGCTCCTCCGCAAGTAAACGAAAAGGATTTCCAGGCTTACTAAGTCCTTCAAAAGCCTTTACTCTTTCATCTATGTCCATAATTTCAGAGGATCCTAATAAAATTTTAAAATTCAGTAAATCACGATAATGGGCATCGATCGATAACTTTTCAGTTACATCGCTTAAAGTGCTCATTTCAAAGATTTTAGTTTCATTTCCTGTTGCTTCAGCAGATAACAACATTGCCACAATTGCCTTAGCATTTTCACCTGGAGCGTTAATTTTTTGTAATTTCGCAATTCGGTCAGCTACATTTTTTTCGTTGAGTGCATCTATGATGCTCGTTCCAAAAAGTTCAGCTTCCGTTTCGGCCTGCGATTTTAGGTATTCACGGTAAGTAGCCGCTCCAACGATCAAAATCACAAGAAGAATAGCTACCCAACCGTATTTTCGTATATTTCGGTACAACTTATCCCGACGAAGCTCTTCAGAGACTTCTTGCAAAAAACTATCAGTATCGCTCACTGTTTTCTCCTACTACCAATTAGTCGTGGTTTAACTTTATCTAGAATAAAAGTCCAAGACTAAAATTTAGTTTAATATCTGAAAAAACTAAAAAAATATTCATCTGAACTGGTTAATTGGCCGTAAAGATATTATATGCCCCATTAATTAAATTTTGCTCATCACCCAGAAAGGGCAGCTATGCGAATTGTATCGCTAATTACCGCTGTAGCGGTTGTTTCCATTTTATACGTTTTGGTTTTCGAACGGGACGTACTAAGAGGCTTTTCTGATGGTGAGAATATTGAAGAATTGGCTAATGATTTAGGTGATGGACCGGAATTAAATTCAGAAGTGGAAATAGCCACATCAAAACCTGAAAAAAGCAAAAAAGTGATATCCGTAGTGGTTGTTGAAAGCAGTGCAAAAACAATCGACAGCGCAGTTGTTTTGCGTGGGGAAACTGCCGCTGCTCGATTAGTGGAAGTGCGATCAGAGACCTCAGGCCAAGTTATAAACGAGCCCCTCAAAAAGGGAGCAACTATATCGCAAGGTCAAGTTCTTTGTAGCTTAGATCCAGGAACACGCCAAGCTACTCTTGCAGATGCAGTGGCAGGCCTTGCAGAAGCCCGAGCTCGAGTTCCTGAAACTCAGGCAAAATTAGATGAGGCCAAAGCCCGCTTGGCCGAAGCCAAAATAAATTTCAATGCCGCCAATAAATTGTCAGAAGGCGGTTATGCTAGCGAAACTCGTGTGGCGAGCGCCGAAGCCGCGGTAAGAGCCGCAGAAGCAAGTATTGCTTCTGCTACTGCAGGGTTTGACAGCACTCGATCTAAAATACAGTCTGCGGAAGCTTCTGTTGCCATTGCTAACAAGGAAATCGAAAGGATATCATTAACAGCACCATTCGATGGAATTTTGGAAACCGACACCGCTGAACTTGGAACTCTACTACAGCCTGGAGCTCTTTGCGCAAAGATTATTCAGTTGAACCCAATAAAATTTGTTGGCTTTGTCCCGGAAACAGAGCTTGGTCGAATTATTAAAGGATCAACCGCAACAGCAAAACTTATAAATGGACAAGAAATTCAAGGTACCGTTACTTTCGTTTCTAGATCCGCAGATCAAACAACTCGAACCTTTAGGGTTGAAATTGAGGCCGACAATGCTGATTTGTCGATAAGTAAAGGACAAACTGCCGAAATATCGATAGCATCCGACGGAACCCAAGCACACCTCCTCCCACAGTCAGCACTTACTTTAGACGATAGTGGAGCTCTTGGAGTTAGAACGGTAGATGAACAGTCTCAGGTTTTATTTTTTGAAACAGATCTAATCCGAGACACAATGAAAGGTGTTTGGCTGAAAGGCCTTCCTGAGAAGACAAACGTTATCGTTCTGGGGCAAGAGTACGTTACCGATGGCGTCGAAGTACAACAAGTTTTTCAAGAGGTTCAAAATTGACAGGAATTATCGACTGGGCCTCTCAACGTGCCAGAATGATTTTGGCATTAATCATTGCATCACTAGCTGCAGGTATTTTTTCTTATACTGGGCTCCCTAAAGAGGGAGAGCCCGATATCGAGATACCAGCTTTATTTATTTCAGTGGTATTCCCTGGAATCTCAGCCGCTGACAGTGAAACCCTTCTTATTCGTCCTATTGAAACAGAATTAGCAGATATCGATGGACTTAAAAAAATGACCGCAACCGCTGCAGAAAACTATGCAGGAGTAGCTATCGAGTTTGAATTTGGTTGGGATAAAGCGAAAACAATGGCCGATGTTCGAGATGCCATGAATTCTGCTGAAGGTTTTTTTCCTGAGGGCGCAGAAAAATATTCAATAAATGAATTAAATTTTTCTGAATTTCCAATAATTATTGTGAATCTGACTGGGGATGTGCCCGAACGAACAATGACCCGTGTAGCTAAAAAACTACAAGAAGAAATTGAAGCTATGGATGCAGTTCTAGAAGCAGTTATTTCTGGGGACCGAGAAGAAATGGTGGAAGTTGTCATCGATCCCCTAAGACTGGAGAGTTACAATGTTACCGCGGGCGAGCTGATAAACGTTGTTCAAAATAATAACCAGCTCATCGCTGCGGGTGAGGTAGACAGTAATCAAGGGACTTTTTCAGTTAAGATACCCAGCAGTTTTAACGAAGCTGAGGACATATATAACCTGCCCGTTAAAACTAACGGCGACAGGATAATCACTTTGGGCGATTTAGCGGAAATTAAACTAACATTTGTGGATAGATCTGGAACCGCGCGGTTCAACGGTGAAAACACTGTAGCTCTTCAAGTTGTAAAGAGAAAAGGTTTCAATCTTATCGGAACAGCAAAAGAAGTTAGACATTTAGTCAAAAAAGAAAGTCAAAGTTGGCCTCCAAACCTGAGAGCAGCAGTAGATGTCGGCACATCAAACGATCAAAGTCGTGTTGTGGACAGTATGGTTAGGCAGTTGGAGGGTTCAGTTCTGACCGCGATAGCTCTAGTAATGATAGTTGTACTTACTTCACTAGGAACAAGGGCGGCATTACTTGTTGGGTTTTCAATACCTACATCATTTCTGCTATGCTTCGTTCTATTGGGATTAATGGGTGTTACAATATCAAACATTGTTATGTTTGGCCTTATTTTAGCTGTAGGAATGCTCGTTGATGGCGCAATAGTAGTGGTTGAGTACGCCGATAAGCGAATTTCTCAAGGCACAGGGCCCATGACTGCCTATGTAGAAGCGGCTAAGCGTATGTTTTGGCCGGTAGTAAGCTCTACAGCAACAACCCTTTGTGCTTTTCTGCCTATGTTATTTTGGCCAGGAGTCCCAGGTCAATTTATGGGCATGTTACCAGTCACTCTTATTTTTGTTTTATCAGCTTCCTTGATTGTTGCCCTGATTTATTTACCAATCTTAGGTGGTGTATCAGGACGGTTAAGTAGGTTCTTTGAAAATAGTTCTGACCTTTTGCGCGACACTCTACCATGGTTTATACGCTTGCCACTTGTACCATTGATAATCTGCCTACTGTGCTTAAGCATTTTACAAGTCGTTAATCCCAACCTACTGCTTGATATCGATCTTATGGAAGCAGGGCCAATGGCAAATTTGCCTGGAGTATTCATGTTTGTACTCTCAGCTTTTATGGCTTCTATTGTTTTGGGCTCCATAGAAATTCGGAAAACACAAAAAAATGTCCAAGCTGGGTATAGAAGAACCCCTTTTGGACACTTCATTAAGCTTATAGCTGGCAACCCAATAATGCCTCTTGTAGCGATTGGCGGTGTCATTGGCTTCACTAGTTTTATTTTTACAACCTTTGGAAAAAATAACTACGGCGTTGAATTTTTTGTTGAAGGGGAACCCGAACAAGCAATCGTATACGTCAAAGCAAGAGGTAACCTTTCACTTACAGAAAAAGATATCCTAGTTCGCCAAGCTGAATTGATCGTAAATGCTCACCCAGGAGTTGAAAGCGTTTTTTCTTTTGCCGGAGCTGGTGGCCTAAACCAAAATACAGCAGGAGCGAGTGCACCTAAAGATACAATTGGACAAATCCAACTAGAAACTATTCCCTGGGAAGATCGAAGAGGAAACCCTGATTTAGATGGAAACAAAATTATTGCTGAGTTATCGAACGCACTCACTAGCCTGCCAGGAATAGAAATAGAAATTCTAGAATTAGAGAGAGGACCTGCAAGTCCAAAGCCTGTACACTTAAGACTTAAAGGCGAAAACTGGGGTGACCTTCTAAGCACTACTGCCGAAATACGCGCGATATTTGATCAGACAGAGG
>Ga0208277_1002516_pt1 | contig 10330 bp, 7 predicted proteins | sample ETNtaG_5_FD_185782 | JGI IMG/M metagenome (GOLD analysis project Ga0208277, IMG submission 185782) | Marine microbial and viral communities from oxygen minimum zone, Eastern Pacific Ocean - ETNP201406SV205 (SPAdes) (version 2) | ecosystem: Environmental > Aquatic > Marine > Oceanic ...
TTTTAACTACCCAGCGTCTTACTGGTCACAGATGACGTCTGTTCTATCCTACATAGATTCAGAAACTGGACTTAAAGGTAAAAAGATAGCGTTCCTTTTCTTAGACGTTGGATATGGTAGAGAACCAATTCCAGTACTAGATGAACTTGGCCCAAAGATGGGTTTTGAGCACATGTTGGTACCAGTAGCTGTTAAAGAAATGCAGAATCAATCTTCACATTGGCTTACTATCAGAAAAGAAAAGCCTGACTGGGTTATTATGTGGGGTTGGGGTGCAATGAACTCAACAGCTATTAAAGAAGCAGCAAAGACAAGATATCCTCTAGACAGGTTTATTGGTAACTGGTGGTCAGGAGCTCATGTAGATACTGAAGCACTGGGAATGAAAGCTAAGGGTTACAAGTCAGCTACATTCACAGGAACAGGAACTGATTACCCTGCTATTCAGGATATGATTAACCTTGTTGTTAAACCAGGTAAGAGTAAAACCACCATGGACGAAGTGGGTAAGGTTTTATACAACAGAGCTGCTGTCGGTGCAGTAGTTGTTGCTGAAGCTATTCACGAAGCACAAAAGGCTACTGGTAAGAAGAATGTAACAGGTGCTGATGTTAGAAAGGGCCTTGAAACGATTAAACTCGACGATGCTCGTATTGCAGAGTTAGGTTTAACCGGTCTTTTCGCACCGATTATAGGTTCTTGTGCAGACCATGAAGGTAAAGGTGCTGTGACTATACAGCAGTGGGATGGTAAAGATTGGGGTCCAATCACCAAACCTATTCCTCCAATGGGCGACGTTGTGGAGCCAATGCTTACCAAAGCAGCGGCTGCCTATATTGCGGACAAGCCAGGTTGGAAGTCACAAAAGTGTAACTAAGTTGGTATATATCTGGCCTGCCTTAAAGGCAGGCCAGGTTTAATTAAGTAGGAAAAAAAATGTTTGATGAGAATTCCCAGGAAACAGTCTTAGATGTAAGTAATATTGAAGTTGTTTACAATCATGTAATATTAGTTCTTAGAGGTGTAAGTTTAACTGTTGAAAAAGGCGGTATAACAGCCCTTCTAGGCGGTAATGGTGCTGGGAAGAGTACAACACTTAAATCAATCTCGAATTTATTGAGATCTGAGCGGGGAGAGGTTACAAAGGGAACAATTTCCTACATGGGCGATTCAATAAAAGATCTTGATCCTGCAGACATGGTCAGGAAAGGCGTAATCCAAGTAATGGAAGGAAGGCACTGTTTCGAACATCTTACCGTAGAGGAAAATCTACTTACTGGTGCTTATACAAGAAAAATTAGTGGAAGCGAATTACAACAAAGTCTGGACATGGTTTATAATTATTTTCCCCGTTTGAAGGAAAGAAGGAAATCTTTAGCAGGTTATACTTCGGGTGGAGAACAACAGATGGTAGCAATAGGAAGAGCTTTGATGTCATCCCCGGAAACTATCTTGTTGGATGAACCAAGTATGGGATTAGCTCCACAATTGGTTGAAGAGATATTTGAGATAGTTAAGCAGTTGAATGAAAAAGAAAAGGTTTCTTTTTTGCTTGCCGAGCAAAATACGAACGTGGCTCTAAAATACGCTCATAAAGGATATATTCTTGAAAGTGGTCGGGTGGTAATGGACGGACCCGCTAAAGAACTAAGAGAAAATCCAGACGTTAAAGAGTTCTACTTGGGTATGTCTGAAGAAGGTAGAAATTCATTTAAGAATACAAAGTCATACCGAAGAAGAAAAAGGTGGTTGTAAGTAAAAGGCTGTATGAGTAAATTTTATGATAAATTAGAAACCAGATCAGACGCGGAGCGAGCTGATAGCATTGCTTCGAAGTTGCCAATTCAAATAAGAAATGCAAAAGAAAACTCCACTGCTTTTTCAGAAATTTTAAAAGATGTAAACCCAGGCGATATAAAATCTATTGAAGACCTGCCTAAGTTACCTGTTCTTAGGAAAAGTGAGCTTGTGAAATTACAATCAGAGAACCCTCCATTGGGAGGGCTAATAGCTGGGAATGTAAATAAATTAGATCAAATCTTTCAGTCTCCAGGACCTATTTATGAGCCAGGAATGGTAAAGCATGACTGGTGGAGGTCTGGAAGGGCCTTGAAAGCTGCAGGAATAGGAGAAGGAGATATAGTTCAAAATTGTTTTTCCTACCATTTTACGCCAGCAGGTATGTTAAGTGAACAAGGTATTCTGGCTGTTGGAGCAACTGTTTTTCCTGCGGGAACAGGGCAGACTGAGCTTCAAGCTAGAGCGGCAGCAGAAATAGGTGTTACGGCCTACATCGGTGTGCCTGATTTTCTTCAGATCATATTAGATAAAGGAGAAGAACTAGAGCTAGATCTATCGAAGATTAAGAAGGCTTTAGTGGGAGGAGGACCTTTATTCCCAAAGACAAGACAAGCATACAAAGATAGAGGTATTATATGTCTTCAGAACTATGGTACTGCTGACTTAGGCAATGTTGCATACGAGACAGTGGCTGACGCTCCTATGGTAGTTGATGAAGGTGTCTTAGTAGAGATAGTTACTCCAGGTACGGGAGATCCGGTCCCTGAAGGTGAAATAGGAGAAGTTTTGGTTACCACTCTTAACCCTGACTATCCACTAATACGATTTGCAACCGGTGATTTGTCTGCAGTGGCTCCAGGAAAAAGTGAATGTGGACGTACTAACATGAGGATTGTAGGATGGCGTGGCAGAGCAGATCAAACCACAAAAATTAAGGGAATGTTTGTAAGGCCTGAACAGGTAGCTGATCTTGTAGCAAGGCATTCTGAGATAATAAAAGCAAGAGTAAATGTTTCACGAAGTGAAAATAATGATGTGATGGATGTCCTGCTGGAGATAGAAAAAGGATCTTCAGCCGATTACGAAAATTCAGTTAAAGAAATCCTTAAACTGAAGGGCAATGTGCAAATAGTATCACCTGGCGATTTACCTAATGATGGGAAGGTAATAGACGATCAGAGAACTTTTGATTAGAAAAAACAAGGGGGATTAAGAAATGAAAAACGTAGTAATAGTTGGAGCTTCCAGAACTCCTATGGGAGGGTTCCACGGCGAACTGTCTCAAGCAAGTGCAACAGATTTAGGTGGCTCAGCGATAAAGGGAGCAATGGATGACGCAAAGGTAAATTTAAATGATGTGAATGAAGTCATAATGGGTAACGTTTTGTCTGCAGGTTTAGGTCAAGCTCCAGCGAGACAGGCTTCGTTCAAGGCAGGGCTATCAGAAGATGTTCCTGCTGTTACCTTAAACAAGATGTGTGGTTCAGGATTAAAGTCAGTCATATATGCTCATGATCAAGTAAAAGCTGGAACTAGCAACTTAGTTGCTGCAGGTGGCATGGAAAGCATGACAAACGCACCCTATCTGGCACCCAAAATGAGAAGTGGTGCAAAGGTAGGACATCAACAAATGTATGACCATATGTTTTTAGATGGATTAGAAGACGTTTATGACCCTGGCAGGCTGATGGGAACTTTCGCTGAGGATACGGCAGAACTTTTCCAATTTACCAGAGAGCAGCAAGATGACTATGCTCTTGGGTCATTACAAAATGCATTGGAAGCACAGAAAAATAATGCCTTTGATAGAGAAATAGCGCCAGTAAAGATTAAAACAAGAAAGGGAGAGCATACCATTTCTGAAGATGAGCAACCAAAAAATGCACAACCTGAGAAGATCCCAAGCCTTCGGCCAGCCTTCCGAAAAGACGGCACGGTAACAGCTGCGAATTCGTCATCAATTTCTGATGGAGCGGCAGCCTTGATTATTAGTTCAGAAGATAAAGCGTCTGAATTGTCTTTACAGGTAAGGGCAAAAATTTTAGGTCATACCGTACATGCTCAAAAACCAGGTCTCTTTACGACTGCACCAATCCCTGCAGCAAAAAAGCTATTAAAAAATATAGGATGGAGTTCTGAGGAAGTTGATTTGTGGGAAGTTAATGAGGCTTTTGCGGTGGTTCCAATGGGCTTTATGAAAGAATTGAATATCCCAAGAGAAAAAATCAATGTAAATGGGGGTGCCTGTGCTCTTGGTCACCCAATTGGTGCCTCTGGTGCAAGAATTTTGGTAACTCTCTTAAATGCACTTGAAAAAAGAGCATTAAAAAAGGGTGTCGCAGCCATTTGTTTAGGCGGTGGTGAGGGTCTAGCTATTGCAATAGAACTACCATGAAGATTTCTAGCAAAACACCAATATTAATAACAGGAGGAGCTTCTGGCTTGGGTCTTGCCGTGGTAGAAAAATTTTCGGCAATGGGCGCAAAAGTAGCAATCTTTGATATGAATGATGAGGAAGGAAATAGAGTTGCTGAATTGCATGGAGCAACTTTTCAAAAGGTAGATGTTTCCAACCCTCAGTCAGTTTCTGAGGGCTTAGAAAAAATAAGAGTTGAAATTGGTCAGGAAAGAATTTGTGTGAACTGTGCCGGTATCGGATTTTCTCAAAAAACGGTTTCAAAGGGCCGAAACCATCAATTTGATTTGTTTGAAAAGACTATAAATATTAATCTCATTGGGACTTTTAATGTTGCCTCTCAAAGTGCTCTAGGAATGTCTAACCAGACTAGTTTAAACGAAGATAATGAGAAAGGAGTAATTATTAATACTGCCTCAGTTGCAGCGTTTGATGGACAGATTGGTCAGATAGCATACTCTGCATCAAAAGGTGGAGTTGTTGGAATGACATTGCCGATGGCCCGTGACTTGGCACAAAACGGAATAAGAGTGGTAACAATTGCTCCAGGGCTATTTAGTACACCTATGTTAAGAAGTCTTCCGGAGGAAGTTCAGGATGCATTAGGTAAGTCTGTTCCTTTCCCTCCCCGGTTAGGTAATCCTAGCGAGTATGCTGAATTGGCTGCTCAGATTGTTCAAAATACAATGTTAAACGGTGAAACAATAAGGCTAGATGGCGCTATTCGGATGGCGCCCAAATAAGAAAGTAGAATAAACTTATGTTTGATTCAGTTATGAGTTTTAATCTTGGAGAAGACATAGAGTCTTTGAGAGATACAGTAAGGAAATTCGCACAAGAAGAAATAGCACCAAAATCAGATGAAATAGACAAAACCAACGATTTTCCTATGGAGTTGTGGAAACTTATGGGAGACCTTGGTCTCCATGGAATAACTATTTCTGAAGAATTTGGTGGGGTAGATATGGGGTACTTAGCTCATTGTGTGGCTGTTGAGGAAATTAGCCGTGCTAACGCTGCGGTCGGAATGTCATATGGAGCTCATTCAAACCTCTGTTTAAACCAAATATATCGGTGGGGAAATAGTGATCAGAAAAAAAAATATATTCCAAAGCTAATTTCAGGTGAAAATATTGGCTCACTTGCAATGTCAGAACCAAGTGCAGGCTCTGACGTTGTTTCGATGAAATTAAAAGCTGAGAGGCGAAATGATTATTATCTGCTTAATGGATCGAAGATGTGGATCACCAATGGGCCCGATGCAGATACTCTTGTTGTTTATGCAAAGACAGATCCTGAAGCCGGTCCCAGAGGTATAACCGCTTTTCTAATCGAAAAATCAATGGCTGGTTTTTCTACTGGAAAAAAGTTAGATAAACTGGGTATGAGAGGTTCAAATACCTCAGAATTAATTTTTGAAAACTGTGAGGTTCCATACGAAAATGTTTTGGGAGAAGAAGGTAAGGGTGTCAATGTATTAATGTCTGGTCTTGACTATGAGCGTGTAGTTTTAGCAGCAGGACCGGTGGGGATAATGGCTTCAGCAATGGACGTAGTAGTACCCTATATCCATGAAAGAGAGCAGTTTGGAAAACCGATAGGAACTTTTCAGCTAATGCAGGGGAAAATAGCAGATATGTATACAACAATGAATGCTTGTAGGTCATATGTTTACGCGGTTGCCAAAGCTTGTGACAATGGAGAGACTACTAGAAAAGACTCTGCCGGTTGCATATTGTACGCAGCAGAAAAAGCTACGCAAGTCGCTTTAGATGCCATTCAATGTTTGGGTGGAAATGGCTATATTAATGATTATCCTACAGGAAGACTTCTAAGAGATGCAAAGCTTTATGAAATTGGTGCGGGGACCTCTGAGATCAGGCGAATGCTGATTGGTAGAGAACTCTTCGAAGAAACAAAGTGAAATAAATGCCACAAGTAGGTTCTGATAACCCTCAAAAAACTGAAGAATTTAATTTTAATCAACAAAAAATTATTAGCTCCATAAAGGGAATAGAGGATATTGCCACGACGATTCAACTTGGCGGTTCAGAAAAATCTCGAAAAAGACATATAGATAGGGGGAAAATGCTTCCTAGAGATCGTGTTTATAACCTTTTAGACCGAGGATCATTTTTTCTAGAGCTAGGCTTATTTGCTGCAAAGGGAAAATATGAGGACCAAGTTCCCTGTGCGGGCGCTATAGCTGGAGTAGGAGTAGTTTCAGAGAGGCTTTGCATGATTATTTGTAATGATGCAACAGTTAAGGGGGGTAGTTATTATCCACTAACCGTAAAGAAACATTTAAGAGCACAAGAAGTAGCAATGGAAAATAATTTACCATGTATCTATCTGGTTGATAGTGGTGGAGCTAATTTACCTTCCTGGGATGAGGTGTTTCCGGATAAGTATCATTTTGGAAGAATATTTTTTAACCAAGCTCAAATGAGTGCAAAAGGAATTCCTCAAATTGCAGTGGTTATGGGGTCTTGTACAGCAGGAGGGGCGTATTTGCCAGCAATGTCCGATCAGACTATTATTGTAAAAAACCAAGGTACGATATTTTTAGCAGGACCTCCCTTATTAAAGCAGGCTACAGGAGAAATTGTAGATGCCGAAACATTAGGAGGAGGAGACACCCACGCGAGATTATCGGGCGTAGCTGACTACTTGGCAGACAATGATACCCATGCTCTGTCTCTTACAAGAATGATTGTAAATGATTTGGATTCCATGCCCAAATACTCAAGGCACAAATACAAGCAGCCAAGGTTAGACATTGAGGACTTACTAGGTTTTATAAATACAGATACAAAAAAAAGCTTTGATGTTTTTGAGCTTATAGGAAGGATAGTCGATGACTCTAACTTTGATGAGTTTAAAGCTACATATGGTGAGACCCTAGTTTGTGGCTTTGCAAAAATTTGTGGAATCGGTATTGGTATAATTGCAAATAATGGTGTTTTATTCTCGGAAAGCTCAAAAAAGGGAGCTCACTTTATAGAGCTATGTTGTCAAAGAAAGATTCCTCTTTTGTTTCTACAAAACATAACAGGTTTTATGGTAGGAAAAAAATATGAACAGAGTGGAATTGCAAGTGATGGCGCAAAACTGGTTCATGCAGTCTCGTGTGCTAATGTACCAAAGATCACAGTTGTTGTTGGCGGCTCTTATGGGGCAGGAAATTATGGTATGTGTGGTAGAGCATTTGGTCCTAGGTTTCTATGGACGTGGCCGAATGCTAAGGTAGCCGTAATGGGTGGCGAGCAAGCGGCAGGAGTTATGGCTGAGGTTAATATGAATGCAGCCAAAGCACAGGGAAAGAATTTGTCAGAGAAGGAAATAATGAAAATTAAGCAACCTATATTAGATTTGTTTGAAGAGAAATCTTCAGCTTTATTTGCCTCTGCTCATTTATGGGATGACGGAATAATTGACCCAAGAAAGACCAGAGATGTAGTGGCTTTGTCATTAGAAACTGCCCTGAATGCACCGATAGAAGAAACAAAGTTTGGCGTCTTTAGGATGTAGAGATGTTTCAAAAACTTATGGTGGCTAACCGCGGTGAAATAGCGTGCAGAATAATAAAAACAGCTCGAAAGTTGGGTGTAAAAACCTTAGCCATTTATTCAGATAGTGACAAAAATTCTGCTCATGCACTTTTAGCTGATGAGGCTTGTTACATTGGCCCATCAGAGGCAAGCAAAAGTTACTTAAACATTAAGAAGATCTTGGAGATTGCAGTTGAAAGAAATGTGGATGCAATACATCCTGGATATGGATTTCTTTCTGAAAACCACGCTTTTTCAAAAAAAGTTGATAGTAAAGGAATTATTTTTGTTGGTCCGGAATGGAAAGCAATTAAGACCATGGGTAACAAAAAGAACGCTAAACAAGCGATATCTAAAGCAGGAATACCTATGGTTCCGGGTTACTCACTGCAAGAGAACATTCGATCAGAATCTATCTTAAATGGCGAGTATCCTTTATTAATTAAAGCTGCTTCTGGCGGAGGTGGAAAGGGAATGAGAATTGTACTGAAAGAGAATGAACTTGAAGGTGCTATTCAATCAGTAAAAAGAGAGGCATTAAGCAGTTTTGGTGATGATGAGATCATTATAGAAAAGTATATTCAAGGCGGTAAGCATATAGAGGTTCAAATTGCAGCGGATCATTTTGGTAACATAATTCATTTGATGGAAAGAGACTGCTCAGCCCAAAGAAGGTATCAAAAAGTTCTAGAAGAGAGCCCAGCGACATCAATCCCTCAAATAACAAAAGAGAAAATGTATGAGGCGGCCATAGCTGTTTCACGAACAATAAATTATACCAACCTAGGTACTGTAGAATTTATTGTCGATACTTCTGGAAAAGAAAATGATATGCCCTTCTATTTTTTGGAAATGAATACAAGGCTTCAGGTTGAGCATCCCGTCACTGAGGCAATTCTTGGAATAGACTTGGTAGAAATGCAATTAGAAATAGCGGCAGGAAAAAAACTCACTCCTAAACAGTCAGATATAAAATCTAAAGGGCATGCTATTGAAGCAAGGGTATATGCAGAGAATCCTAGGAAAAATTTCATGCCTAGTACAGGAAAAATTTCTGAGATGCGTCTCCCAAAGAACGTAAGATTGGATTTTGGTGTAAAGCAAGGTGATCAAGTAGAGAGTCACTATGATCCAATGTTAGGAAAACTTATTGTTCACGAAAAAAATAGAGAATTAGCTCAAAAGAAAATGAGTGAGTGTTTGCGCGAGTTTAAAATTAAAGGCATAAATACAAACTTAGAGTTTCTGTATAGATTAAATAACGAGCCAAGTTTTGTAGAAAATATTATGCAAGTAGATAGTGTTGAAGCAATCGTTGAAAAGTTTAGAAAGGAAACGGCACTTCATAACCATTTTGTGTCTGCTGCAATTTTATTTTTACAAAATAAATTTGAAAAAAAAATGTGGAGAATATGGGGTGAAGGAGTAACTAATTTAAGGTTATGTCACCAAGATAGATTTTGTGAGATTAAATTGATAGCTAAAGAAAATGGTCTATCGCTTTTTTTAGGGGATGAATCCTATGAGGTATCTGATATTGAAATTAGTGCAGGAGTTATAGAATTCACTCTAAGACGTTACACCATCAAATATGAATATGAACAAGAGAACGAAATTGTGAGAGTTTTTGATAATGGTGGAATTTTTGATTTTGAACTACAGGAAAATTATGAGCAGAGAGATAATACCGAAATTAATGAAGGAAAAGTCACCGCTCCTATAACGGGCACAGTTGTAAAAATATTAAAGAAGAACGGACAGATGGTTTCGGCTGGAGAACCATTAATAATAATAGAAGCAATGAAGATGGAATATGAGTTAAAGGCACCAAAAGCAGGTCGTATTAAGAAAATGAAAGTGAAAATTAAAGAGATCATAAATCAAAATGATATTTTGGTTGAAATTGATTGATGGGAAGGAAATGCCAAAGAATATTAAAATATTTGAAGTTGGTCCAAGAGATGGATTGCAGAACACCCCGTTCAATGTGTCTATTGAAAATAGAGTCAAGTTAATAGATACGTTAAGTGATACAGGAATTAAGAAAATAGAGTGTGGAAGCTTTGTTAGTGAAAAATGGGTTCCCCAGATGACAGGTTCTGGTCAATTAATGAGGAGCATAAAGAGAAAATCTGGCGTAAAATATACTGCACTCACTCCTAATATCACTGGTTTTGATAGGGCTATTGATGCAAATTGCGACGAAGTAGCTATTTTTGCTTCGGCTTCTGAGACTTTCTCAGGAAAGAATATTAACTGTAGTATTGTAGAGAGCATTGAAAGATTTATACCTATTATAAAAAAAGCAAAAGAGATAGGCGTCTCAGTCAGAGGTTATGTGTCGTGTGTAATAGAGTGCCCTTACGAAGGCTCAATAGATTCGGGAGAGGTTTCAAAGTTAGTTAAAAAGCTCATTGAATTAGGTTGCTATGAAGTATCATTAGGGGACACAATTGGAAAAGGAACGCCTGAGTCTGTAAAATCTTTATTGCTAGATGTCTGTAGAGAGATAGACCCTTCTAAGTTAGCAGGGCATTTTCATGATACAAACAATAATGCTATT
>Ga0208277_1002519_pt1 | contig 10325 bp, 4 predicted proteins | sample ETNtaG_5_FD_185782 | JGI IMG/M metagenome (GOLD analysis project Ga0208277, IMG submission 185782) | Marine microbial and viral communities from oxygen minimum zone, Eastern Pacific Ocean - ETNP201406SV205 (SPAdes) (version 2) | ecosystem: Environmental > Aquatic > Marine > Oceanic ...
GAAACTTGGAAAACCAGGGTCGAGGTTTAGTATTCCAAAAACATTCAATACATGGTCATAGTTAGACTCTAACTCCTCCCATTCTCTTTCAATACCTATACAACTAACAAAAAAGATAATTGATAAAATTATAATTGCCTGATATATTTTTTTAAAAATCAAACTTTATTCCAAATGTTACAATTAGAGGAAACATGGGCACAGCACGGCGCTCTACTCCAATTCTATTCCCAGTTAGTGGATCAGTTTTTGTGCGATAGGCATAACTAAGAACATTAAGATGCTTTGTTACATTCATTATCTGCCAATAAGTATCATAGTTTAATCCAAATAGATTGCCTTTTTTACGAGTCATCCCAACATCAACCCTGAAATATTTATCATACCGCTCTGTGTTTTTCTCACCTATAATATAACTATCAACAGGATACCAGTACGTGTCACTATCTAAGTTTTGTTGCCAATCATATACCCTTCCTAATATTTTAGTGTATGGGTTCCCGCTAGATCTGGTCAATCCATAATTAATTTGAATTTCTGGTGTAAGGTCATAATTCATAATGATATTTAATGTATGCGTTCGATCGAAATTTGGATGGTGCCATCCACTTGGCTCATTATAGTAATTCGCTTCTGCATAAGTATATCCAACCCATCCATTTAATCGTCCTGAAGATTTTTTAATTAAAAATTCGACACCCCAACTGTTACCTTTTGTATCCCAAAATTCGTTTAGAGTTGAATCTGTAGAATTACCCTCTACTGTGTTGGGATTATCTTGTTTAACGGTTAAAAGATTATCAAAGGTCTTATTGTAAAGTTCTAAACGATAAAAAATATTTTTAGGTGACATGTATTCTATACCACTTATTAAATGTTGGGATACACTTGCATCTTTATCTTCTGGAATTCCTAACCATAATTCTACAAGTCGCAGGTTTTCGTCTTGATTATTTGCAGTAGTCAGAAACTGATGATAGATCCCCCAGTTTAATTTAAACGCAATATCAGAACTATAATGATACTTCATGCCAATCCTAGGATCTAGATAAAATCTATCATGTAAATTATAATCCGTTCCACGTATACCTAATTGCAATTTAAATGTTTCTGAATAGTTCCACTTATCTTGTATAAAAACAGATATTTCACGCGTATTATTATTTAAAGATAATGGTATAAAACTAAAGGATGTATCCTGCGTCTCAAGACCAATATTAATACCTAGATCATAGTCTACATCTTTGATTTGAAGGCCTCCTTTGACCTCATGTTTTTCTGTTGCCTTCCAAGTTATTTCTGTTTCAATAGTGTTGTCAGTAATTATATCAAATATGTTATAGTCAATATTTTGAAACACAACCACGGTAGAGTCTGAGTATGTATATGTATCTCTCTGGTCAAACCCAAAATTAAAATTAAATCTATAACGACTATTGGATATAAATGTTTTTGCGATTATTTCTGGGGAAACGATCCACCTCCATGTCAGCCCATTTGTTTTGTTTCCCCAAGGCCAATCTATACCAAAATCAAAATCTTGTTTGACACTTACATCTGAATTACTATAGGTATCGGACTCATTATATCCATAATCTAAAACATCATCACCATAAAATCTTGAGTATGTAAGACGGTGATCTTGATTAATATCTATATTAGCCTTAATCTGATAATCATAAAAATAATATGGGAATTGAAAATAAATATCAGACCCATCTACCCTTTGACCAATAGGGATTTGAAGCGCATCAATAACCTTGTCAAAATAAGTTCTTCTTCCAGATATCATCCAAGATCCTTTCATGCCTTTCCAAGCCGGGATTGGTCCTTCTAGAAGGGCCTTGCTAGAAATCAAAGAAATATTGGCCATTCCAGTAACCTTATTCGTATTACCTTCTCTATTAATAATATTTAATATAGCGCCCATTCTTCCTCCATACCGAGAAGGGAAACCACCAGCATGGAAGTCGGCCTCTTTTATCGCATCTGTATTAAAAGTAGAGAAAATTCCACCAAGATGATATGGATTATAAATAGCAATCCCATCCAGCATAATGAGATTTTGGTCCGGCGTACTACCTCGTACATAAAGAGCACTAGAAAAATCGCTAGACGTTTGGACACCAGGAAGCATCTGCAAAGTTCTAAAAATATCAGGCTCTATAAAAGCAGGTACAGAATTTATCTCTCTTAGGTCTAGAGATATCTGACTGCTCTCAATCATTCGCTCAAATTTTTGTCTTTCTGCAGTGACAAGAATCTCAGATGTTTCAATCACCTCTTCTTTCAAACGTATCTCTAACCTTAACGAAGAAGTATCACTAACATTAATTTTTTCTTTATATACACTGTAACCTATCATTGAAACATTAAATTCATATTCACCTTTTGGGACATCTGTAATCACAAAATAACCATCTCTGCTAGTGGCTGCACCAAAAGCAGTATTGCTCAAAAATACATTTGCATATGAAATTGGCTCACCAGAAGATTCTTCTCTTACAAAGCCGTTAATAGATTGAGAGAAAAGCCTGCTTGCCGATAAAAATAATAAGAAAATTATACGATAATGAAATGTCATTTAAAATTAAAATAGATTTATAATCAAATAGAACTTATAGAATTTGATATAACAAAATACGATAAGTTTTTAACTTGTTAAACATCTCGCCTGTCATATTGCCAGAAAAATAAATTCGATTTATTCTATTAATTTTTTTATCAAAATACCATTTTAACAATTTCATTCCTCTTGGATAATGACTATTTAAATATTTTGCAGAAAGGTCTTTAACTGGCCCAGCAACTTCATCTAATATCTGACTAATAAGGTCATATGTTCGCGCAGTTTCTTTTGTTATGTCAATATCTTTTAATTCTAAAAAATCATAACTACTCAGTATTTTCTCAAATACTCCCCAGTCGTGACCGCCTCCAAGAGGCTTAGTGCCTGTCCCAGGTTGTCTAAAAAAATCACAGATTAACAAGTGTCCATTTTCCTTAATTATATTTGGAATCTTGTTTAACGTTTTCTTTATGTTTACATATTGAAAGCTTTCACTAAAAAGTATTAGATCATATTTTTTTTGAGAATCAAAACTTTCAAAAGTCGATCTATGAACTATGACACTACTATCTAATTTCTGTTCGATAGCATCTGATAAATAACTACTAGGTGAAACACATTCAACTTCATAATTATTTTCAACTAATTTTTCAGCTAACCCACCTGAACCACTTCCCACATCAAGGATAGTTTTTACACCCTCTGGAATAGAAGCCAAAATTTGATTTGAATGAAGATCTTGTGCTTTTTTTAAATTATCAATATTTATAATAAGATCATCAGGCCAATAGCCAAAATGAAGATGCTCCGTATTAAAAAAAAATCTACTTAAGACCAAACCAACCTCTAATCCAATCTCATTTGGACTTATTTTTTTTATTTTTCCCATTTTTCTAAATACTATTTATTTTAGTATGTCTCAATTATTTTTATAGCATCTAAAATTAACATTAATTTTTATTTAAGAAAAAAACACAATCATTAACTAAACAATAAGGGTAAATATATACTAAGTTCTAATTCTAACATTTTTTAAATAATTGAATGAAAAAATAACATGGAAAATAATAATCAAAAATTAGGCGTATTAATACCTGGTATGGGTGCTGTAGCTAGCACATTTATATGCGGTGTAATTGCATGTAACAAAGGCCTCTCTAAACCTATAGGAAGTATGACTCAAATGGGGTCAATAAGACTTGGTAAAAGGACAGAAGGCAGGTCTCCAATTATTAAAGATTTTGCTCCTCTATGTAATATGAATAACCTTGTTTTTGGAGGATGGGATATTAATGATGAGAATGTATATGATATCAGTATCCGCTCTGAAGTATTGGATAAATCTCTATTAGAACAATTAAAGCCAGAACTTGAATCAATCAATGTCTTTAAAGCTGTTTTTGATAAAAAATTTGTACGACGTCTTTCAGGAGACTGGTTGAAAACGGGATCTTCAAAAATGGATTTAGCCGATCAAGTTATCGAAGATATCAAAAATTTTAATAAAAAAAATAAAATAACCTCAAACGTGATGATCTGGTGCGGAAGTACAGAAATTTATTTTGAGCCATCTGAAGTACACTCTACAATAGAAAATTTTGAAGAAGGACTTCGTAAAAATAGCCCCGACATATCGCCTAGCATGATATATGCATATGCAGCTATAAAATTAGGTATCCCATATGCTAATGGAGCACCAAACCTGTCTGCAGATATTCCTGCATTAATTGATTTGGCTCAAAAAACTAAAACACCAATTGCTGGAAAAGATTTTAAAACAGGACAAACTCTAATGAAAACCATTTTAGCACCTGGTCTCAAAGCGAGACAACTGGGTATAAACGGCTGGTTCTCAACAAATATTCTTGGTAATAGAGATGGTGAAGTGTTAGATGATCCAGATGCATTTAAAACGAAAGAAGAGAGTAAACTTGGCGTATTGGATACGATATTAGAACCCGAGAAAAATCCTGATCTTTATAATGACATTTACCATAAAGTTAGAATTAACTATTATCCTCCAAGAGGAGATGACAAGGAAGGTTGGGACAATATTGATATATTTGGTTGGCTTGGATATCCTATGCAAATAAAAGTTGATTTTTTATGTAGAGATAGTATCCTAGCTGCACCCATTGTCTTAGACTTAGTCCTTTTTCTTGATCTTGCAAAGCGATCTGATATGAGTGGAATTCAAGAGTGGTTATCATTTTACTTTAAGAGTCCTATGTGTCTTCCAAGTCTATATCCAGAGCATGACCTTTTTGTTCAATTAGCTAAATTAAAGAATACCCTTCGTCATATTATGGATGAAGAATTAATTACGCACCTTGGATTAGATTATTCAGATTAATACATAATTGAAATTAGTTATTATAGCAGCCGGAATGGGCTCAAGATTATCTAAAATATCTGACGGATCACCTAAAATATTATTGCACGTATTTGATAAACCCTTAATTGATCAATTACTTTCTAACTGTATAGCATCTGGAATAAATGATGTGGTAATTGTAACAGGCTATAACCATCATATTATAAGAGATCATTTAGCTAAAATAATAACACCCATAAATATTCAAATAGCATATAACCCAGATTGGAAGCTTGCAAATGGAGTAAGCGTTTTAGCATCAAAAGACTTTATCCCAGATAATGAAGATTTTTTAATATCTATGAGCGACCACTATTATAATAGTGAGTTGCTTATAAAAATGAAAGAGCACAAGAACACAAACACTATCGCTAGTGTAGGTGCCGATTATAAAATTGATAATATTCATGATATTGATGATGGTATGAAAATAGATATTGATAATAAAACGAACTTAATAAAAGCAATGTCAAAAAATTTATCAAATTACAATGCAATTGATTGTGGAATATTTAAATGTAAATATGATTTTTTCACATATTTAGAAAAAGCCAAAGCAAAAAATGAATGTTCCCTGTCTGATGCTTGTAATATTTTAATAAATAAAAACTTCATGGGTAGCGTTGATATCCAAGATAGTCCATGGATTGATATTGATACTCCTGAAGCGCTTGACTTTATAAATAATAACCCTGAAAAATTTTAAAACGGATTATTTATTTAAAACAAAAACAATAAAAATATTAAGACTAAATCTTTATTGTTCTATTATTATTTTAATAATAAAACTTTTTGGCTTGCTATAAAACTCTTGCCAATCATCTTGATAATATATAATCCACTTGTATACCCCCTTGCTTCCCAAATAACTGTTTTTTTGCCTGCAATCTTATCTTTAGATATAAGAGTATTGATTTTCCTTCCCATTAAATCATAAATATCTATAGAAACAATACCTCCAATTGGTACATCATAATTTATTATTGTGACCTCATTGAAAGGATTAGGATAATTAGAAAAAAGTTGATAATTACTTGGAATCATGGTATTTGAACCTACCAAAAGATTATTATTTGAACTCCCTGGAGTAGGAGAAATTATACTCCATTGATCTCCACCATCTGGAATTCTTCCGTATGACTGGTCAAATATTTGGGTACCGAAAGAAATATAATCAATAATAGTTGCACCATTTGATTTTACTAAAGCTATCTCTTCACCATCTGAGTCTAATTTAAAATTTGTATGTAAACCAGTATCGATATCACTATCATCGCACCAAATAACTAAAAAATCATTTGATAAAACAATTGAATCTGGAAAACTCCATTTGTTTAATTGTTCTAAGTCATCTGTTAAATAAAGGCTTGCAATATTAATATCATAATTCGTAGGGTTATAAATTTCAACCCAGTCATCATAATCACCTTCTTCATCAACATTTATCGTATTATTACTAGCTAAAAATTCATTGATAACTAACTGATCAACTAACTCGGATGGAATACTAAACGGATAATCACTATCAGAATAAATATAGTAAGATCCAATATCTGAAATAGATCCATCTTCATCAAGTCCGACGTAAGGGTCTCCAGCATCAATGCAAATTGACTCATTATCTAATTCGAAGTTGTAAATATTTTGATTTATGAATGATGGGTCTGCAAAAATATTCCCGACCCCTTCTAAAACATCAGTATCAGATAAAGAATAATTAATATTTAAACTAGACTCCTCATCCATAAAAACTGATAATATTGTACTATTAGATATGATATTATTTGATGACTCTACCGAACCACCTCCAGAACCCTGATTTTTCTCATATGCAGAAATCGATGTGTCATTTTTAAAAAATGTATTATTTATCACATTTACATTAGAAGAATCTTTTGCTGCAATACCAATCTTACAACCTACAATTAAATTTTTTCTCAATGTTACCAATGAGTTTTGGCCTATTGATACTCCCTTGTCTCCAGAATGAAATATCATATTTGATTCGATTAGGATATTCTGCGATTCTTCTCCAATATCAATCCCATCGGAGTTTGAACCAATAAAATTATATATTTTATTGTTTTTTATGATACCATTATGAACGTTGTCAAAATCAATCGCATCCGTATCGACGGCATTTGACCCATAAAATATTGAATTTTCGATTAGAGCATTACCATCTTTCACATTTATAAAATCACAAATATAATTAGATGAAAATGAACATCCGCTAGCGATAACTGATCCACCTTTAACTAATACTGGAAACTCTACATCCTCAATAGAAGTATGGTCAATAATAATATTTGAGTTTATTGATGAAATTGCGCCATAATAAGATATAGGATCAAAACCATTAGATGCTCCACTGATTTTTGTATAAGATATTGATGAAGTATCCTCAGAGTTATTAAAACAAATTGCTCCCCAGCGATTATCTTCATTATCATTAAATGAAGATATTTTTACAAAGTTTTGCTCTGATCCATCCATAATAAGCTGCCCTTCAATAATTAAATTAGTATTCCGCATCATCTTTAAATTAACCCCCTCGCTAATGGTAAGTGTTACACTTGAAGGCACCAATATATCAGTCGTAGCAATATATGCTTGCGTATTATTAAGCGTCATATTTTCTGAAATAACTGATGGTAAAATTGAATGATTAGAAGACTCAAAAACTGCTGTAAAACTTGTATCAATACTGCAATCATAAACTAAACGAGGACTATCTGATAAATTATCTTCCCAGCCTATAAATTCATATCCTGGATTGGCTGAAACAGATATAGAAATTGGTTGATTTTTAAAATAATATCCGCTCTGTTGACCAGAACCAATAACCGGAACACCATTTAACTCTATACTCCCAGAATTAGTTGGTTCTACTCTTACATTCAACTCAATTACACCATCAATATCAAACTCTTCTATAAAATGATCTATAACGTTATTACTCCTATCTGAAGAAAATTGTTTTATTTCATTTAACTCCTCTTCCCAATCACTGACGGAAGAAATACCTCCATCATTGGACCAGCGAGATACATGCTTATGCATTTCAGGCGCAATTCTGAAACTCAAACTATCAACAATATTATTAATACGATTTGAAGTGAATGTATTATTTAAATGAGCAGCTGACCTTTGGATAAACCGATTATAAAAGATATCACTCTGAAGTAAATAATTAAATAATTCATAGTCTTCTTTAAGGTCATCTAATAAATTTCTGTTTGAATTAAAAACATTAAAACCTCGATCAAGGTCGACAATTAACCATTTCCATTTCCCATTATTAGATCGTGGGCGCCACCATTCTCTATTATGTTTCCAGCTTGTATTTGCACAATAGGCAGTCATAATAACATGATCAATAAAACTATCAATATCCATCAACTGCATGACTTGTAAATAATTTTCAATATTATTGAGATCATTGCTTGTTATAAAATCAATCATATTATTGTAATGAATGAAATCTCCTTCTACTATTAATAACTTTATACCATCTAATGTTGATCCATATTCTAAGTGATCAATATTATTTGGATCAGCTCCATAATTCTCAAAAAAATAAGTTTTATTAAATTTTTCTCGAATATTATGAATCCCCCAATAATTACCATTTAAAAATAATGAAGAGGGTGTATAGGCCATATACCCACATCTCATCATCCCCTCAACAATACTCTCTGTCATTGGATCTCTAATTAAGGTTTCCTCCCAATCATCACCACCATTGCGAAATACAAATCTAGAAAAATTAGCGATTTGCTTATTATCAAATAATTGATAATTAATATAATCTTGCCCAAACCTACCGCGAGTATAAATCGTGAAAGGCTTTTGAGGTTTCATCCAAATATTCTCCCCTCCAAGCCTAGCACCTGCTGATGCACTAAATTGTATTTCTGAGTTATCATTAAAATATTGGATATTCACCGGAATCTCTCTTTGCTTAAACTCATTAATATAAATCCCGATATCTTCACCCCATAACGTCTCAGGCTCTGCAATTAGTGAAACTGTAGGAAGGTGGTTCTCTTCATTAATAAAATATGTAGACATAAATATTTCGCCAGGAAGCTTATTTTCACTAAAGGCTCTTGCCTTAAGCACTGTGGTATTTTCAATAGAAATCGGGTTATTATAAAGTGTAGAGTTTGTCCCAGGTCTCGTCCCATCAAGGGTGTAAAATATCTGCTCATTTGACTCTACAGAAAGGTCTACCATAACTATGTTATTATAAAATCCAGTTGGGCTTGAACTAATGATTGAACTTGCAACATCTAAATCAAATGACGCTGGAGTGTTATTAACATAACCAGGAGTAGGTTCGCCGAAAAACGCCCATGAATTATCATCTACTAATCTTCCTTGAGAAACGTCTGTTATTTGTTCACCAAATCTTACAGAATCAACTAAAATAGCATTAGAATAGTTTTGACTAACTAACTCTAAATCAAAACTAATATCAGAGTTTGAACTAGTTCTTTTGTGTATTTCAACAGCTATAACATTCTGCTCTAGAATCAACCCGGAGATAGATAAATCAGTCCGAAAAAAAGTTTCCTCATCTGATCCGTAAACTGATGAGGCAGCATATGTATCATTACTAATAACCCCTAGTGGCATATTAGACCTATTAATTTCATTGCCATTTAAAAAAACCACTGCACCATCGTCCCTTTTTATATTTAAAACTAAAACATTTATATTTTCAGGATCTCCAACAATAAACGAATGTCTAAAATATGTCGTAATATATTTATTATCAGAGTCAGGTCCATATTCAACAATTGTTTCTTCATCTCCATCTCCATAACCCAACTCAGCAATGCCATAGTTCCATTCAGAATCATCAAAATCATTATTCATCCAGTTTAAGTCAGGAATGGATGGACCACAATAATATTTCCATTCTGAATTTTTATAAATTAAAGTATCATTATTAACCTGATTAGCCAAAAAAAGACCTAGCTGTTCACCACTTTTACTAAGTTTAAAATTTGTGTGATAATTTTTAGTCGTAAAATCATCCCACGGATAATAAGGTCTGAGGTAAGTATGCCCAGGTCCATTATTATAATCATCTGCCCAAATAATAAAATAACTCTGGGGGCCTATTATTGCACCCTCAGTAATTTTCCATTTAAATGGATCATCAAAGTCGTCTGTTAAAAAAAAACCATCAAGGCTTTGCTCCTGATTATCTGAATTATAAAGTTCAATCCAGTCAGTATAATCATCAAAATCATGCATCTCTGGGTAATCTCTTGTGTTTGATGCTAAAAACTCATTTATATATATATTCTGCGGAAATACATTAGATAAAAAAATGAAACCCAAAAAAAGATAATAAATAAAACGCATTCT
>Ga0208277_1002520_pt1 | contig 10322 bp, 10 predicted proteins | sample ETNtaG_5_FD_185782 | JGI IMG/M metagenome (GOLD analysis project Ga0208277, IMG submission 185782) | Marine microbial and viral communities from oxygen minimum zone, Eastern Pacific Ocean - ETNP201406SV205 (SPAdes) (version 2) | ecosystem: Environmental > Aquatic > Marine > Oceanic ...
TTAAAAAAAAATGGACCAAATTTTAAAATACAAACAAAGAATGTTGATAAAGAAATTTCCAGTATATGTGGGCCTCAGTTAGTATGTCCAGTTTCTAATTCAAGATTTTTGTTAAATGCAGCAAATGCAAGATGGGTAAGCCTTTATGATAGTCTCTATGGAGCTAATATTATTCCTGAAACAAAAGGTGCATTAAAAGGTAATACTTATAACCCGATAAGAGGTGCGAAAGTAATTGGCTATGCAAGAGAACTTTTAGATAAATATATCCCACTTAAAAATGAAAGTTGGAAAAATATAAAAAAAATTCCTCATATTAAAAAAGGAGGACTAAGCATTAAGCTGAAAAACTCTAAACAATTTTTAGGTTTTAGGAAAAAAAAAGGCGAAATATTCTCACTGCTTTTTGTAAACAATAATTTACACCTAGAAATTTTATTTGATCAAAAAGGTAATTTAGAAGTAAATAATCCTGATGGAAACCAAGATCCAATGAAAATACATGATATCTTTTTAGAGTCAGCTATCTCTACAATATGTGATCATGAAGATAGTGTTGCCGCAGTAGATGCTGAAGACAAAATTTTAGGTTATAGAAATTGGCTTTCTTTAATGAAAGGAAATTTAACCTCAAAATTCAGAAAAAATAACAGAACTATAATAAGAAAATTAAATTCGGATAAAGAATATTTATCTCTAAAAGGTAAAAAATTTAAATTACATGGAAGATCTTTGTTGCTAAACAGAAATGTTGGGCACCTAATGACAAATCCAGCAATTCTTCTTAGGGATGGATCAGAATGTCCAGAGGGAATTTTAGACGCTTTTATTACATCGGCGGCTTGTCTTCACGATTTTAAAAGAAAGGGTAATTCTAGAACTAACTCAATTTATATTGTTAAACCAAAAATGCATGGACCTGATGAATGTGCTTTTACAAATAAAATTTTTGAGAAAGTTGAAAAAGTTTTAAAACTCAACAAGAACCAAATCCTATGTGGAATTATGGATGAGGAGAGAAGAACAACTATTAATCTTAAAGAATGTGTTAGAGTTTTAAAAAAAAGAGTATTTTTTATCAATACTGGTTTTCTTGATAGGACTGGCGACGAAATACATACCTCTATGGAAATTGGTCCAATGATCAGGAAAGGGGATATGAAATCCTCAAAATGGATTAGGGCATATGAAAATAATAATGTTGATGTAGGATTGGCTTGTGGTTTTTCTGGAAAAGCACAAATTGGAAAAGGAATGTGGGCAATGCCAGATTTGTTAAAAGAGATGATGGAACAAAAAATTTCTCATCCTATGTCAGGTGCAAACTGCGCGTGGGTACCTTCACCAACTGCAGCAGCAATACATGCATTACATTATCATGCAGTAAATGTATTTTCTATTCATCAAAAATTAAAAAATAGAAAACCGGCTAAATTAGATGATCTTCTTACAATACCGGTAAGCATTAAGAAAGATTGGTCTAAAGATGAAATAGAGAAAGAATTAAAAAATAATGCTCAAGGTATTTTAGGTTATGTTGTTAGATGGGTTGATCAATCTGTAGGATGCTCAAAAGTTCCTGATATAAATGGAGTAGGTTTAATGGAAGACAGAGCTACATGCAGAATAAGCAGTCAACATATAGCTAATTGGCTTCATCACGGTATATGTAGCAAAAAACAAGTTTTAGAAATTATGAAGAAAATGGCTAGAGTAGTTGATTATCAAAATTTAAAAGATCGTGGCATGAAAGATCAGGACCCTTATCAACCAATGGCAGGAAACTTTGAAAAATCAATTGCTTTTAAAGCAGCATGTGATTTAATTTTCCATGGAAAGTATCAACCCTCAGGATATACCGAGCCTTTACTACATTTTAATAGATTGATAAAAAAATCAATCTGACTCTGAATTTAATCCCTTTCTATTTTTAAATGCAGAAATTAAAGTACCATCGTCCAAACTTTCAATTTCACCACCTACAGGTAATCCTTGTGCAAGTTTTGAAACTTTAATATTAACATTCTTTAGACTATCTTGAATATAAAATGCTGTTGTTTGACCTTCTACTGTAGCGCTTGTTGCTAAAATAACTTCATCTATATTATTTTTTTTTACTCTTTCTATTAATGAATCTAAAAGCAAGTCTTCTTTTCTTTGAGAATTTGAATTAGATAATGTTCCTCCAAGGATATGAAAATAACCTTTAAAAATACTTGAACCTTCAATAGTCCATTGGTCTGCTATATTTTCAACCACACAAATTTTATTATTTTTTTTTGAATTACTCTGACAATTATCACAATTTGAATTATTAGATTTTAAAGAACCACAATTTGAACATCTAGTTACATTTTTATACGCTTCACTTAATGTTTGAGCTAATGGTTTCATTAATTCTTGACGATTATTAATTAACTTTAGAATGATTCTCTTTGCAGATTTTGGGCCCAATCCTGGTAATTTTGCAATAAGTTTGATTAAATTATCGATTTCAGAAATATTTTGCATTAAATCAAAGAGGCCATTTAAATCCCGGGATACCAAGGCCGCCTCCGGTTACTTTGGAAATTTCTTCGGAAGTTTTTGATTTAAGTTGACTTTTTGCATTTGAATGAGCCGCTATTATTAAATCAACAATAATACCTTTCTCTTCTTTCATTATTTCATCACTAAGATCTAAATTAATCATTTCGCCTTCTCCATTTAAAGTTAATTTAACAGCATTACCTCCTGACACACCAATAACTTCAATTTGTTTAATTTTTTCTTGGCTCTCTTTCATTTTTGCCTCTACTTCTTTGGCCTTTTCTAATATTTTGCTAAAATCATTCATCTTTGTGTTCATTTATTTTAAATTCTAACAACTCTGCATCAGGTAATATCTCTAAAACTTTATTATATATTTTAGTTTTTTTAGCATTATCAATAATTTTATCTTTATTTATTTTTTCCTCTTGTTTTTTTGAAATTAATCCTTTTTTTTTTGAAAGTGAAATAATCCACCTTAAGCTAGTCCAATCATATAACTTGCTGGATAATTCTTTTATAAAATCTTTATCTAGATTTTCATTAAATGCTATTTCAATTCTACCTTGATCAAAAGTTACAAGATTTACATTGGCTTCCAATTCATATTTTAATTTAATTTCCTTTTTTTGTATACATAATTCAATTAATTCTTCAAAAGTATTTATAAATAATTTACTAGTAGTTTCCTTAGATTTTATTTTTGGCTCTACTTCATCTTGCTGTGAAATATTTTTAATTTGATCAATAATCTTATTATTATTTTCTACTTTATCTTGAGTAATTATTGAATCTTTATAATCTTTTTTATTAAAATCTCTCAAATACATCAGCCTAACCAAGAACATTTCTACACACAAGTTTGGATTAGCAACAATATCTAATTCATCAATGGTTTCTATTGTAAATTGCCAAAATAAAATTATATCTTTTGGATCTATTTTTTTAGAAATTTCATCAATTTCGTTAAATTCATCATCATTTAGAGAAAAATTGTTTCCATCTAGTTTTATAGAAGAAATATTTTTTATAAAATATAGAATTTCTAAAAAATCATTTAAAAATACTTTAGGTTCAACTCCAGCATCATAAATTTTTCTATAAATATTAATAACTTTGCTTTCATCTCCTTTAAACAAATTATAAAATAATTCAATTAATGAACTTTTGTCAAAATAACCATATATTTTTTGTGCTTTTTTTAAATCTAATTCATCATCTTCTAAGTTGCTTATAAGGCCTCGGTCTAATAAAGACAGTGCATCTCTTACTGATCCTTCTGAAATTTTAACTATCAATTTAATAGCATCATCGGTTACTTTTCCTTTTTCTCTCTCTGCAATTTTTTTAATATATTTAAATAATTTTTCTGTTTTTATTCTTGATAAATCAAATCTTTGACATCTCGAAACTACAGTAACAGGAATTTTTTTTATTTCAGTTGTTGCAAAAATAAATTTTAAATAATCTGGCGGTTCTTCTAAAGTTTTTAGTAATGCATTAAATGCTTGTTTACTAAGCATATGAACTTCATCGATTATGAATATTTTGTATTTTGCTGATGTTGGTCCATATCGAGAAAATTCAATTAAATCTCTTACATCATCAACTCCTGTTTTGCTAGCCGCATCCATTTCTAAAACATCTATATGGTTTGAATTAATAATAGATTCACAGTGTGTACAAAAATTATTTGTACATAAATTGTCTAAACCATTCTCACAATTTAATGATTTAGCGACTATCCTTGCAATAGTTGTTTTGCCTACTCCTCTGATTCCAGTAAATAAGAAAGCATTAGCAGTTTTATTATATCTTATAGAATTATAAATAGTTTCAGAAATAATTTCTTGGCCTATTAAATCTTTAAAGGTTTGAGGTCTATACTTTAAAGCCAATACTGTTGAGTTATTTTTCATTTCTTAAGGAGACCAACCAACCTGGAAAATACTCATTACCCTTGCTCTTTTTCAAGCCTGGGGGAGTTTATGGTAACTCCACCTGATTGGCCCCCAGATTTATTATATCAATAATATTTTCTAATCTACAAGAAACTTAACAATTATTTTTGTCTAAATTTATCTGAATTAAAGACACCTAGTACGTGCATATCTTGACAGTGAAGCCCTAATTCTTCCAAAGAATTTTTAATTTTCTTATCCTCAATATGTCCCTCAATATCACAGAGAAAGAAAAATGAGGAAAATGAATTCTTTTCAGGAAAACTCTGAAGTTTCGTCATGTTCACTCCATTAATTGCAAATCCAGAAAGAGCAGAATACAGCGCGGCTGGTTTGCTCTTAAGTTTAAATAAAAATGAGGTGATATAATTCTTATTTTTTAATTCTGGTTGATAAATTTCTTTACCCATTAACAAAAATCTAGTTACATTGTTTTTTTCATCTTGAATATTTTTTTTTAGAATCTTAAGATTATAAATTTCTGCGCTAAGTTCGGATGATATGGCTGCTTTAGACTTGTCATTAGTATCTGAAACATATTTTGCTGATCCAGCCGTATCTGCTCTAACATTCTCATTTAATTTATTCTTTTTAATAAAATTAGATGATTGACTTAAAGCTTGAGCATGAGAGTAAACATCTTTTATATCATCTAAACTTGATCCTTTAATGCCTAATAAATTATGATTTATTGGAAAAAAATGTTCTGCATAAATATTCAGCCTATATTTAAATATTAAATATTCCACTCCTATATTTCCTGTAGTTTTATTTGACTCAGGTATAATGCTCCTTATCTCATTATCATGACTTGCTTTTTCAAAACATTCATCAAATGTCTTGCAAGATATTGTTTCACAGTTAGGGTACATTTTTTTAGCACAACTTTCACTGTAACTGCCCGGTATACCTTGATAGGCTATTTTCATATTTCTAATTCTTATAATTCATTATTTTTTTTAATTCCAGAAAATCCTCTTCTGTATCGACACCAATAGGAGAAGAATTTGCTAAAATGACATCAATTTTAATGTTATTATCAATTGCTCTCATTTGCTCAAGTCTTTGGGCTATTTCATTTTTGCTTTGATTTAAATTAACAAATTTTTCTAATGTTGAAACTTTATACATATAAATACCAATATGATGGTAGACATTTGAATTATTATTTAATGAAATTTCTCTCGAAAAAGTATTTGCCCTTGACATTTTTGCTTTCGAAATCTCTTCATCTGTAATTACCTTGACAATATTACTTTTATTTAAAATTTTTTTATCACTTATTTTACAAGCCAACGTTGTTATTTCAGAATTTTTTTTTATTGTATGATTATTTAGATTTTTAATATCTTCTATGTCAATCATTGGTTCATCGCCCTGTAAGTTCATTACATAATCAATATCTTTATTTTCTAATTTTTGATAGGCTTCAAAAATTCTATCTGTTCCTGTTTGATGTTCTTTTTCTGTTAACACGCATTGGCCACCGTTTTTTGTTACTTCTTCATAAATTTTCTTGTCACCTGTAGCAACAAAAACATCTCCTATGTTTGACGATTTTGCTTTTTCATAAACATGATTAATGATTGATATACCATTAATTTTTAAAAGTGGTTTATTTGGTAATCTTGTTGCCGCAAGCCTTGATGGTATTAAAATTATTGTTTTAGTCATAAATTTAAGCTTTTATGCGTCTTTCAGACGCAATAATTAAAATTAAATTTAGTATTTTTTTTGTTTAACATGTTATACGACCATAATAATAAAAAATCATGGATTCCTTTGAAATAAATAAAATAGTAACAGCACTACTTGTTGTTTTTTTAGTAGTTTTTGGAATAGGTAAAATTTCAGACATGATTTTTCAAGTAGAAAAGCCAAATACTAGCGCATATAAAGTTGAATTTGCAGAGACAGATAAAACTAAAGGTTCTTCATCGATCCAAGCAGTAGATATAGCAGCATTATTAGCTTTAGGATCTGTTGAACATGGTCAAAAAGTTTTTAAGAAATGTAGTGCATGTCACTCAATTAAAAAGGGTGGCAGAAATAATATTGGTCCGGCACTTTATAGTGTCTTAGGCAGAAATATGGGCGCTCTTGAAGATTACAAATACTCAAAAGCACTAATAGCATTTGGAAAAGATTGGACATTTGATGAAATGAATAACTTTTTAATTAAACCAACTTCATATATCAAAGGAACAAAAATGGCTTTTGCTGGACTAAAAAAAGAAAAAGACAGAGCATCCGTTATGCTTTATATGAATGCAAATTCTGATAGCCCTTTAGATTTACCTTAGTTTTCCAAAACAATATAATAAAATACTTTTTTGAACATGAACTCTATTAAGCGCTTGTTGCCAAACTCTAGATTTCTTTCCTAAAAAAACATCTTCTGAAACTTCATTGCCTCTTGGAAGACAATGTAAAAATATTACATCCTTTTTTGCATATTTAATTAAACTTGAACTAATTCTATAATTTTTGAAATCTTTTATTTTTTTTGCCTTGTTTACTCTATCGTTTAATGAAACTACTTTATCAGAAAAAATAACATCTGCATTTTTTGCTGCTTTTTTTGGATTATTATAAACATTAATTTTTCTTTTATTTTTTTTAGCCCAATCCATGACAAACTTTGGTGGTCTATAATTCTTTGGACATCCTATATTTAATTTAAATTTAAATTTAACTGAAGTAGCGATTAAGGAATTAAGTACATTATTAGAATCACCAATCCATGTGATATTCAATTTTGATATTGGCTTTTTTTTTATTTCCTCAACTGTATATATATCTGAAAGTACCTGACAAGGATGAGAGCTTGGACTTAATAAATTTATTATTGGAATACTCAAATTTTTACTGAAATCCTCTATTTTTTTATCACTATCTGTTCTAAGCATAAATCCATCCCCATAAGTCGATAAAATTTTAGCAGTGTCTGCTAAACTTTCACCTCCTTTTCCTAAATGTAATTCACTTGCTTTAACAATTATCGACCCAGCTCCAAGTTGATTAGTGGCAATATGAAAACTAAGACGAGTTCGGGAACTTTGTTTTTCATACATTTGTATAAGTAATTTTCCTTTTAATGGCCGATCCTTATCAACATCTAGGGTGCTTAGTTTTTTTCTTTTATTTTTTCTTTTCTTCGCATCATCTAAGATTTTTCTTAAATCTTTAGCTGGAATATCTTTTAAATTAATAAAGTTTTTCATTTTTCATTAATTTCATTACAAACTTTTCTTATAATTTTAATTGCAAGATCTATTTCTGATTTTTTCACATTTAGAGGAGGAAGTACTCTTACCACATTTTCTGCCGCTCTTATTACAAGCAACTTTTTTTCCTCTAATTTTTTAATAAATTTTGATTGATCATCATGAAGTTTTATTCCTATTAATAATCCAACCCCTCTAACCTCTTTAATTAATTCTTTATAATCATTTTTAACTTTATTTAATTCATTGTGAAAATATTTAGATATTTTTTCTACATTTTTAAGAAAGCCTCTTTTAAAAATTTGATTTAAAACTTCGTTAGCAACACTAGTTGCAAGAGGTGATCCAGCGTATGTGCTTCCATGGCTACCGGGTATGATTCCAGATGCTACCTTTTTTGTCATTAAAACTGCTCCTATTGGAAAGCCTCCACCTATTCCTTTGGCTATAGGTACAATATCTGGCTTAACTTTTGCATGCTCGAAAGCAAAAAATTTTCCGGATCTTCCTATTCCACATTGAACTTCATCTAATATTAATAGTGTTTTTTTTTTATTACAAATTTTTCTTAGGTCTCTTAAACACCAATCGGGAATTACTTTTATCCCTCCCTCTCCCATTATTGTCTCAACCATAACAGCCGCTGTTTTGTTAGTAATCATTTTTTTCAGTCCCTTATGATCTCCAAATTTAAAATGGTCAAAACCATTTACTTTAGGACCAAAACCTTCGGTCATTTTTTTTGAACCACTTGCATTAATAGCTGCTATCGTTCTTCCATGAAAAGAATTTTTAATACAAAGAATTCTATTTTTTTTTGGTTTACCAATAGAATAAAAATATCTTCTTGCAACTTTAATCGCAGCTTCGATTGCCTCTGCACCGCTATTTTGAAATATTACTGCATCAGCAAATGTTTTTTGTGTTAATTTTTTTGCAAGTCTTTCTCCTTCTGGGATCATAAATGCATTAGAAACATGCCAAACTTTTTTAGATTGATTATTAATTGCTTTAATTAAATGTGGGTTAGAATGTCCTAAGGAATTTACAGCTATACCTTGAACAAAATCCAAATATTTTTTACCATTTGTTGAATATAAAAAACTTCCCTTGCCTTTTTTAAAAGCTATTTTTCTTCTATTATAGTTCTTTGCTAATGCGCTAATCATCAAGATTTAATTTTATAACCTTTTCTATATAATAAAAAAGAAATATACCATGTTGTTAAAGATATAATTAGTAGAAATATTATTCCAAATTTTATGGAACCATCTGATTGACCTATAAACGAATATCTAAAACCATCAATCATATGAAAAAATGGATTGTAATAACTCAAACTTTTTAAAATATCTGGCAACTTATCAATGCTATAAAAAGTCCCAGATAAAAAAGATAAAGGCACTATTACAAAATTTGTTACAGTTGCCATTTGATCAAACTTATCTGCATAAAGACCGGCAATAGTACCGGCAGAACCTAAAAAAAAACCAGCAAGAAAAATGTACAAAAACCAAAGAAAATAATTTTGTATACTTAAATCTAAAAATAATATGAATATAAAAGTCGATATAGAAGCTATACATAGTCCTCTCGTAATAGAAGCAAGAACCAATGCAATTGTTACTTCTGCTGCTGATAGAGGGCTATTTACAATATCAACAATTGTTCCCATCATCTTGCTCATCATAAGAGAAGAGCTAGAATGAGAAAAACTTTGCTGAATTACTTGCATCATAATTAAGCCATTTGCTAAAAATTCAATATATGGAACGCCTAATACATCTGATCTTTCGTCTCCAATCGCTAAAGATATTACAACCAGAAATAAAATTGACGTTAGTATTGGTCCTAAAAGTGTTTGTCCAGATACAATTATAAATCGTAATACTTCTTTTTTGTAAAGACTGTAAGCCCCGACCCAATTTATTAAACCGAAACGACGTATACCAATTTGATATTTATTTTCTAATTCAACCATTAGTACTTAGTCTTAAACTTTTTTTTTGATAATTGTTAAAAAACAAAAAAAAAAGCTTGTTATTAATTAGTATTTATGTTTTCAACATAATGTTGTATAAAAACTATAACATACTAAATATTGTGCTATGAGCTGGACAGACGAAAAAGTAACTAAATTGAGAGAACTGTGGGGCAAAGGTCAAACAGCAAGTCAAATTGCAGAGATAATTGGTGGATTAAGTAGAAATGCAGTTATAGGAAAAGCACACAGGTTAAATTTATCAGCAAAAATAAAAACAAGATCAAATTTTACTCAAAACAAAGAATATTTTAAATCTACAAATCAAGAATCTCAAAAAAAAGTAAGAAAAAACAAATTTAGATCTCTAATATTAAATAAAGACTTTGAGCCAGCAAAAAATTTACACCTAGAAGAATTAAATGAAAATACTTGCAAATATATGGAAGGACATCCCGATGAAAAAGAATCATCTTTTTGTGGAAGAAAAAATGTTGAAAAATTTTCTTATTGTCCACTTCATTTAATGATTGTATTCCAGCCTAAAGGCAAAAAAGAAGATGTTATTGAAAAAGAAGATGAAGTTCCACAATTTATAGAAAAAAAAATTAAAACAGCTTAAAT
>Ga0208277_1002521_pt1 | contig 10320 bp, 9 predicted proteins | sample ETNtaG_5_FD_185782 | JGI IMG/M metagenome (GOLD analysis project Ga0208277, IMG submission 185782) | Marine microbial and viral communities from oxygen minimum zone, Eastern Pacific Ocean - ETNP201406SV205 (SPAdes) (version 2) | ecosystem: Environmental > Aquatic > Marine > Oceanic ...
TTGTGAAGACTGTGGCTTAGTAGCTGAAGATATAAAAAATCTTCCAGTTCTTCTTCCAGAAATAGAAAATTATTTAAATACAGATGGCTCACCACTTTCCAAGAGTGAAGAATTTGTTAATGTTGAATGTCCAAAATGTAAAAAACCAGGATTAAGAGAAACAGATACTATGGATACTTTTGTTGATTCTTCCTGGTATTTTTTGCGTTTTTTGGATTCTAAAAATTCAGAAGAGCCTTTTAATTCTAAATTTATAAATGAGTGGCTTCCAGTTGATCAATATATAGGTGGGGTAGAGCATGCTATCTTACATTTACTGTATTCAAGATTTTTTGTTAAAGCATTAAGAGATTTAAAAATGATTGACGTTGACGAACCTTTCAACAATTTATTTTCTCAAGGAATGATAAATTATGAAGGTGCAAAAATGTCAAAATCAAAGGGAAATATAGTTGATCCAGAAGGTTATTTTAAATCACATGGAGCAGATGCTCTAAGGTTGCATACTTTATTTATGGCTCCACCAAGTGACGGCGTTGATTGGAAGGATGGTGGCATTGAAGGCACTAAAAGATTTTTGAATAAATTATGGGAAAATCTAGCTCAAATAATTGATATGAAGATTGATCAAGATAACACTAATGAATCTGGCACAGAAATTGAGAGGCAACTTAACCAAGCAATAGAGTCTATAACTAATCATCTAGAGAAGTTTGAATTTAATACTGCAGTATCAGATTTAATGATTTTAAATAATAATCTTTCTAATTATTTGAATAATACTAAATTGATAAGTTCTGAACTTAAAGATCAAATAATTAAAAATGTATCTTTATTGATATATCCTTTAGCACCTCATTTTGGCTCGGAAATATATAATAATTATTTCAATGAAGAAATCAGCAAAGAAGAATGGCCAAAGTCTAACAAAGAAAAATTAACTAATCCTACATATGAATTGGTTATTCAAATTAATGGTAAAAAGAAAAATGCTATTGAGGTTGATAGGGGAACTACTCAGGAGCAAGCTGAAGAAATATGTAAAACTCAATTTAAAATAGATATGAATAATGCAAAAAAAGTAATATTCTTACAAGACAAATTAATAAATATAGTAATTTAAGTGGCTAATTTAATAGTAACTCCGAGCTTGATAAATGACATTTCTTTGTTATCTGAAGAATTAAAAATAAAATCTGACATAGAGAAAATAACTTTTGAAGAATTTAAATCAGAAAATAATATAACTTTATTTGAAAATGACAACCCTAAATTTATTTACGATAAATATGTTTCGTATGCTGAATTAAATAAAATGAATTTTAATTTTAATGAGAATTATATCTTTCAAATAAAAAAACAGAATTTAAACAAATTCTCCAATGAAAGTGAAGACATTAGCGTTCATTATTTAGAACCACAAAAAGAAAAAGAAATTTTCCCTTGGGATTTTACTAAAATATTATTTTCTTCAAAAATACAATTACAATCAGAAATTGTTGACCATTTCTGCATTAATGAAAATACATTTAAGCAATTTCTTTCATATTTCCATAAAGAACTAGTTAGATTAAAACTTACATTTCAATATGATGATGAGGAAATCTCAAATATACTTGGTGAAAAAATTGATTATAAGTATCAACTAGCTAGAGAGAGAAAGTCAAAATACAATTTAGATGATATTGATAAATGCTTAGAAAATATTTATAAAATCGAAAAACTTATTTTAGAAAGTGGTTTTAATTCTGAAAATGCTAAAAGATTTATAGTATCTTCTAAAAGCTTACTGCAATTTTGAAATTCTTGATTTATTTCTGTCTCTGAAGTTTTTAGTAATTATTCCATCAGAGTACGCTTTATCTAGATTTCTTATAACTTCTGATTTATTTTCTAGAACCAGATTATTTTCTTCATCATAAAGAGAATTAAGTGAAGACTTAAGAGATGTTTTAGCAGCCTTATTTCTTATATTTCTTGTGTTATTTTGTCGTATTCTCTTTTTTTGTGATTCATTATTCGCCATCTAAAACCTCTTAGTATATAAGATAATAACTTATTAAAGATGTTAAATAATAAAAATATAAGAAATATTTCGATAATTGCACATGTTGATCATGGAAAATCTACATTAGCAGATAGGTTGATTGAATACTCTGGTTTAGTTAAACCTGGAGACCATGAAGATCAAATTCTTGACACTATGGACTTAGAGAGAGAAAGAGGTATAACCATTAAATCACAACCTATTAGGTTGAAATTTGAAGATACAATAATTAATTTAATTGACACACCTGGACATGTTGATTTCTCTTATGAAGTATCGAGAGCTTTAATAGCATGTGATGGAGCAATATTACTTGTAGATGGAACCCAAGGTGTTCAGGCACAAACTTTTGCACATTCTTATGCAGCTATAGAAGCTGGGCTAGACATAATACCTGTCATAAATAAAATCGACTCTGTTGATGTTGAAATTGAGAATGTATCTAAACAGATATATAACCTAATAGGCTCTGAAGATGATGAAATATTTAAAATATCATCTAAAGAAGGAACAGGTATTGAAGATTTGATTCAACAGTTGCCAGCCCTCATAAGTTCACCACAAAAAGAAACAGATAAAACAAATGCGTTAATATTCGATTCTTATTTTGACTCTTACAGAGGAGTAGTTGCTTCTATAAGAATGTTTGGTGGAGAAATTAATACAAATTCAAGGTTAAAGTTAGTAAATTCAGATTATGAATTTGAAGCCTCAGAAATTGGATATTTTGATTTAAATTTAAGTGAATCAAAACAATTATCATTTGGAGAAGTAGGTTATGTTGTTACAGGTGCTAAAGATTTATCACAAATTAGGGTAGGAGACACTTTAGTAGATGCAAAAGACGATAAACCTATAGTTTTATCAGGCTATAAAGAACCTCAGCCGACAGTATTTTCTAGTGTTTATCCCTCAGACTCCGATGATTATACAAAGCTAAGAGATTCATTAGATAAATATGTTTTAAATGATGCAAGTTTTATATATGAACCTGAAACTTCTTCAGCATTTGGCTTCGGTTTTAGATGTGGATTTCTTGGCTTACTTCACTTAGAAATTGTGATTGAGAGATTAGAAAGAGAATTTGGTTTATCACTGATAGTAACGCCTCCCTCTGTTGAATTTAAGATAGTGAGAAATAACAATGAAGAAATAGTTGTAAGAAATCCTTCTAAGATAGATGAATTTACAGATATAAAAAATATAGAAGAAAGAATTTGTGAATTAGATCTTTTATTTCCTAAACAATACTTGGGTTCGATAATGAAGTTATTAAACGAGAAAAGAGGAGTGCAATTAGATCTAGTATATTTAAGCACTTCAATGGTAAAAGCCAAATATACAATTCCACTGTTAGAACTTGTCTCAGGATTTTATGATTCACTTAAATCAATATCTCAAGGATTTGCTTCATTGGATTATAAGATATTAGATTTTGAAGTTGGTAATTTAGTGAAACTCGATATCTTAGTTAATGGATTAGCAATTGATTCATTTAGTTCTATATTATCTAAAGAAAATGCAGAATTTGTTGGAAGAAGCAGAGTAAAAAAACTATCTAAATTAATTCCAAGACAACAGTTTGATATCCCGATTCAAGCAGCAATTGGATCTAGGATTGTGGCTAGAGAAACTATTAAAGCTTTAAGAAAAGATGTTACAGCAAAGCTCTATGGTGGTGACGTTACCAGAAAAAGAAAATTATTAGAAAAACAAAAAGAAGGCAAAAAAAAGATGAGAAGTATAGGTAAAGTTGAAGTTCCTAAAGAAGCCTTTAAAGAATTTTTGAAGGAATAATGCACATACCAACAATATACAATAAGAATATTGATGTGATCAATGACTCTTTGACGATAGAGGATGATAAGTTGCATCATTTAAAAGACGTTTTAAGAGTTAAAAACAATTCACCTATAAAAGTATCTAATGGAAAAGGAAGAATGTATTTTGGTAAATTTAAAGATAATAAAGTTGAGATAACTTCAAAAAAAGAATACGAAAGGGAGAAAAGTATAAACGTATTTATTCCTCCAATTCAAGATAAAACTAGATTTAGATTTATGATAGAGAAATTAGGTGAGTTGAATGTTAGTTCAATAACTGTTGGACCAACTGATTATTCACAAAAAATCAATATAAATAGTGAGAAGATATTTAATTGGTTGGTTTCATCTATTGAGCAATCTGGATCTCCATTTATTCCTGATTTTGAAACTTGTGATGAAATTGATTTTAATAAATTCAACCACGCATTAGACATAACAGGTCAAAATTTGAATGATAATCTAGGACATACCAACATAGCTATTGGGCCTGAGGGTGGTTGGTCTGAAGATGAATTAGATAAATTTAGTTATACTTCTAATATTAATGAATTTACATTTAGAACTGAAACAGCAGCAATTGTTGCAGTTTCCTTAATGAAATAAAATACAAATATGGAAGAAAAATCAATATTTCAGAAGATTTTAGATAAAGAAATAGAGTCTGAAATAATTTATGAAGATGACAAAATATTCAGCATAAAAGATATAAATCCTGCGGCAAAAGTACATTTGTTAATTATTCCAAAAAAGAGGATAAATACTATAAATGATTTACAAAATGAAGATAAAGATTTGATAGGTAGCATGGTGTTAGTTGCAAAAGAATTAGCAAGAAAATATGAAATAGAAGAAAGTGGCTATAGATTGGTATGGAATACTAATAAAGATGGTGGTCAAACGGTCTATCATATACATCTACATTTACTAGGTGGAGAAAAGTTAAGAGAGTTTTAATGGGAATTGAAAAAGTTATACCTACAGAATTAGAGTTAGTTAATATTTTTGGAGTTAATGATAATAATTTAAAGTATATTAAATCGATGTTTCCGCTTCTAAAAATAAATGTAAGAGGAAATATTATTTATATAGATGGAGATAAAAAAGAAGCTAGTGAAGTACTAAGAATATTAGATGAGATGGTATCAATGAGTACAAATAAAGAAGTTATTGACCAAGCAGATGTTGAGCTATTATCAAAAATTAATACTGGGATAAAGAGAAATGGCAATAAAATAAGTTCTGTAAAAATTATTGAAAATAAATCAATAAAAGTTAAGAATATTAATCAGTTTAAATATATGGAAACAATTTCAAATTCAACAATTACTTTTGGAATTGGTCCTGCAGGAACAGGTAAAACATTCCTAGCTGTAGCAAGTGCAGTAAAACTTTATGCAGAAAATAAGATAAGAAAAATAGTATTAACAAGGCCAGCTGTAGAAGCAGGTGAAAGGCTGGGATATTTACCTGGAGATCTTTCTCAAAAAATTGATCCTTATCTAGTGCCCTTATTTGATGCTTTAGAACATTTTTTTGGTAATGAAAATCTAGGATACTTGATAGAAAAAAGAAATATTGAGATTGTCCCACTAGCTTATATGAGAGGTAGAACTTTAAATGATGCTTGTATTATTTTGGATGAGGCACAAAATGCAACAACAAATCAAATTAAAATGTTTTTAACAAGATTAGGTGAAAATTCAAAAGTAATCATAACTGGTGATGAAACACAGATTGATCTTTACAAGAAAGATTATTCAGGATTAAAAAAGACAAGAAAAAAGTTAGCCAATATTGATGAGATATCTGTTATGGAGTTTGAAAATAGTGATATTGTTAGAAACCCAATAGTATCAAAAATATTAGAGGTATTTCCAGAAAAATGATTAAAGAATATATTTTTCATTTCAAAAAGTTATTGTATGTAATTGTTTTTGGATCTTTAGTTTGGTTTATTTCATTTACATTATTTCCTGAAAACCAAATAATAAAAATAAGTATTGGAGATAGATCACCAACTACATTTGAAGCTCCAAAATATATTGAGATTATTGATGAAGATAAGACAGAAGTAAATAAAGAGATTGCAATAAAATCAGTAAGTCCAATTTATTCTATTGATAATGACTTAAATAATTCAGCTATAAACGGCATTACAGACATGTTTTTGACTGTTATTGAGGCAAGAACAGATGAAAAATTAATAACTTCAGAGGATAAAATTGTAGAAGAAGAAGAGTCTGAGCCAGAAGTTGAAGTTGTTGGCAATTCAAAAATAAAACAAATAGCAAATATTACAGAATCGATACTTTTTTCGACAATTTCTACTTCAACTGTTGAAGTTTTAGTAGAAATTTCTAATTATGACGCAAATAATAAAACAAGCTATCTTTCTCAGCTTGAATCAGAAACAAAGAAACAAGCAGATGAAATATTATCTGGTGGCATTAATAATGAAAGTTTAAATCAGCTCAGACAAACCTTAGTTTCAAGCCCACCTTATTTGGATTTATCAAGTGAATTATATGTATTAATACCAGAAAATAGAATTCGATCAGCAGTAGCTGAATTAATTGCTGAAAATTTACTAGCTAATGAAAGATTGGAAGAAGAATTATGGGAAGAACAGAAAGCAAAAATAGCAGAATCAGTTGATCCAGTAATAGTTAAGTATTTTGAGGGTGATTTAGTTATAAGTGAAGGAGAGAAAATTAGTCCTGTTCAATATAAAGCATTAGACAGATTTGGCTATTTATCAGGAGAATCAAGAACTATTCAGACAGCGGCAATTCCAATTATATTTTCAATCTTCATTTTAATTTACTTCTTATTTTGGAGATTTAAAGATTCAATTTGGTTTAATGATAAAGAATTTTTGCTTCTATTAACCCTGATTCTTATAGCATCTTTATTTTTAAGAGGTACATCTTATTTTTCACAAAGCTTTGAAATTGATTATTTAAAATATGCTGTTCCAATATCCTTTGTAGGTGTCATTTCAGCGACGTTATTAAATCTTAGGGCAACCTTAGTTCTCTCATTATCTAGTGCTTTGCTAGCTCTTGCGGGTGGTGGAAACATAGGTCTTGTAGCTCTAGGAGGTGTTTTAGCAGTATTACCATCAGTATTTATTTCTGAAGATGTTGATCGTAGATTATTGAGAGGAAGAATTATTTATATTTCCTTAACCCAACCTCTTGTAGCATTTGGGGTATATTTCTTCTTAAGAGAAGATTTCCAGTTAATTGAAATTTTGGTATCTGCATTACTCGGAGGTCTTTTTGCTAACCTTGCTGCGTTTTCAATAATCAACTATATTGAATCTATTTTTGGTCTTACAACGAATTTTAGATTATCTGAGTTAGCCGATCGAAATCACCCTGGTCTAAGATATTTAGAAGAAAATGCTTTAGGCACATTCAACCACTCCTTAGTAGTAGGGACTTTAGCAGATAGAGCAGCACATAAGATTGGGGCAAACTCACAGCTTGCTAGGGCAATGGCATATTTCCATGATTTAGGAAAAACAGAAAATCCTACTATGTATATAGAGAATCAATTTGGATCTATGAACCCACATGAGAATTTATCACCTAAAGAATCCACTGAAATAATTAGATCGCACGTCACAGACGGAATAAAATTAGCCAAAAAATTTAAAATACCAGAAATTGTATATAGAGGAATTCTTGAACACCATGGAGATGGTGTTTTGAGGTATTTTTATGAAATGGAAAAAAGTGTAAATCCTTATGTAGAAAAAAATGAATTTAGACATTTAGGAAATAAACCAACGACAAAAGAAACAACGATTTTAATGTTCGCTGATTCTTTAGAAGGAGCTTGTAGAGCTAGATTTCTTAATGAAGATGCTGATGAAGGAAAAATAAAAGAAGTTGTAGATGAGATATTTAATGAAAAAATTTCTGACAACCAGCTTGATCAATCTCCAATAACCTTTGAAGATTTAAGTCTAATTAAGGAATCATTTCAAAAAAGCCTTGAAGGCCTTTACCATCAAAGAGTTATGTATCCAGACATAACAGAGGATGCAGAAGAGCTAGAAGAAGAGTAGTTTGAAAATATATTTTAATGGTTACTTCTTTAATTATGAAAAAGAAAAACTAAATAAAGCATCTTTAGTATTTTCTGAATATTTTAAAATTTCTAACAATTTTCATTTCAACTTACATTCTGTTGATGAGAGTAAGTCAAAAACATTAAATAAAAAATATTTTCATAAAAATAATCCAACTGATGTATTATCTTTTCCACTTTATAAAAATCTTGACAAAATTTTAGAGCTGAATAAAGACCATGATGAAGATTTAGGAGATATGTTCATTAATCGAAAAATTGTTAAACAACATGCTCAAATTTATGAAAATTCTTTTGTTGACGAACTTCAGTTTATAATTATTCATGGGCTTTTACATCTTGTAGGTTACTCACATAAGAATGAAAAAGAGTTAAGAAAGATAGAAGATAAATTAATGAAAATGGTTTGGAATGAATCTTAAAGAAATAGGTATAGAACATGTTGCAATCATTATGGATGGTAATGGTAGATGGGCAACAGAAAAAGATCTCGATAGAACAGCTGGTCATGCTGCAGGTGAACATGCTCTTTCAAAAGCAATTAATTGGGCTTTAGAAAATAATTTAAAATGGTTAACAGTTTATGCATTCTCTACAGAGAATTGGACAAGATCTTCTGATGAAGTAGATTTTTTGATGTTCTTCAATAGGGACATATTGATAAGGCGAAGAGAAGAGTTCCACGAAAAGGGAGTAAAATTTAATTTTATTGGAGACTTGAAGGATAAAAGAATACCTGAAGAGAATAAAAAGTTAATGAAAGAAACAGAACATATTACAAAAGACAATGAAAAACTAAATCTTGTATTCGCTTTTAACTACGGATCTCATAAGGAGATACATAACGCTGCTCGTAGAATAGCTTTTGGACATTACTTTTATTTAAAACTAAACGCTTGGCTCTTTACAAAAAAACATATTGAAGAAAATTTTAAAAATTATATGTATTTGCCTGAAATGCCAAATCCTGATGTACTTATTAGAACAGCAGGGGAGAAAAGGTTAAGTAACTTTCTACTATATCAACTTAGCTACACTGAGCTTATGTTTTTAGATACACTTTGGCCGGACTTTGATGAAAATGATTTTTATAATGTTGTAGAAGAATATAAACAAAGAGTAAGAAAATATGGAAAAGCCTGATAAAGAATTATTTGATAAAGTAGTTAAAATTTCACAATCACGTGGATTTGTTTTTAATGCATCTTCTATCTATGGAGGGTTAAGAAGTTCTTATGACTATGGTCCCTTAGGGACTCTTCTCAAACAAAACCTTTCAAATCTTTGGTGGAAAAGCGTCAACAATGTTGAGACTGATATTTATCCAGTAGATACTGCAATTATACAGAGTAGCGATGTTTGGAAATCCTCAGGTCATTTAGAAGAATTCACAGACCCAATGGTTGAATGTAAAAGTTGTAATAAAAGATTTAGAAATGATAGTGAGGAAATAGATAAGTGCTGTGAAAGTCAAAACCTAACTGAGCCAAAGCAATTTAATTTAATGTTTGAAACATATAGTGGACCAGTAAAAAATGAAAATTCACAAGTATTCTTAAGACCAGAGACAGCTCAGGGAATTTTTATTAACTTTGAGAATGTTCTTAGAACAATGAGAGCCAAAATTCCTTTTGGTATTGCAAATATTGGAAAATCATTTAGAAATGAAATTACTCCTGGGCAATTTATTTTCCGAACAAGAGAATTTGAACAAATGGAGATTGAATTTTTCTGTAAAGAATCAGAAGAAGATCAATGGATGGACTATTGGATTAAGAAAAGAATGGAATGGTATCAGTCACTTGGGATTAAAGAGGATCATTTACAGCTTAGAGAGCATGAAGAAAATGAGCTAGCACATTATGCAAAAAAGACAGTAGACATTGAATACTTATATCCTTGGGGTTGGGGAGAGCTTGAAGGTATTGCTAATAGAGGAAGCTATGATTTATTATCTCATCAGGAAAATAGCGGAAAAGATTTAACATATTTTGACTCTGTAAATGACGAAAAGTATATCCCAAGTGTTATTGAACCAGCAGGAGGGCTAACGAGAACTTTGTTTGCTTTATTGTTGTCTGTATATGATGAAGAGAAACTTGAAAATGATGAGATAAGAACACTATTTAGGTTTAAATTTGAAATAGCTCCTGTACAGATTGGAATTCTCCCATTAAGTAAAAAAGATGAATTGATTGATGTTTGTAATGAAATTAATAAAATTCTTAAGAATGGTTATCGAACTGAAGTTGATATAACACAATCTATAGGTAAAAGATATAGGAGGCAGGACGAGATTGGAACACCATACTGTATAACTGTAGACTTCGAATCATTAGAAGATAACTC
>Ga0208277_1002526_pt1 | contig 10308 bp, 3 predicted proteins | sample ETNtaG_5_FD_185782 | JGI IMG/M metagenome (GOLD analysis project Ga0208277, IMG submission 185782) | Marine microbial and viral communities from oxygen minimum zone, Eastern Pacific Ocean - ETNP201406SV205 (SPAdes) (version 2) | ecosystem: Environmental > Aquatic > Marine > Oceanic ...
GGAGAGGATATGGGAAGTTTATTGTGAACGTTCAAAGACGTTGTCGTCGCGAGCTTCTTCGTCGCCAACGTCGGTTTCTCCGACATCGACGGTTTTTCTGTGCTCAAACTTCGCATTAAAAATCTGTCGACGTCGTACGACGCAGACTCTGTGTTAATTGTACCATTTGGACCGATTAATCTCTGCAAACACTCCTTCGCAAACATTTGCGCCATGGAAGGTACCGGATCGCCCGCCCTTCCCGTTGCCGTTTGTAACATTGCACGAAGTTCTTCCACGACGTTTGCCGCACGCAAAGCCGAATGGTGCGCCGGATGAGACGATAAGCCAGATAACGCGCGGCATGCATCCACGAGCGCAGCTGAGGACTGGTGCTCGGTATCGTCGTCGTCGTCATCGTTCGTATTTTTCTTGCGGCCACTCCTCCGAGTACCAAAACCTTCGCCGTCGTCGCCGTAATCGTCATCGTCGTCATCGTCGTCGTCCTGATAATCGTTTCCCCCATCACTATTTTCTGAGTCGTTCTCACCGTCAGAATCGTGCTCGGGTGGCTCTAAGGACGCGCACAAAACGTACGCGCCTCCAGATGCACAGAAGGCGCTCGCCGCTTGACTCGGTGGATTCGCTTTCTTTGTCGTTTGCGCACTTCTTCCGATAATTGCGGCGAGCTTGAGTAAATCCAATACCCCTAAAGTTCTCGCAGGATCGTTCTTCTCGACGACTCGTAAACCGAGCCATCTCGCGACTGATGTGCCTATATACTTACCAATCGGCAATCTATCGTTTTTCAACAGTTCACATGCGTAATTTTTGTCGTTGACTATGCGAGCAATCGTCGCGAAAGCCAACACGGATGTTTCCTTGTTCGTCGCACTATGCTCACCTCCTGCTCCGCCGTTGTTGATACTAGTACTACTATTATTACTATTACTATTCTCTCTCGCATACGTCTCACACAACGTCGCAAAGGTTGTTTTCGCGTGTCGCTGTAAATATTTCTTGTTTTCTAACAGCGATGACAAGCGATAACTGGTCAAAGTTGCCCGATGCCGAGCTATAGCCGACGCGCCAGAATTCACCTCGGCGATTTTGACTATGCTTTCAATAGCCTTCTCGCCAATCGCTAACACCATCGTTTCTGACGCCGAATTCGAGGACGAATACGTAGACGATTTATCGCTCGTGTTACAGAGCGACGCTATGGCCCAAATCAAAGATTCCGTCGCCTCGTCTCTCGGAGAGAAATGAAACAACGCTTTCGTCAGTGCGTCAATCGCTCTCGCCTGCCTCAACAAATGCCTCCCTTTCAAACTTTGCCCCGATAACAAAACAATCAGTTTCGCGCAGTAATCCAACAAATGCGTCGTCTTCGTCATTCCTCCTTGTTGCGACTGCAACAACGCGCGTTGGAGTAAAGTCACGAGCGGTTCCGAAACGCCTTGATTCAAAATCAACTTTGTGTTCTTCCTGTTATAGAAACTAGTACTACTACTACTACCACCGGTGTTAGTATTACTGATATTTGTTCTCGCTCTGCAAATGTGAATCAAAGCCATCACGGCGGCTTCCGCGCACTCTAACCGTTTCGACATCAAACAGTTCACTAGCAAAAGGCAACTCTCTTTTGTCACCGGGAAAAACTCGTTCCCTCCGGACGCCGACGGGAGAGATTGCTGATGATGATGGACATTCGAATGAGAGGAAGGCGAATCCAACTCTTGGCTAAAATTCGCTAAGCTTTTAATCGCCAGATAGTACGATTCACCGTCTATGTTCTCTGATTTCCTCGCTATTCGTAACAACAAGTTTGCCACGTTCCCGGTACCGAATTGCGTCATCTTCACTCTATTCTTATGTTTCCTCGACAAAACGCTCATCAACTCGCACCCTTTCTCGCACGTTTTCGATTCCAGCGACGACGCGTTTAACGCGAACGTTAACGATTGCATGCCTTTTAATAGGAAAAACTGACTCGTCGGCGAACTCTCTTTCCCTTCTGTCGTTGTTTTGTGCGCGTTTGAAGTAATCAGTCGAATCATTTTGTCAATCGCAGCGGCTCTTTCCAATTCTGGCCCGGTGCACTTCTTGATCAACTCCCGCATTAAAGACTGTTGATTCGACGATGTAGACGGCATTTCTTACTCGCCGTTCGAAATTAATAGATCTCTTTTTTTTCTTACCAACAACAAAAACGAAGAAGAAGAAGAAGAAGAAGAAGAAGAAGAACTTTACGAAACGGAAATTTTATGTGATGTAATAATAATAATAATAAATGGTTTGTGCTCTTGTTGAAAAAAGGTGAAGAATTTGAAGAATTTTTGCGTCGTAGAAGACATTTTTACCACGACGTATGATACGAGGGAAGAAAGTTTAAATTTTTGGGTGTGATTTGTACGAAGAAGAAGAGGATGTTATTATGTACTTAGGTGATGATGATAATCACCACAAAGCGACGACAAAAACGACGTCTTCACTTTAATAACGCGCGCGCGCGCGAAAAAAGACGACGACGAGAGAAAGGAAGAGCAGAACGCGGCGTTGATTGAGTTTACGCGATACGATGTCGGTCACGTTGCACACCTCCCTGGGCGACCTGAAACTTGAACTTTTTTGCGAAGACGCACCCAAAACCTGTCACAATTTCCTCGCCTTGTGTGCGTCGAACTATTACGACAATACCGTTTTCACTCGATTGATTAAGAAGTTTATCATTCAAGGAGGGGATCCAACCGGGACCGGGAAAGGAGGTGAAAGCATTTACAAACAAATGTTCGAAGACGAAATACGGGACCATTTGAAATTCACGAACAGAGGGATAGTTGCCATGGCAAACGCAGGGAAAGATATGAATGGAAGTCAGTTTTTCATCACGTTCGCGAAAGCGCCTCACATTGACGGCAAGAATACGATTTTCGGGAAAGTCATCGATGGGTTCCCGGTTTTAGATATGATGGAGAAAGCGAAAGTGGATGAGTCAATGAGACCGTTGACGGACGTGAAAATTGAGAGGGTGACCATACACGCGAACCCAATGGCATCTCGATGATATATTTGTTTGTTATAGTTTTAGGTGTTTGTTTGTGCATATGGACGTATTAGGTAAAAATAAAATAGCAATCCTCTCTCTCTCTCTCTCTCACACACACACCCTACTAGATATAAACAAAGCCGACAGGCTATCTCTCTATTCCTCCCTAAATCTATCTCGTCCCTGGCGAAGACGTCAACGTTCTTTCCATCTTGAGCAAATCTCCAACATTTCTGGCTCTACCGGTCGTTTTCAACCATTCTCGAAACTCGCGCTGAATCGTGGCTACTTTTTCCGAATCGGCACTGCCGGACATTTTTTCAACCATATCTTTGCGAAACGTGGCGACGAGTTCATTCTTTTGGTCTAACGAAGTGACGTATTCACCGGGAATGCGAAACGGGTTTGCTCTCGTGATATCTACCGATGATGACGCAGAAGGTGCGAGATCATGCGACTGATTATTCTCTCCTCGTCCTCCTCCTCCTCCTCTTTCGGCGCCGGTTAAGGACGTAGTCTCCTCGGACGGCAAAAACGGAACGATGAAAGGCCCGAAATCTTCCGGTTTTTGCATGCAGACGCTAAAGTTACCACCGTCGCTATCGGACTCTGAACCTGAATCGGGATCGGGATTTGTGCTAATCACCCGAGAGCTTTTCCAACTTTCCGTCATGTCTTTCGAATCCGGATGTAACCGGCACTTTTTCAAGTGAGTCGACAACCCGCCGTAATAGGAATTGTATGGTCCCACGACGCACCCTCGCGAATCACCAACAAATATTGGACGTTTCTCCACGGCGACATTAAAGTTGCAATCATGCGATGCTTTGCTAAATAAATATTTCGATGCCGAGACGACGTGGACGCGCTCACATCTCGAGAGAAATATCGTCGAGGATACCGAGCCGATGAATACGGAACAATCCACCACGTTATCGATTCGAACGTGTTGCACTGGCGCCATGACATACACGGTGCTCTCCGAGCAATCTGAAATCAAGCACGTGGAGATGATTTCGTCGTTTTCTTGTTCCTCTTCTTCCTTCTTGGTGTTGGTTGTGGTGGTGGTGTTACTACTCGTGGAAACTAACTCGCGCGCAAACGTTTGCTTTTTCAAATTTTCCACGCGCAACTCGAACGGGTTCTTCAAAGCGCCGGAACAAGATGAAATGGAAGACAAGGAATCTTCCAATAACCGATAGATGTTTTGTACCGATTGTAATTTTTCTTTAGCGTCCACGTTAACCTCTCTCATTTTGTTCGCGTCGTAAAATTGAAACACGTATATGAAGCACTCCCACGAATTCGCGCTAATAAGCCCGGGCGAATCGATCAAATCGTCCGTTTTCGTCGCAATCGTTTTAATATCGTTCCAATGCGAGATAGAAAACTTCATTCGCACAAATTCCTCTTTATCGCGTTCGCTTTTCTTCTGCCGTTGTTCTTGTTGTTGTTGTTGTTGTTGTTGTTGTTGTTGTTGTTCGTAGTTCGCGTTTACATTTTCAGAGTTCCTGCCGCTCAAGCTGGAGTACCACTCCGCGTTAGCTTTCATCGGCGACTTTGCCGACGGTAAATTTATTCCGTGCATATATAAGAACAAGCAAAATAAATCTACTCTGACGTGCGTTGAAGATGAATCCTCCTCTTCTGTTGCTCGTGCTCCTTTTTTTTCTTTCTTCAGCGACGCTTCGTACGCGTCCAGAATACACTTGATGTTCAGGTCTATTTTCTTTCCGAGGGCGTTGTTGTTCATTCTTCGATACGTTCCACTCCACGTGCTGTTCTCTTCAAAATTCACTCTCAACACCTCTTCCACTCTTTTTCTCTCCAGTCTCTTCGCGAACGGGTCGCGCGTCCTCATTTCTTCCTTCGTATTTTCTTCTTCTTCTTCTTCTTTGCAGCGTTCCAACAACCTCTCTTGCGTGTGGAGCACGCACCGTTCAAACGACGCGTTCGACGATGTCGTCGTTAAGTGTTTCTTCACCAATTGCGCTGGCACCACGCCGGAATACTCGAACACTTCCGCTCGACATCTCGCTTTCAGACGACGACAACGCGGCGCCTCCTCCTCCTCCTCCTCCTCCTCGGCGCGGGTCTCTTCTCTCATTTCTCTCATTTCTCTCTCTCTCTCTTATCGGGGGGTGTAAAACAATCCGCGCGCGCATACAAAAAAGTGCGCGTCGTCGTCGTCGTCGCGTTTGGATTTTGTGATGTCATTTTTATTTTTTTACGAACACACAACAAAAGAGGAACAAACACAAATAATAATGACAAACGACAAACGAAAGAAAGAAAGAAAGAAAAATTATTGATTGTGTGTGAAAATTTTGAAATTGGTCTCGACAGATGACACAAAAAGAAGAGACAAAAAAGAAGACGACTGTTTGACGACGAAAAAGAGACTTTATTATTATAAACGGTCACTTTATATTTACGAGAGACGACCCAAAATTGTTTTGGGGTGCGCGTCGTCGTCTTCATCGAAAAGCGCGGAACACACGCGCACGCGCGCGCGCACAGAGAGAGAGAGAGAAGGAGAAGGAGTGCGCGCGAGATGACGACGAGGAAGAGTCGGTTCGCGTCGTGTGCAACGACGCGCTCTCGAGACGCACAGACATCATCGAGTGGGAGTGGAGGACGATGCGCGTCGCCCGTGCCGTCCCCCTCTGCGACGACGACGACGACGACGACGACGACGAAGCGGCAACCGAGAAGCCCGCTCTCGCACGTGCTCTCTCCGAATAACGCTACTGGAACTACTAGTAATGATAATAATAATAATAACAACAACAACAACAACAACAACAACAACGCATCCTTTTCCGAGTCTTCTCCGAACAGCAGGAACACGCCAACGAGGAGACATTTGACAACCGCGGAGTTGACGAGACCGAGTTTGAAAGTGTATATGGAACAAATGACGACGCCTCCGCCATCATCGATGATATCACCGAAAACAACGACAAATAAAAGTAATAACACCGCGGAAGAAATCGCAGAACAACTTTTGAAACAATCGAACGTCGGTGAGACGAAGATGGTTTTAATGGATTTGTTACAGACGGCGAAAGAGAATGCGAACTATAAGTTGATGCTCGAACGAATGAAGTCGGACGAGGCGGAATATTCGTTGAAGTCGTCGAGGAAGATGAGCGAGGTGACGCAAATGTACGAAACGTTAAGAGAGGATAAGATGAAAGCAGAGATGAAGATTGCGCAGTTGGAAGAGGAGAAGAAGACTTTGATGACGGAGGCAGCATCGTCGAACAAAGAAGAGAAGACAAAGGCAGCGAACGCGAGTATTGATAGCAATAATAATGTTCCCAAGACGCCTTTAACGGCTCCAGCGAAGCAAGCATCGTCTTTTAGCTTTGCAGCGACGACAATAAACGATGGTAACAACAACGTTGGAATCTTTGCCTCTCCGAGATGGGAAGCGGTCAAGAAATCAGCAACAGAAACGGCAGAACGGTTGAGAGCGCTTTCGAGCGAGAAAGGCACGGCGGTTTCGCCGTTTACTGGCGGAAAGGTGCGAGCGATGAAACCACAAGTCGCTGGTGATAATGATGATGACGAGGATATTTTTGTCGACGCGTTGAACACGGTCGCGCGGACGCAACACTTCAATCGTAATAAAAGAATGACCACGCCGACGACGACGAAACCTTCGGTACAGGCGGTGGAAAATACACAAAACTCCATTTCCGACGCCTTGTTAGATTCCAACAGCGAACAAGAAGTTAAAAATTTGCTCGCTTCGCTGGACGAGTACGTTCTATCTCTTCGAGAGAGAATGATAACGAAGAATAGCGGCGAAGAAGCGAGTACTTCTGCTCGTAAGCATCAAACTAAACAACTGCCGGGAGACAACAAGGAAGAAGAAGTTTTGAAAATTGCGGATAAAGCGGACAATTCGTTAAAATCGCTCTTTTCTCTCTTATTTATTAAAGAGAACAACAGCAATAAGAATGAAGGAGACGAAGAAGTCGCGAAAGTAGCGAATGCTAATAATAAAAGAGCCGACCGCGTTAAATCGGATTTACTGAAAACATTCGAAGAGGAAGACAAAAAGGCAAATGATGATGATGTGCAAAATCGATTTCAGAAAGAACAAGACGAGCGCAAAAAAGACAACGAGAAAGCGAGTGAAGCTTTGAATAAAGTTCAGATGCTCTTGGACGAAAAAACGGACGAAGCGAAGCGATCGGCGGAAACTTTGGAGACCGAGAGACGGAAAAACGAAGCGTTACAGACACAATTGGACGAAAAAATGAAGGAGATGGAAAGAAATGAGAAGAAAAGCGTCGCGAGTGTATCCGTGCAAACAGAAGAAGTGGAAGATGACAGTAACAACAACATTAATGGTAAATTAAGCGAGTATGAATCTTTAGTGGCATCACTGAAAGAAGAGAATCAAGGTAAAGACGTGCAGATGCTTCAGTTGCAGCAAGAGTTGGCGGATGTGACGTCCATGAAGAACGCGGAGTTTACGGAACTCACGAAGGAAGTCCGAGAGAAAAGTGACGAAGTTTCCGAACTCTCGCACGCGTGCTCCGAACTCGCAGATGCTTTGGCGTCTGCGGAAGAAGAGGTAGAGTTGTTGAGAGAAGAAGCGAAACGTAGAGGCGAGATGGAATTGAAGATGGAATCTTTGAAGGAGGCGTTGACGGAACGCAAGCACGAGCTCAACATCACTCGCTCCGAAAAGAAAGAATGGGAACAAAAATGCGAAGATTTGCAATCAGAAATGTCCTTTAAAGTCGCCGCGTTCGAGAATTTGAAGAATTCTCTCGAAGAATTAGAAGCTAAAGAGGAGCACATGGAAAGTTGCAAAGATTTATTGGCAGAAGAGGCGGAGGAGTTTGAACGCCTCTATGGAGAAATGTATCGAAAAAACGAAGAACTAATTGTGCAACACCGAGAGGAGAAAGAGGACATGCTTAAAATGATTAACTATCTAGGGAATGATATGAAAATGTACGAACGGGAAGGCTTTATTTGGTGGACAAGAGCGGAGCTCGAAAATACGCGCGCGGCGGATTTAGAGGATGAAATAGAACGCTTACAAGACGAGCTTGAACGCGTCAACGAAGAACAGGACGAGCGCACAGAATTAATTTTAGACGTTGCGAAACTCAAGGAAGAAAAGCTGGCGCTCGAAGAAACCTTGGAAAAAGTCGACACGACGAATAAAACGTTGAACGTTCGCTTGAAGAAATCGTACGAGCGCGTACAGGAGTTGGATAAAGAGATTGAATCCGCAAATAGTGATTGCGATTTCTTGCGAAAAGAAGTTGACGAAGCAAACTCGAGAGTGAAAGTACTCGAGGCGTGGTGCACAGAAACGAAAGTTCACGGTGAAATCAATGGTGATGATACCAATTCCTCTGATTCGTACGATTATGCCAAGATTCCCGCGAGGTACGAAGAATTGAAGCTCGAGAATATCGAGTTGATGGCGAAATTAACCGCCTCGAAAGCCATGGAAGAAAATTTATCGCAGAGACTCGAGAATATCATGCACGAAACCGATGGATTGAAAGAAGAAGCGAAGACTGCGTTTATGAAATCTTCCGAAATGCAAAAAATGACTGAAAACGCCGTGGAGAAAACGGCGCAAATGACGAGCGAGTTGGAAGAAGCGACGAATGAAGTACAAAAGCTTGAAAATTTGTTGGCGGTTTCGAGACAGCAAGTACAGACGCTCGAAAAACAACTCGCCGCGCCACCGCGAGGAGAGATTCAAGAAGCAAAAGACGGCACAACTGCTATTACGAAAGAAATGCATCCCACCAATGAGAATGAAGAGGACGACAACGCCATCAAAGAGTATTTCGAGGCGCAAAACGAAGAGTTGACGGCGCTTTTAGCGTCCAAAACAAATGAATTGACGCAAATGCAAGCTGAAATTGAAAATCTGAAGAATAAATCGAGTTCGGAAGAGGATGCGAAAACGCTTCGAGGTGAAAATTACGAGCTCGCCGTTCGACACAAAGCGACATTAGAGAGATTAACCGCAACGATCGAAGAAAAGGAAGCCTTGGAAAAGTCCTGCCAAAACTACGAAACGACAATAGAAAAGATGCAAGTGGTTGTGAAAGAGTTGAAAATGGAAGTTGAAAAGTTGAAGGCGATGAAATCTCCCGCGCCGAAGAAGACGTCGCATTCTGTGCATACTATCGAAGATGAATGTCCAACGTCATCTGATGCCGCGCCAGTTCGACAAAAGATCATTTACGTTCAAAATTCGCAGCAGCAGCAGCAGCTACCGCCCAAAAGAACGCCGACGAATGGAGACGATGAAATGTTTTACGACGTCGCAGATGATTTCATGGAAGCGTATGACCACAACGATCGACAGCAACGCCACCCAATTCGCAACACTCAAAGAGTCTCTGTTTATCCACTCGCACCGAAAGGACAGTTACCGCCGTTGCACAGAAATGCCATAGAATGCTATCACATGGATGCAGAAAGAACGCGTTTACGAAAAGAGTGCGAATTGGAAGAGCGAGAGTTGTTCCGCATGAAACAAGAAAAGAGAATATTATTGGCGAGATTGAAGGAGGAAAAACGTGCTTCGTCGGTCAAAGGTCGCGAACGAAAAGAAGTCGAAAAGAAGTCGACAAAAATGAAAAAGAGCAGCAGGAAGAAGAGCAGTTCGTCTTCTGCCGCGACAGGGACGGAATTTCCGGCGCAATCGCTCTCGTTCAAAACGCCGCAAGTCTCAACTACAGAAATGAATAAGGAAAATGTTGCGACGAACGATCAATCTTCTCCATCACCATCCTCCGACGTCCTCGAAGGCTGCAAAGCTCCAGACCCGACACCTGAAAATGGCGTTCCGACTGCTAACGGCGAGGATTCCTCTTCCGCTGTCCTTCTCGAAACCGCCTTGACGGCCAAACTCGTTCTTGAAAACTCGCGCAAAGCGGATGAAAAAGCCAAAATATATAAAAGACAGGCGAGAGCTGCTTTTCAATCCCTCGAGAATATTTCCATGGAGATGCGACGGATGAAACAAGCTTTCAAGGAGCAAGAGGAGAGTGATGCAAGCATCGTCACTCCGTTGACAGAATCTAAGTTTTTGACGCGAACGTAAAATGACGCGCGTGTGTATGATTGTATTTAAAAATGATGTACCGGTACTTTCCGCCTATTTTTCTCTTTTATTTTCTCTTCTTCCTTCGACCAAAAAAAGCTTCATGTCGCCGCCGTCACAATTTTACGACCGAAGAAGAAGAAGACACGAACGCGCGCGACGAAAATAATAATGTCTT
>Ga0208277_1002528_pt1 | contig 10303 bp, 8 predicted proteins | sample ETNtaG_5_FD_185782 | JGI IMG/M metagenome (GOLD analysis project Ga0208277, IMG submission 185782) | Marine microbial and viral communities from oxygen minimum zone, Eastern Pacific Ocean - ETNP201406SV205 (SPAdes) (version 2) | ecosystem: Environmental > Aquatic > Marine > Oceanic ...
TGCCGTCGTCGTCTGAATCGTCCTCTCGATGGGGGAAGGAAGATCACAAAGACGACGACGAGGAGGAGGAGGACGACGACGCAACAAAACAATCGTCGTCATTTTTCTTCCCCAAAATCCGCGGCCATCGTCGTCGCACGAATGATGATGGCCATCGTCGTCGTCGCTCTGTGCGCGCTGTTCTCTGGCGTCGACGCGAGAAAGAACGCGCTCTCCTCTCCGAGAGAAAAACTTTCACCGACGAAGAAAGAAGTCAGAGAAAACTACGAGTTGAACCATCCGAGACCGTTCTCCTGGGCCACCAAAGTGCCGGACACGTCCGCGTTCGATAAACACGTACAAAAAGTTGCCAAGGAAAATTTTGAGAAGAAAATGAACCCGCCGCCTGTGCAAACAACAACAACAACAACAACAACAAACGACGACGACGACACGGAGTGGGACGATAACATCGTCGACCCAGATTACGAGGACGACGATTTAGGATCGACGCCAAGTTTACTGGACGCGTTTAAGAATAGAAAAACCCCGAAAGTTCAAACGATGAGCAAAGATGAATCCCCGTTCGTAGATGTTTTAATATTAGCGCCGAGCGTGTTCTTGTTGATTGGTTTGATTTACATGTGGCGATGTAAATACGCGTGGAAGGAAAATTTTCAAGAGAGTCCAGCGTTGTCGGAATTGAATAGAGTGAGAGAGGCGAAAGAATACGCACTGTTTGCCGCGTATATTTCTAGCGGGTACTTCGATATTGGCATGTTGTATTGGTCGTTGGGTGGAGCGACTTTGTTGTTGCAGATGAAATACAACGCCGTGTATGCGTTAGTGCCTCCAATGACGAGTTTAGCGATTGGAGTGTTTTATTCAATGATTTTCCAAAAGTCGTTGACGGGTATTCCAGGCATCACGGGTCCTCCTTTAATGCAAAGACTATTGATTTTAGCGACGTCGATAGTTTTGCTGATGAACATGATTTATTGCGAAGTGAAGAAGACTTTTGTGGCCCAGGCGGAGTATTGGTACGTCTCGGCTGGGATGATTGTTATTCCGCAAGCGGTGGCTTTTTACCATCGCATGAGCGGATGGATTCAACACAATCGCGACTATAGATACAAAATGGTTGAATGAAAATAGAGCACCGCCCAGAAAGTACACACCATTAGCATGTCGATATAAATATATAAAAACTGTACATAGCATTTAAACTAAAATTCAGCTATCTACGCGTGCTACCTACGTTAATTCTTCTTACTACTACCGTGTTTCCACTGCTTCTCTTTCTTGAGCAAATCAACCTGTCCAGGCACGCCCATACCTTGTTCGTTCGGTAATGTAGCACTCACCTCGACAATCTCCCATATTTGGTCCATTGCTATCGAGTTCTTCACGGACTCTGGCAGATATTTCAGAGGCGAACGCAACCACGCGGATTGGTACGGTTTCGCCCGAGGCGCGCGCGCGTCGTTCTCGTTACCAGTGGTACCTTCCTCCTCCTCCTCTTTCTCATTAAGTCGTCCTTTGCGTTCAAATTTCCGCATCATCGTCACTTTGACGTCACAACTTGCCTTGTCCCCATCCACTATGAATGCAATTACTCGCACGTTCTCGCCTCGTTTGTTACACGAGCCGTTGTACCAAAAATCAGCCTCTAAACGAACGTCTTCTTCTTTCTTGTCTTTGCTGGATACAATGTTCGACACTCTCTTGCTCTTTTTCAACTTCGGCATGGCGACTGCTTTCGCTTTTTCGTATAAAATCAAATCGTCGACGGCTAAATTGAACGCGTATAAGGTTAACACGGATAAACCGAAACCAAAGTAGCGTTGGAAACCGGAGGAGAAATCAGAACTCGTCGAGGAAGAACTTGAGGAATACGATTGGCTTTTGGATGAGAAAGACGACGACGACGACGACCAAGAGGAGGAGGATGTATTGCGATTGGATGACCTTCGAATATCACCCGAGCGAAGTATGCGTAGAACTTCTCGGTATCCTCGAGTTTGAGAAGGCGGACGGAACATAATTTTTGAGGTGTTCGTTGAATGATTTGTAGCAAAAAAAAGCCGTATAGTTTTTCTATAATTCTATGCGAAACACTCTCGTGACGTGATCGGCACCACACGTGGCTAAAATATTCTCTGATTCTCCTGCACACTTAGCAGGTTTGAAAGCTACTTTTGTTACCTCTGCACAGTGAGCGTTTGGGATATCACCAACGACGCTCCACTTCGCGTCATCTTCTTTCGTTTTTGTCCAGATTTTAATCGAACCATTTTCGTGTCCAGTGGCGAAGGTTGAGCTATTCAAAACACTCACGCACGTCGGTGCCGATGAACACACAGACTCAGACGACCAAACTGGTCTCATTTCCCCTTCTGACGACGCGTTTATTCGCCACACGTTTGCTTTCTTGTCGCGGCCAACGGTGATGAAGAGGTTGTCGTTTAGAAATGTCAAATCATACATTTCCCGCGCGTGCGCTTTAAACCGATTGGTTAAGATCCATCCCTCAGATAAATCAGTAGTATCGTCGAGAGTTCGAGTGAATATACACGCGTGCCGATCTCTTGAAGCGACAATTAGCGTCTCCCCGTCGTTTGAAAATTCCAAAGCAACCGCCGTGAGCGTCGGTCCTAACAGCGATTCCACCATCCGCCAATCGTTATGCGTTTCGTTGTGCTCCCAGAGTAAAATCTCAGCCGTCGCCTCTTTCGTTCCTTTCGCAGCCGACGCTAACAATTTTCCACTCGGGTGCGCAGCGACAGAGAAAACGTCGTCGCCGTGGCCGTACAATTTCGACGTTTCCGGCCACAACGTGTTTGTCACCAAGTATTCTTCAACAATCGCACCGCCGTGTTTTGCATCTAAACTTGCTTTCGATAGCTCTTCTTCGAGTAACTCTAAGTTTACATCTACATTTTCGTTATTGTTATTGTGTACCCCTTTATTCGATAAGCCAAGCGCGGAAGCTTCGGCGGCGCCTTGACCAGAAAGAATCAAAGCGTTCACGTTGTCCACGTTCATGTTTCCGACCTTCATTCGTTCCCAGAATACGCGAGGCGCTCGAAACGCACGCAAAGCTTTCTCGCTCGAACCCGAAATAAAGGATTGACTACTGTTACTAAGTATTTTATTTTGACTACTATTACTATTAGTCTTTCCAGACTCTCTATTCTTCGATGGAGGCACGACTGCTAAACACGATATTGCGTGTCCATGCGTCTGCGGTCGAGCAATCTCTCGCCATCCTTTCGGTGTTCGAATTGCATTTGTGTTGTCGCATTCCCCTGTGTTCCAATATCCAATCAATCTCGTCGTGTGATCATCCGATCCCGTCAAGAAATATTTCCCGTCGTTATCCCAAGCCAACGCTCGAATTTTATCCGTGTGCCCAGAGTTCACTGAAAGCGATTCCCATGCCTGTAACTCTTCCATAAATTCCCACGCGTGTAGCGCGCCAGATTGCGAGTGCGCGATAAAACAGTTTCTACCGTAAAACGAAGCACCTCGATACCCAAGACAGTTATCGCCAGCTTCGCCGAGCGATGCTAACGAAAACCAAAGTGATGTTCCAGTACTATCCGCCTCGCCGTCCATCGACGGAGACCATAAGTTAACCGAACGATCTGCCGATGCCGTCAAAAGTTGATGACACCGAGAAGACGAGGTGGAATTATCATCGCTCGTTGATGGTCGCCACGCGCATGTGAAGACCCAATCTTCATGACCGCAAAGTAATGCTTCCAACTGGATGTCCACGCGGGCGCCTTTCAAAACTTCTGAAGGCGGTCGTGGCGGTGCCGCTAAAGTTTCAAATGGCAAACGCTTATTCGTTTCACTTTCTCCTCTCTTATTGTTTCTCGCGATAATTTCCCAAACTCTCGCGTTTTTATCCTGGCTGCACGTGGCTAAAAATAAGCTCGTAGTATCATCACTCGTCGTCAAAGATTGAAACTTTGTATCCCTAACCCAATCCTCGTGACCAACCAATTCCGCTATAAATTCGAAATCCGTAAACGCTTTCGTATCTAGAGCATAAACGCGCGTGGTACCGTCCGCACACCCAACTGCGACAAACCTACTCGACGACGGTGAAGAAGGCGAAGTAGAAACGCAATCGGAAATGTCCACGCACATCGGTCGATGTTGCGAAGGAAACGCCTTCTCGTTGACTTGTACCATCGTCCAGTTTTTGATATTCAAACTCCATAAGCGCAAGTGATCATCAGAAGCAACCGTAGCAACGATAACAGACTCGCTCGTTTCGCGTTTCGCGGCAATCTGCGTGATAGGACCGAACAAGTGCATACAGTTAGCTTTTTGCGTCCATTTTCTTTTTTTGTCTTCTCGTGATTGCTCGAGCGTCCATGCGATAACTGTCCCGCTCGTGTCCGCAGACAGCACAATCGTGCTTTTATTCTCACCATGATCCAGCGTGTTCTTCTCAACAATCTTCACGCACGTCACCGGCGTCTGATGTTTTCGTTGCTCCTGCGTTTCTACATCGCTTTCTTCTTCTTCGCCAAAAACTGTCGTCCTTTGTGCGCAGCCGTTTTTCTTGGCATAAATTTCCAACTCGAAAACGTTCTTGTATGATGCGCACACGATCACGTCCTGAGAATAATCCGCGTCTAACGCGTGTGCGGAATGATTGCATCCACCGGAGACGTATTCCGCGTGAATTTTTACCATCGAGGGAGGAAGGAAGAGGAAGGAGGAAGGAGGAAGGAGGAGGGAGGGACCTTTTCTCGCACCTTTCGTTTTACTCTTCGAGAGAAGAAACAAAAAAAAGATGAATTTTTTTGAAGAAGAACCAAAAAAAAAGCGCAAAAAAGAGGGCAAAAAGACAGAAGAAAAGACAAGGCGGCGACGTCTTCTCTTGAATTACGCACGCCCCCGTCGAAAACACCTCACTCTTTCTGTTGCGCTCTCTTGGTCCCGCGATCGCATCGTCGAACGAACGAATCCGTTCGATACATTTTCCGACCACAAGAAACGGGTTGGAAGTGAATTTCGGTCGAAAGTGGATAAAGAGCTTTCGCGTTGAACTCGTCGCCACGGACGAAAGACACGCCGCCCCTCGAGTCGCATTTCAATTCTGTAACGAGAACGTCAAAAGGAGAGAGAGAGAGACCAATTTTCCCTCGAAAAGTGATTTACAAAAATGGCAACGTTTTTGCTCTACGAGAGCGCGTCGGGATACGCCTTGTTCGAGGCTAAAGATATGGATTGGGTCGGAGATACGCCGCAAGCCGTGGCAGAAACCGTCAAGTACGTTTTATTGCACGCGTTTTCTTCTTTTTCCTTCTCTATATTGCATTCTCGGCCGCCACCAAAATGCGTTCGATGAGAGAGGGCAAATTTTCCCTCTTTCTCTCTTTCTCTCTCTCCCTCTCTCTTCTTGAAACTCACGCTCATTCGTTTTCTTTCGTTATGACTTAACAGTAATCTAGATCGATTCGGCAAAGTGTGCACGTTGCAATCGTTCAAGCCGTTTAAATCGGCGAAAGACGCTTTGGAACAAATCAACGCCATCTCCGAGGGCGTTTGCACCGATTTGTTGCAGAACTTTTTGGAGCAAAACTTGCCAAGAATTAAAGACGAGAAAAAAGCAAAGTTTACTTTGGGAGTTTTAGATTCTAAACTCGGGAACTCGATTGTAGACGCGATGAAAATCCCGTGCGTGTGCAACGACCCCATCAACGAGCTGACGAGAGGCGTGAGGATACACTTTGGGAAATTCATTAAAGGCTTGAAAGAGGGCGACTACGAAAAAGCACAGTTGGGTTTGGCGCACTCGTATTCGAGAGCGAAAGTGAAGTTTAACGTCAACCGTTCTGACAACATGATTATCCAAGCGATCGCGTTGATCGACACTTTAGACAAAGATATCAACACTTTTGTTATGCGCGTGAGAGAGTGGTATGGGTGGCACTTTCCCGAATTGGTTAAGATCATTGCGGACAATTACATGTACTGTCGATGCGCTTTGGCGATTAAGGATAAAGCGACGCTTTCGGACGGGCACCTGGCGGCGTTAGCGGAAATTACTGGAGATGAAGACAAAGCAAAGGAGGTTATCGAGGCCGCAAAAGCGAGTATGGGGCAAGACATTTCTCCAGTGGACATGATGAACATCGAGTCTTTCGCGAAGCGCGTCATCAAGTTGGCGGAATACAGAACGAACTTACACAACTATTTGAACGAAAAGATGCAAGCGGTACGTTTCGTTGTTGTTGTTGTTTTCTTTTTTTTTTCTCTCTCTCTCTCTCTCTTCCATATGACTTGTTTCGGTGTTGGTGGTACGTGAAATATGGCGTTGATGATTTGAGACACCTATCACAGACCTGATCTGAATTCTTTGATGCTACAATTCATGCACCACTCTGAGTCATATTACACGCAGCAACAAAACAACACAACGAACGAAATCTCTTTCTCTTTTTGTTCATCATTTCGAGCACATTCTTCATCACGCTGACGTTCTTATCTGTTTTTCATCCACACAGATTGCACCAAACTTACAAGCACTCATCGGCGATTTTGTTGGCGCGCGTTTGATTTCGCACGCCGGTTCGTTGACAAACTTGGCAAAATACCCGGCGTCGACGGTTCAAATTTTAGGTGCCGAGAAAGCCCTGTTCAGAGCGTTGAAGACTAAAGGTAACACGCCAAAGTACGGATTAATTTTCCACTCGCCATTTATTGGTAAAGCCTCCTCGAGAAACAAAGGTCGCATCTCGAGATACCTCGCCAACAAGTGTTCCATCGCCTCACGAATCGATTGTTTTGCGGACATACAAACTTCCTTGTTCGGAGAAAAATTGAAAGAGCAAGTGGAAGAGCGCTTAGAATTTTACGACAAAGGTACTGCACCAAGACGTAACGTGGCGGTGATGCAAGAAGTTGTCGAAGCCATGGGAGGTAGTGCAGCCAATAAGAAGAGAAAGAGTTCCTCAGACGACAACGGCGGCGGCGGCGGAAAGAAACAAAAGAAAGAGAAGAAAGCGAAAGAAGGAAAGGAAGGAAAGGAGAAGAAGAAGAAGGATAAGAAAGAAAAGAAAGAAAAGAACTGATACACTACGAATTTGAAGAGAGAGAAAGAAAGAGAGAAAGAGAAAGAAAGAGAGAAAGAGAAAGAGAGCTTCCTGTATCAAGGAAACATTGTAATTTTTACCATTATTCACAGACGATTTTTAATCGATGCGACATTTTTAAAGCACACGCTCAACAGTCACACATATAAATATAATAGATGGAGCTCCCGCACCTCGGTAGGAATTGTGCGCTGCCATCGTGCAACCGCTTAGATTTCTTACCTCATCAGTGCTCCCACTGCCTGTCGTATTTCTGCGAAGAGCACAAACTCGAACACTCCTGCACTGAGACAACGAGGGTGCCTTCATTGAATAGAAAATCTGAGCTGTGTCCAATATGCGAACGATCGGTCGTGTACGTCCTAAACGAAGATATTAACATCACCATGGAAAAACATATGAACAATCACAACGAGTGCGTGAAGAAGGAAAAGTTAAAATGCCCGATCGAGGGATGTAAAGAGAAATTGTTTTCGAGCAATCAGTTCGAATGCGTCAAGTGCAAGACAGTTTTATGTTTGAAGCACCGACATATGGAACATAAGTGCGAAGAGATTCGACGAAGTCGATATCAGCCTTTAGGGAAGCAAAAGACAAGCAATAGTGCGGGGTTGTTCATGTTACACGGATCGAAGAAAAAGGAGAAGACGAATGGAGTGTCATCACCTTCACTCAGTACACTTCCATCGACTTGCGATAAGTGTCATCAAACCTTCCCTCATCGCGCTGCGAAACTAGCACATAGATGCTATTCTAGCAAAAATAATACTAATAGTAGAAAACATAAGAGTAGCAGTTGCGCGGTGAGCTAAATACGTGAGGAGGTAATAGCATGTTGCCGTATACATATACATAGAATCTTATTTATTAAATACAAAAATCGTGAGTGGTTCCATACACCAATCGTCATCGATTTTCTAACATTTGTCTCGCGTTGCGTTCTAATTCCTCTACATCTGCGTCATCTAAACTCATTGTTTCTACGACATCAATCATTTCATCCATCTCTGACTGCGTCATAGAATATGCAATCTTTGCCGAGGATAACTTCTCCTTTTCAAAAGAAATATCATCTTGGATTGAAGGCGAACCATTCGATCGACCTTCGCTAAATGATTCTGAGTTCACTTTCTCTCTGTATGCCTGCTCTGCAGCTTGGCGGCGCACTCTGTCACCGTATTCTTCTTCTGCGTTTTTAACATATGCGTTCATCTTCTGGCGAGGTAAACTTTGTGATTTTCGTCCAATAGCACTCTTACTCCTCGCCGCCATGTCCTCCTGTATTTGCGCGGCAGCGAACTGCGCGCCAAATTGGTCTCCTTCACCCGATCGATAACTCGACCCAAGTTCCGCGCCTTCAAACTCCCTCTTCGCTTGCGGGTGATACTCCAAAATCTCTTCGTACAACAGCCTCCTCACTTCCTCTTTCCCAAGCTTTCTCTTTTCAAACTCGAAATCTTCCACCTTCACTGGCCTCGCCGTTGGCTCTCTGCTAGGATCGGCTAAACCGTCGAAATACGGGTCTTGCAAAGCCTCCGTCGCGTTCGGTCGCTCGTCCGGATCAAAAGCTAACAATCTAGACAGCATTTTCAGCGCCTTCTCTGAAGCTTTCGGGAATTTATCTTTCAAAATCGCTTTTGGTTTTACTCTCATTGTTCCTAAAAATCTTCTCGCTTTTTCGTTCCTAACTTTCGCTATCTGCTCCAACGTCGGCGTCCCAAGAATATCAGTGATAATTTCCAACTGATTGACGACGTTCTTCCCAGGAAAGATTGGTTTTCCGTTCAGAATTTCCGCGAAAATACACCCAATCGACCAAATATCAATCGCCGGCGTGTACTTGGTAAAAAAACTGCCGCACAATTCTGGCGCTCGGTACCAGCGTGTCGCCACGTAATCGGTCCAAAACACCGTTGTCGGCCCTTGATCGTGGAAACTCGGCCTGGCTAAACCAAAATCACAAATCTTCAGCTTGCAATCCGCGTTGGCTAAAATATTTTTAGGTTTCAAATCTCGATGGTACACGTTCGCCGTGTGAATGTATTTCAAACCTCGCAACAGTTGATACAAGAAAAACTGATGGTGATCTTGCGTCAAGTCATCGTTCGCTTTGATCACTTGATGTAGATCCGTATCCAATAGCTCAAAAACCACGTAGACATCTTTAAACTCTCGAGGATTACATGGTAATAAAATGTGTAAAATCTCCACCACGTCTGGATGTTTCAGCGCTCTCAATAATTTAACCTCTCGTAAAATTCGCGTGGCATCGCTCACGTGCTCGAATATATCGGTTATTTTCTTCACCGCGACTTTCGTGTCAGTTTTCGTATCGGTGGCTGAGCAGACGACCCCATATGAGCCTTTTCCGATGACTTCGTGGACGGAATATCTATTAGCGTCTTCAAATTCACTGAAAAATTCATTCTCTCTTCTTTGGGCGTTGTTGGTGTCGTTGTTGGTGTTGTTCTGTTGGCCTTCCCCAGAGGTTGGCGATGATCGCTCCCGGTTATCGGCCATGTTTTTCTCTTTTCTTCCGGCTGTGTTTAATGTTTTGAATTATGATATGATATTCCAACGCCTTCCGTGCGTTCAAGGATTTCTTTGCCCTGATCCCTTCAAATTCCGTACGGAGGCTGAGTCTGATTGAGCCACACGTTACGTAATAAAACTACGTAAATTGATTGAAAAAAAAAAATCACTTCTTCTCGTCCAGAGCACCACGATACGCTTCACCGCCTGTGTGTGCGCGCGTGTCCTCGCGTGCGCGTGTGCTTTTGATCGTGCTCGCGGTGGAGTACCGCAACGCGTTAGAGCGACGAGGAAGTGTGAGGAAGGAGGATGGTGCGACAATCAATTTTAATTTTGTGCGACAATCAATTTTTGTTCTATATTTTTATTTGGACCCCCGGTGACTCCGATTTTTTTGATATTTTTTTGTCGTATTTTCAATATTCCTCCTGCATCCTGCCAATCCCTTCCCTTTATCACGAAAGGAACACACGCTTCTATCGCGTGCTACCCATTTTTACCTCCTTTAAACAAAGTCCTCACCACTGTATAAATTGAGACGACAGTCAGACTAAAAACGCAAAAAAGAAAGAAGAAAAAGGGCGAATGAGAATTTGTGCGACGAGTACCCCCACGCCGGCGAGCGTGACTGCACTGAAAAGAGCGATGAAGACGTCGACGTCATCCCGAACGAC
>Ga0208277_1002530_pt1 | contig 10301 bp, 10 predicted proteins | sample ETNtaG_5_FD_185782 | JGI IMG/M metagenome (GOLD analysis project Ga0208277, IMG submission 185782) | Marine microbial and viral communities from oxygen minimum zone, Eastern Pacific Ocean - ETNP201406SV205 (SPAdes) (version 2) | ecosystem: Environmental > Aquatic > Marine > Oceanic ...
GAATGGATGTCTATAATCTTGGAGCCTATTGCAGATAATTGACCCAAATTAACAGGACTATCATTAATAAATGCTCTCGATTTTCCAGATGATGATATTTCTCTTCTCAAGATGGTTTCAGTATCATAATCTAACTCCTGTTTGTCAAATATGGATTTTAAATTATATGAACCAATATCAAAAACTCCTTCGATAATACACTTTTGTGACTTGTCTCTGTTAACAGACAAGTCTGCTCTTTTACCTAAAATTAGTGAAATACCACCAACCAATATCGATTTTCCAGCACCTGTCTCACCAGTAATAACAGTAAAACCATTGTTAAAAGAAACAGAAAGTTCATCAATTAACAAGTAGTTCTTAATGGATAAGGATTTTAACATTGAAGAAGTTTAATGATTACTAAAATTAATAATTGTATTTTAATTAGAAACTAATATTTCTCCATTTATCAGAATGATTTGAAGCAATTTTACTCAATGTGGAGATTAGGTTTGTAACTGGAACCTTTGGTCCTGCACTAAAAATATCTAAAATTTCATCAGCTTTTGTATCAAAAAAAACTCTCATAATATATGAATTTGGCCTTCTTCTATCCATTTGGCCTAATAACATGATGGATTCAGCTATTGATTCTTTAGCGGCTTTTGGTTGAGTTGCCATTATATCTAAACCTTTTATATGATAATCATACATGGTTTTTCTGTATTCTTTATAGGTAGTTGATAAAATATTATCTATTAAATAATAACGAGACTGTAATCCATCACTCGGACCCCAACCCCGAAAACCTTTTTGCTGCGAAAAATCTAATATTTTTTGAGCTTTATTGAAATATTGAGTTCCGGAATTTAGTTCAAAAGTATCTGAATCTACTCCTAGAATCATATTGATATGAAAAGCAATTACTGAAACTAAATTGTTTTCAAATTGGTTCTCATTAAAAGAAAGATTTTGGTACTCTTGATATCTAAATGAGAAATTTCTATCATTAAAATTGTAAACCAAGGAATTATAAGATGAATTGTATATTGGTCTGGATGACTGAATTTGAATTGTGCCTTGAAAAATATCATTTTCATAGGAGTTAATATTGATGAACATTGAACAGTCAATTTTTTCATTAGGTCTCACCAATTTACCTGTCCAACTGTTATTATTTACAAATTCTGATAATTGTGTTTCTAAGGTTTTAAAAACTTGAAGGTTTTCATCGCCTGTTTGTCTAGCGTCAATTATAATATCACAATTTAATTCTTGAGAGTATAAATGTGAGAAACTCACTACAAATAATAAATAAAAAAATTGTCTCAACATATCTATATTATATGATTAAAAATATCCTTTGCAACAGCTGATTTTTTCTTTAAATCATAGTTAAAAACTTCATTTTTTGAATTTATAACACTAACCTTGTTTGTATCATATCCAAAACCTGCCCCCTCATCGTTTAGTGAATTCAGAACAATAAGATCTAAGTTTTTATTGATAATCTTTTTTTTGGCATTTTCAAGCTCATTTTCATTTTCTAATGCAAAACCAACTAAAAACTGATTGGATTTAATTTTTCCTAACTCAAAAAGTATATCCTTTGTCTTTTTAAACTTTACATTTAATTCTTTATTGTCTTTTTTTAGTTTTTTTTCTGAAAACTCTAAAGGTTTGTAGTCACTAACTGCTGCAGACATAATAACTATGTCCGAGTTGTCAAAAAAACTCAATGTTTTTTGTAACATTTCATCGCTTGTCTTAATTTTTATCAATTTTATTTTATCTGAGGGTAAATTAATTTTACTAGGGCCACTGATTAAAGTTACATTTGCTCCTAAATTGATTGCCTCTTGAGCAAGCGAATAACCCATTTTTCCCGTTGAATGATTTGAAATAAATCTTACGGGATCAATTTCCTCTATTGTTGGACCAGCAGTGATTAAGACGTTTTTATTTTTCAAAGGTAATTGACTAGAAAAATGATCAATTACAAAGTCGATAATTTCTTTTGGTTCAGGAAGTCGGCCTTCCCCGACTAAGCCACTTGCCAATTCTCCGACTGAAGGAGGAATTAATACATTTCCGAAAGATTGTAGTTGAGATATCGATTTCTTAGTAGATTCATGCTTGTACATGTCTAAATCCATAGCTGGAGCAAAAAATACTTTAGATTTGCATGATAAATAAACCGCAATTAAAAGGTTATCACAATTCCCGTTAGACATCTTAAATAAAGTGTTAGCTGTAGCGGGACATACTATCATAAAATCACACCATAATCCGAGATCAACATGATTGTTCCATACACCATCTTCATCTTCAGATTTAAAAGTTGAATAAACAGGATTATTTGATACAGTTGATAAGGACAGTGGAGTGACAAAGTCTTTTGCACTTTCGGTCATCACTACTTTGACATTCGCACCTTCTTTTATAAAGGCTCGTACTATATTAGGACTCTTATATGCAGCGATACCACCAGAAATACCAAGAAGGACATTTTTACCGCTTAAAACTGACATTATTTATTCTTCAATTTCCTCTTTGCTATCTCTATGATAAACTTTATCATCTAACCATTCTTGAATGGCAACAGCGTGAGGTTTAGGAAGCTTTTCATAAAATTTAGAAACTTCAATCTGCTCCTTATTTTCGAAGATTTCTTCAAGACTATCATTGTAAGTTGCAAATTCCTCTAGTTTTTCAATAAGCTCTTTTTTGACATCTCCCTTAATCTGCTCAGCTCTTTTAGAAATAATCGAAATAGCCTCATATATATTATCAGTCTGACTTTCAATTTCGTTACGATTATAAGTTTTTGTTGTTTGAGCTGCTTTTGAATTTTTAATATCCATTATTTTTAGATTAAATATTATTAAGTTTTACTAATTCCTCCATTTTGGTTTCCATTTCTTTCAAAAATTCAGAATCTTTATAATTATTTTTAAAGGAATTGAAATAGTTAACTACATTTCCAATTCTTTCTTCCTGTTTCCACACAACACTATTGATGGCCAGCTTGTATGCTGAATCAAATCTGTAATACAATGCTTTTTCCCTCAAATCAGATCCTGGAAAATCAATAAGAAAATTATCAAATGATTTTATAGATGCTTGATAGTCAGTTAAAACATTGTACTGAAGTGCAATGTTAAATTCTTTAAATTCTAATCTGTAGTCTAATTCAAAAATTAATTCGTTGGCGTCATTAATTAATTCTGACTCGGGGTATGAATTTATAAATTCTTGTAGTTTATCAATGGCTATTTTAATATTCTCGGGATCTTTTGAGAATACAGGAGCCATTAAGTAATAACTTTTAGCCCCAAGGAATGCAACCTCCTCAACTTTTTCACTATCTGGATAAGAATTAACAAATCTTTCCATTTGATAAGAAGCACTATTGTAGTCTTTGGTGTTATAAAAGCACATTGCTTGCATGTAGGTAAGCTTTTGGGCTTGGGGTTTACCTCTGTATTGAGGTAAAATTTGAGCAAAAAGTCGTGAAGCTTTTGAAAACTTTTCGTTATCATACAACTCTGTACCAAGATTAAATTTTACTGAAATCTCATCAGTAGTCAACGCTTTTTGATATTCACTACAGGAAAGAGTGAACATAATTATCGATAAAGTGTATATAACTTTTCTCATATTTTAGGGTGTTCAAAATTATGAATTAATTATGGATAAAAAAACATACTTAATCAATCTTATTTAATCCTTTCAAATATTTTTTCAATTCTTTGCCAAAAATATCAACAAAATTAGGATTGATATCTATTATAAAATCATTCAAATTTTGATCGAAATTGGAAAGACCTATTTTAAAAAATGACTTTGAACATGCAGTTGCATAATTAAGTTCTAAATTGTCGTTTTTATAATAGCTAATTAATGCGTCAAACTCTGAGTCAATAAATTCTTGCAAATCTAGATTTTTTATAACACCATTCCATCCAAAATCTTTTGATTCAAAATAAGAATCCCAATGATTTAGTTTTGTATCAACATCTGATAAATAAGTGATAAATTTTATCTTATTCTCATTTATTCCGTAGTCTTTGAGAATATTTATCAATTTGTCATATTGCTTAAACTCACCGATATTTACAATAACCCCAACAGATTCAATTTTTTTATTTTCAACAGATTGAACTCTAGATTCAATTGCTCTTTTTATGAATTTTCTATTGGATCTGTTTTTAAGGAATTTTATAAACATATTTTAGTTTAATTAAAACAAAAATAACTAATTTAACTATGTTTTTTTAATATGAGAATATTTTCATTTTACTTATTATTTATTTCTCTACTTTTTCAGGGATGCTTTGAAACAAATAACAATTCCTTTGATGGTAAAAACATTTCTATTAACTCTGAAATTAAAGTTGATTCAAGTATTATAAATTTTTACTTACCCTACAAATCGAAACTTCAAGATGGATTAATGAATAAACCCATCTCCTACTCATTAAAAACATACAAGAAAAATGACGGAATTTTAAATAGTTCATTAGGAAATATGTTTGCTGATGCAACATATGATTTAATAAATCCAATTTTTAAAGATAAAACTGGGAATTCCATAGATGTTGTTTTGTTAAATAATGGAGGAATAAGATCGATTATTTCTCAAGGGCCAGTAAGTGAAAAAACCGCCTTTGAATTAATGCCTTTTGAAAATAGTATTGTAATTGTAAAATTAGATGGGAATTCAATTAAAAAAATGGTTGATTATTTAGTAAAAGTTAGACTTCCTCACCCTATTAAGGGACTTAAGATTATTTTAAACAAAGATTATAGTATTAAATCTGTTTTACTAAATAACAATCCAATAGATGAAAATAAAAACTATTTTGTAGCTACAACCGATTATCTTCTTGATGGCGGAGATAAAATGTACTTTTTAGCTGAATCAAAAGAAACTACAATAATAGATTACAAAATGAGGGATGTGTTGATTGATTATTTTATTAAAACAGACACCCTAAAACTTAAAACAGATAACAGGTTTATAATTAATTAAATGGATAGAAGAAAGTTTTTAAAGAATTCTGTATTTGGGTCCCTAGCCTTGGGGTCTACAATACATAATTTCAGTTGTGAAACTAGTAATTTAAAAAAAATTACTATTCTCCATACAAATGATGTCCATAGTCATATTGAGCCTTTTTCGTCAGAACATTCTGAATTTCCGAATCAAGGAGGTTTTGAAAGAAGATCAACCTTAGTCAATTCGATTAGAAACAACAACCCAAATACATTGTTGTTTGACGCAGGAGATATCTTTCAGGGCACCCCTTATTTTAATTTTTTTAACGGAGAGTTAGAGTTTAAATTAATGAGTTTACTTAAATATGATGCTGTGACCATTGGAAATCATGATTTTGATAACGGAATCACTGGATTGTATGAGCAAATGCCAAAAGCATCTTTTGATTTTTTAATATCAAATTATGATTTCTCAAACACTGTTTTAGAAGGTAAAACCAAAAATTATAAAATCTATAATAAATCTGGAATTAAAATTGGAGTTTTTGGACTTGGAATTGAACTAGAAGGTTTGGTAACTAAAGAGCTATACAAAGAGACTAAATATTTAGATCCTATAGAAATATCAAGAGATATTTCCAATAAATTAAAATTTGAAGAAAATTGTGACTTGATCATTTGCTTATCACATTTAGGTTATAAATATGACAACCTTCCAGATAGAATATGTGATTATAATCTTGCTAAAAAATCAAATCATATTGACCTAATAATTGGAGGTCATACACATACCTTTATGGAAAAACCAATTGTTTTAAAAAATGAAAAAGGGAATGATGTTATTATAAATCAAGTTGGATGTTTCGGTCTTTGTCTAGGACAAATTGACTTTTTCTTTGACCGTAACAACAAAAGGTCATTTAACTCATCCGTACTTAATATATAGTATTATTTTCCGTTTTGTATTGGATTTGAATCAGGCATTACCTTATTCAATATAGTGTACACAGGACAAAATTTTGTAAAAGGACTTATTATCTGTAATACTGCAACTCCAACAGCTACCCAAATCCAGTCTAAACCGAACTGATTAGCTAAGGCAATTGAACCTAAATATAACAACCCTACTATCCCATCGTGTACTCTTACTTTTATAATATCTTTTTGATTCATGATAAGTTTAATTTTATTTGTTTCTAAAATAATAAATTTTGACCAGAAACTAAGTTGGTTAGTTCATTTTCAGAGATAATATTTATATTGAGTTTTTCAGCTTTTAGCTTTTTACTAGGTCCCATATTTGCTCCTGCAACCAAATAACTTGTTTTTGATGATAAAGAAGATGATATTTTACCTCCGTTTGTTTCAATAAATTTTTTCAATTCATCTCTAGAAAAATTTGAAAAAACACCAGAAATGACAAAAGATTTTCCAGCCAATATTGACGATACGTTTTTATCTGAATCATCAATTTCAAACCTAACACCGTTTTTCTTTAACTTATTAATTATTTGAATGTTATCATTATCTGAAGCAAATTCTAGTATACTATTTGCAATCTTTTCACCAATTTCATCAACTAATATTAATTCGTCGAAACCGGTGTTTAACATATTGTCGATACTTTCAAAATGTTTTGCCAGCTTTTTAGCAACTGTTTCCCCAACATATCTAATACCTAATCCATATAAAACTCTCTCAAATGGAATTTTTTTTGACTCAATAATTCCCTCTAACAAATTGTTAGCACTTTTATCAGCCATTCGATCTAAATGAACTACTTGGTCAAATTTCAAATCATAGAGATCTGAATAATTCTTAATTAAATTTGCATTTACCAGTAGAGCTACAGTTTCTTGACCTAAGCCTTCAATATCTAAAGCTTTCCTAGAGATATAATGCTGTATTCTACCTATAATTTGAGGTTTACATCCGTTATAATTTAGACAGTAGTGATTGGCTTCCCCTTCCAACCTGAATAGTTTTGAACCACATTCAGGACAATATTCTGGAAATTCAAATTTCTTAGAATCCACTGCTCTTTTTGACTTATCAATATTTGTAATTTTTGGTATAATATCCCCACCCTTTTCAACATACACAAAATCTCCAACTCTTATATCCATAGATTGAATAAAATCAGCATTATGAAGTGATGCACGTTTCACAATTGTTCCTGCTAAATTTACAGGCTCTAAATTAGCAACAGGGGTTATTGAACCTGTTCTTCCAACCTGAAAAGAAATACTATTTAACCTAGTACCAGTATTTTCAGGCTTAAACTTGTAGGCCATTGCCCATCTGGGAAACTTTGAGGTATAACCAAGAACTTCCCTCTGATAAAAATCATTTACTTTTAAAACAACTCCATCAATTTCGAATGGTAATTTAGATCTGTTTGTTTCCCAATGTTGAATAAATTCAAAAATTTCTTCAATAGAATCACTATGCATATAGTTTTGAAAAACATTGAATCCTATATTTTTGGCTTTTTCTAAAAAATCAATTTGATTTTTAAATAAATTAGGATCTTCAACTGAATAAAGCAGACATTCTAATGGTCTTGTTGAAACCTCCTTACTATCCTGTAGTTTTAAACTGCCAGAGGCTGTGTTTCTTGGATTTTTGAAAGGTTCCTCACCATCATGAATTCTTAACTTATTTAGCTCATTAAAGCCTTCAATAGGCATTACAACCTCGCCTCTAGCTTCAAAATTATTTGAGAAATTACCAATTAATTTAAGCGGGACTGTAGGGATGGTTTTTATATTAGCTGTTACGTCGTCTCCTTTCACTCCATCTCCTCTGGTTACTGCTTTTATCAATTCGCCATTGCTATAGAGTAAATTAATAGAAACACCGTCAAATTTTAATTCACAAGTATATTGAATAGGTTCTTCTATTATTTTTTTTATTCTTTTCTCCCAATCTTTTAAATCTTCTAGTGAGTAAGAGTTATCTAGGGAGTACATTGGGGTTTCGTGAACAGATGTGTTAAAAGATTTTGTAACCTCGCCACCTACCCTTTGAGTTGGGGAGTTTTTATCAAAAAATTCTGGATTTGATTTTTCTAAGTCATTTAGCTCCTTGAGCATCATATCAAATTCATAATCAGAAATCAGAGGGTCATCAAGAACATAATATCTATAATTATGATCATGAAGTTTTTTTCTAAGACTAAAAATTTTTTCTGATATATTCATTACATTTATCAAGTTACATTGTAACAAAAAAACTACTCTAAGATAGTAAATTGAAGCTCATGAATGCACTTAAAATAACTGTTTTTTTTATATTTTTTTCCCATATAAACATTCATTTTTCTCAAAATAATAAGATCATTCCTGAACCCTATAAACAAACCATTAAACAAGGGTTCTTTTATTCAATTGAAACTCCAGATATTATTACAGAATATCATTTTAATTCTGCTGCTACTCTTCTAAAAGATGCTCTGAAAAAATTAAACTTCAAGTCTGATAAAAAATCAAAAAATATTATAAAATTTACAATAAATAAAAATCTTGATGCTGAGGAGTATACTCTTTCAGTCAATCCAAAAGAAATTCAAATTGAGGCATCATCAAATCTTGGGGCTTTACATGCCTTCCAATCTCTAAATCAATTAATTCTATTTAATAATGAAAAAGGGGTTTTAAAAATTCAATCTCAGTTAATCAACGATTCTCCAAGATTTAAATACAGAGGAATGCATCTTGATGTAGGAAGACATATGTATTCCGTAGATTTTATAAAAAAATACATAGATGGATTGGCTATGCTAAAATTCAATAATTTTCATTGGCACTTAACAGAAGATCAAGGATGGAGAATTGAAATTGAGAAATATCCAGAGCTAAATAATATTGGTTCATTCAGAGATTCTACATTAATCGGCCACTACACTGATAAACCATGGCAGTTTGATAAAACTAGATATGGAGGTTTTTATACCAAAAAAGAAATTAAAGAGGTTGTTAGATACGCAAGTGATAGAGGAATTAATGTTATTCCAGAAATTGAAATGCCAGGTCATTCGCAGGCTGCCGTGTCCTCATATCCAGAACTTGGATGTACTGGTGAGCAAGTTGGAGTTGCTCCATTATGGGGTGTATTCAAAGAAATTTATTGTAGTAAAAATGAAACTTTTGATTTTTTAGAAGATATTATTGACGAAGTAGTTGAACTTTTTCCTGGAAAATACATACATATTGGTGGAGACGAAGCACCTAAAACAAATTGGAAAGCGTGTGGAAATTGTCAAAATGTGATTGAACGTGAAGAATTAAAAGATGAACATGAATTACAGAGCTATTTTATCACTCGAATGGAGAAGTACATTAACTCTAAAGGAAAGCAAATCATTGGATGGGATGAGATCTTAGAAGGAGGATTAGCTCCTAATGCAACAGTTATGTCATGGAGAGGTGTTTCAGGTGGTATAGAAGCTGCAAAAATGAATCATGAAGTAATTATGACTCCAAATGCAACTTGCTATCTAGATCATTATCAAGCAAAAGACACTGGTAATGAACCTCTTGCGATTGGTGGGTATACCCCAATTGAAGAGATTTTCAATTATGAGCCAATCCCTAATGAATTGGATAAAAGTCTTCATAAATATGTGATAGGTGCCCAAGGAAATGTATGGACAGAGTACATGAAAACAAGCAAACAAGTTGAGTACATGGTTTTTCCAAGAATATTTGCATTATCAGAAGTAGTATGGTCAAAAAATAAACCATCATTTGAAGTATTTGAAAAAAAGGTAATTGACTTCTACCCTATTTTAAATGATATGGACATAAATTACTCTAAACACTTAGAAAGATTGGAAGAATGATTATTGAAGTATGTGCTGATTCCTATGAATACGCTGAAAAAGCTGAAAAAGCAGGTGCAGACAGAATTGAATTGTGCAAACACCTACATTTAGACGGATTAACCCCGAACTATAAAACTGCAAAAAAAACAATAGACAATTTAAACATCCCTGTATTTGTATTAATTAGACCCAGGCATGGTGATTTCAATTATTCTGAAAAGGAATTTGAGCTAATGAAAACCGATATCATTAAATTCAAAGAAATGGGCTGTAAAGGAATTGTTTCAGGTATTTTAAAAAATGATAATACAATAGATATTAAAAGAACAAATGAGTTGGTTAACTTATCTAGACCCTTGGAATTTACTTTTCACAGGGCATTTGATGTGGTGACTGATCCGCTAAAAGAATTAGAAAAACTCATCCAATTAGGCGTTGATAGGGTTTTAACTTCTGGACAGAAACAAAAAGCAGACAAAGGAATAGAGTTACT
>Ga0208277_1002531_pt1 | contig 10297 bp, 8 predicted proteins | sample ETNtaG_5_FD_185782 | JGI IMG/M metagenome (GOLD analysis project Ga0208277, IMG submission 185782) | Marine microbial and viral communities from oxygen minimum zone, Eastern Pacific Ocean - ETNP201406SV205 (SPAdes) (version 2) | ecosystem: Environmental > Aquatic > Marine > Oceanic ...
CGCCGTAACGTCGGGAGGAAAACAGTTACCGACGACAGAAGGACTGTCGAAAGGTTTCCATCTTTTCGAACGCACGCGTTCGACACGCATCTCAGCCTCGATGGTATCATCAGAAGTTAATCCAGGAACAAGAAATGGCCACACTCCATCTGTACTCTTATCCCACGGCCTCTCATACCGTTTCTTGGGGTAAATTTCCGTCTTTGCAAAATTAGCGTATGCGCTAATTTTGTTTCCTTTCTTTGAGCTCCTCGCCCGAGAAAACAAAGCCGTCTTGGAAACCTCCGGAATACCAAAAACAGCGCTCTTGAAACCACCTCTCCAGAGACGAATGGACATCTCGCGCAAAGTTTCATCGAAAAGAGGATCTCCAGAGCACGTGCCCCACTCTTCGAATCCACCAATTTGGTGTAAAGCATTCGGGCGAACTAAAATAGGCGTCGCGTAAAGAAGATGCTTGGCAGGGGACAACGTAGCTTCTTCTTCCTCTTCCTCTTTTTCCTTTCCGTCTTCCGAAGCGAAATTTTGCGTTTCTTGCTGCTGCTGAGACGATGCTTCTCTTCGTCGACGCTCGAAAAATGCCAAGTTCGGTTTAGCTGACGAACTCGGAGGTTTAATTAGTACTGCATCATTGCCTTGAGTAGAAGAGGAATACTCGGCGTTTTGCGGCGTTACCATTGCGAGATGCTCGTCTCTCCTGAGCAACTTCAACGCTTCGCTCGCCCAAGAGACAATATTCCGTACTCTAGCATCTAAATCCATATTACTATTGCCATCGCTGCCACTATCATTATCGCTACTACTGCTACTAGTTCCGTCGCGATGAAGAAAATCTTCCTCTCTCAAGAGCAACGCGAATTCCGCTCTCGTCCCTCGCATCACCTTGTTGAATACGCGCGCATACCCGTTCCTATGTTTTGATGAGAAGATCCAATCATTCGCCCTTGATGTCATTCGCAAAGTATTCTTCGAAAACGGTGTATTCGGGTTCTCCAACAGATGACTCGCGACGACATCGCCATCTAAGAAGACAACCAGTTCGCTCGCTTTCAACTTCTTTTGTACTTGCTCTCTCACTTTTGTAATAATAGACTCTATTGCTCCTTGATCCCGGGCAAACTTGCTGTTCTTATCGCTCAAAACGAGTCCTATGCTCACGTCTGGTAGTTCTACGTATTTTTGTCGGCATCCTCTCCCGGTGATTGCGCTCACTGCTTTTGGCGCATCTACGATAGACTCCCTCGCGACGAGTATCGGTTTACATGGCGGATTCATGGACATTTTCCTCGTCGATGAGCTCAAAATTGGTCGTTTTCCAAGCACTTTACTCCGCATCATCACTTTTACCGCCGCTTGTTTCTTCCATTTTGCCGCTTTGTTCCAAGCGTCATTTCCTTTCTTCCCCAACTCTTTCACCTCGGTTTGGTATCTTTGCGACAGGTGCACGTTTCGCGTTATCTCAATCTTGAATGAATCGTTTTCTACTTTTATAGCATCGTCCATGATACCATCCGAGTCGGTTTCCTCATCACTCGTCGTCGCTTTATCTCCTTCTTCGTCGTTATCATCATCGTCATTATTAATGTTGTTATCGTTGCCATCATTCAATAAGAGCTGCGCCAACGCGTTGGCGTTGTGCGTTGTCGTAGACGTCGCGTCTAACAACATCAACTTTTTCGCGTGGGGCAAATTCAAAGAGGAGGACGATAGCAACGATGATAGCGGCGATGAGAAGACTGCATAAAGGACAAGAAGTGCCGTTATTACCACCACCCCAAGCGACAGAGCGCGTTGTGCGCAAAAGCCTTTCTTATTCGCAGAGCGCAGTCGACACTTCGATGCAAACGTTTTCAGCGTCGTCGATATCTTCATCATCGTCGTCGTCGTCGTCGTCGTCCTCGTCCTTGGCGCACCGCTTCCTCTTCCCGCGATGTCCTCCTCGTCGGCGGCTTGTGGCGACGCCGAGACGGAGGAAGAGGAGAACATGATGCCTCTCTCCTTCTCCCCCGTTCTCTCTTTTTTCGTCGTCGTCGAGCGTGGAAGCCGCCGACTCTCCACAAAAGTGCGGCGGGGAGGACGATGAGATTATGATGATGTTTTTTTTTAATTTTTTTAATTTTTTGTGGTCTCGTTTTTTTTAGAGAAGACAGAGAAGAGAAGAGAAGAGAGAGCTCGACATCACTGACACCACATGTGGGATTTTCTCTCTCTCGAATGTCGAAGAAGAAAAAAAAAGGAGCCAAAAAACAAACAAAAACAAACAAACACACATGACACACACACAAAAAAACACACAAAAAAAAGAAACAAAAGAAGAAGAAGAAGAAGAAGAAGAAGGGGGAACGAAGAAGAAGGAAAAAATCAAAATTTCTTCTTTGTGTTTTTTAGATTTTCTTTCCACGACACGTGGAGGGAATCCATCTTGATTGAAAGATTCTTCACAAGTGCGTCGCCGCGAAGGACGAGACGACGGACACCCCCCCTCCCTCTTTTTTTTTGTGGTGAAAAGGAAAAGAGATGAGCAACGACGATGCGCGCCACGCGGCGCTGATGACGATCTTAGAAAACGGGGGAAACGTGGAGCCGGAGACGACGTTCAACCTGGTAAATTATGAATCGTTCACCGGCTTACCGAGGAACGACGCGAGTTTATCGGAGCCGGAGTATCTTTCGGTGACCGATTTAAACACGAAATACATGGAAACGTTGTTGACGCCGGCCATTCCAGGCGTCGCCATCGCTGTTTTGTTATTCCTCGTGTGCTTTTTGGTGGTTTTCTTGCGCGTGTGCACCAAGTGCTGCGCCATGTGCTGCCCAGGCTCCTGTTGGGACAGAAATTGTTTTCGACCGCAAGAGTACAACGATCGAAAGTTGAAGATAACAAAATGGGCGATGCTTATCTTTTGCATCATCGGGGGAATTGGTTGCATGCTGGTCTTCTCTCAAGGAACGGAACTTTCCAAAGGTGTGGGTGATTTCGCGGATGAGCTCGTAAACACGGCACAGTCGTTTGAGAACACCGTCAACAATTGGTATAACACGGTCCAAGAAATGCAATCGAGCATGCCGTCGAACGATCTCGGCAATTTGCAAAATGAAGGCGTCTCAATCATGGGCGATGTGATTAATTTGAACTCAGACATAAAAAATGTCGCGGACAAAATTGAATTATCCTTTATGATTGCTGCGGGTGTTATTTTCGCCGTGGCCATTATCGCGACGGTTTTCGTATGCCTCGGCTGGTCGACCGTGTTGATGTTATTCTTTTTCACTTTGTCTTTTGTGATGATTGTGTGCTGGATCGTCTTTGGCGCTCTCGGTAGCATCGGAACTTTTCTCGACGACGTTTCTCTTGGTTTTGAGGCTTTCGCTGCAGATCCGACCATTAAAAACGCGTTTCCTACCGCCCAACCGCTTTGCCCAAATCGGCATGATGCCGTCGCGAGCGTCAATGAAAAGTTACGCTCCGAAATTCACGTTGTTGTTGGTGATTTGGTGAGGTTTGGTATTAGTCCTAACTTATGCCCCAATTGCGACCCAATTTCACACGTTTACAGAAAGGTTTCGGTGATTGACTATTGCGAATGGTATAAAAAGGAAAATGACAAATCCGATATCTCCTACGCGGATCCGGTGTGCAGAAACCACTACTTCGATGCTAAGAAGTACGATGGTGATGCTTACATTCCGAAATCCATCGATACAAATACAAATGAGATTGACCCAACTTTGGGTGGTGGACAATTCACACAGTGCGACTACACTTCGATAGACATTCAAAATGGATCGACTTGTGGGCAAAATGAAGTCGCCTCTGACTTCTACGATGAATTCGAAAGAATTTTCGACATTCTGTCGAAATGGATCAGCCTCGTAGATCCCATCAACGACTTCATAACGTGCCGATTTGTTCAATCGGAAACTGCCGATATCACCGCGACGTTAACCACCGTCGTCGATGCGCTCAAGATTCTCTGGGGTGGCTTTCTCATGCTCGGTATGTCTTACTTCAGTCTGTGGGTCATTCTTTTAGTGGCCGTCTCTCGACTCGCGAACCCTCAATTGAACGTGGACAGCGACGAGTACGATCCCATGTGGGCTGAAAGACTCTCCATGCCCAGAGAAAGATAGAAAGTGAGACACTTCTTTCCTTCTTCCAATTCACTCGTGCTACTCGTGCTACTACTCGTGAGAGTTTCTTTCGCACGCACAGTATCATGTTCGTTTTAATTAAATATTATTTGTCACGCACACAAGTATGCGACGCGTGAGTATTTCGTACGGATTTTCAAAACTTTGGTGTGTTTGTTTCTTTCTTCGTTCGTTTGCAATTTGTTTGTTTGTTTGTTTTTCTTCGTGCGTTTTGAAAAATGTCGTAAAAGAAAGGAAGGAAGGAAGAAAGGCACCACCACCACCACCCGTTCAACCACACACAAAAAAGCCGCCTTTGGTGAAGAAACGGTGGTACTCCTCTTCTTCGGTCGCTCTCGCTCGCTCGGCTGCGTCGAGCGCGCGAGGACGTTCGGACTTTCTCGGGCGACTCGCTCATGGCGGGGTACGCGGGGTACGCCCCGGGACACGCCGTCCAAGAACTCACGGAGGTACGACCCGTCTTTTCGTCGCTCTTTCGTCGTCGTCGTTTTGTTTCGAAACGACGCATCATCCATCGATCGATCGACCGTTGTCGTCTCGCGTTATTGGACACCGCGCGCGTGCGGGCGTGACCACTCCATTCGCGCGCGGCACGAAGAACGGAAACGCGGGGTCGTCGCTCGCGTCGCTCGCACGCTCTCAATAATACTAACCTTCTCGTCATCATTCATCATTCATCATCATCATCATCATCATCATCATCATCATCGATAGAAACAAAAAGCGTTGCGCGCGGTGGAATCGGTCGCGGCTTTGGAAATGCTGGAAAAACTCTTTGGAAACGTGGCGAAAAATCCGTCGGAGAAGAAATACAGACGAGTAAAATTTGAAACGAACGCTAAAATCAAAGCCGCGTTCGAGAGCGGAAAATGCACCTCAGAGATCGCATTGAGATGTTTTTTAACACACGGGTGGGTGGTAGAAGAAGAAGAAGAGAACAACGAGAGAGTGGTAAAACTACCTGATTCCGTTCAACAAACGTTTCGCGATGTCCGAGAAGTGACCGAACGCAAAGAAGCGTTACAGAAAGAGCTGCAAGCGGCATTTCGACGAAGGGTTGCCGCGCGGTCGAAAGCGGCAGCGAGTGGTGAGAAAGAAACTCTTTTGAGACAGTTAGAAGCAGACAAATTAGAACGCGCAGCAAAAGGACCGGTGACTGAGGGAAGTAAAAGAGTCGACGGCGCCTTGGGTAACGGCGGATTTTCAACCCCGCAAGACATTGGGTGCTCTGGTTCTGCTTGAGGATAAGCTCGCTTTGCGATTTGTTTTACGCGCGCGCGCGCGCGCGCGTGAAAACGCAAAGCGAAGCAAGGAAGAGAGAGAGAAAAGCACGGAGACACCAACACGCGATTAGTTTTCGCGAACGAACGACTTGTGACGCCGCGCGCGGGAAACCTATCGTCCTCGTTTGAGGATGTACCCGCCGATATTCTAAAACAAGGCCGATAACGCGCGAGATTCCGCGTAAAAGATAAAGAGAAACCGTTCGTTCGTGCGCGAGTGTCGTTTCCGTGCGAGTTTCCATGCTGTTTTGTAGAGCATAATCTTTGTACTATCTATGAGTTTTGAATTGTTTTTTTGCACCTCCATCGTATGTCCATCACCCTACACGCGACAAAGCGACAAAGCGCGTAACCCATCACCTCTTCTTCATACCATCGACGCTCGAGACGACGACGACGACGAAGGAGAGGAAGAGGAAGAGGAAGAGGAAGGAGAGACGTAAAAAATAAAAAGCAATGCCCGTGATTGATATCATCATCGGTCCGGCCATCCAAATGGCCGAGGCCGCGTCGCTGGGCATGCCTTTCGAGGTGTGGAAAACGCGCATGGGACGACACCGAACGGAGTCGACGATGGAGGCGTTAAAAAACGTGTACAAGACGGGCGGCGGTGTGCACGCGTTTTGGAGCGGAACGTCCGCCAAAATGGTTGAAAGTGGCACGAAAGGCGCGATATTAATGTACGCGAAAGAAGGATTGAACGATGCTTTATTGAAAAACGAGGTGGATCCAGGTCTGGCCGGGGTTATCGCCGGCGCCGGTGGAGGGATCGCCCAAGTCTCTGTTATGGGTCCATGCACGTATTTAGTCACCGGAGCGGTGAACGATCCGTCTGGGAAATCGAGCATAGAGAGGATAAGAGAAACGTACGCGAGAGCTGGGGTGAAAGGATTCTACCCGGGAGGAACTGCCATCGCGTTTCGACAGGCGACGAACTGGGCCAGCCGTCAAGGGTTCACCGAAATCGTTCGCGAGAAGGCGAAAGCCGTGTGGTACCCGGACGTGGATTCAAAAGAAGTGAAAATGACCAAAGGACAAGAAGTTGTGTGCGGAGTAATTGGCGGAACGATGGCCTGTTGGAACCATCCGTTTGAAGTCGCTCGAATCGAAGCACAAACCAGAGGGAGTTTGGGACAAGAAACCGGGAGCATGGTGAGCGTGATGAAAGATATCATCAAAGAGAACGGCGTCGGCGGTTTGTTCCGCGGGATTGTTCCCAGAATCGGTTTAGGCATTTGGCAGACGTTGTTTATGGTCACAGGGGCGAAGATTCTGAAAGAGGAATTGAAAGAGAGAGGTTTGCTAGAGGGTTCGTCGTCCAGCGGCGGGCATTGAAGAAGAAGAAGAAGAAATTTGCAGCCGCAGCACTCGTAGCTATAGCTATATACACACGTAGACAATTAATCGACGAAATCGCACTCCTCGCCTTCGTTCAGCGTTCTCGCCAACGCTTTCAAGCACCTCTCCTCGCCTTTTACTCCGTTCAAAACTGTTCCGCACGGGAGTTCCACGTTGGGCCCCATCCCGCATTCGGATACACATTTCACCGAGGTCACTCGTAAATCAAATTTCCCCGCGCGTTCTTCGAGAAACTCTATCGTTTTCTGTGACCCCAATCGTCGACATTCTTTCTTCGTGCACACTTTGATTTCCCGACGTTGTTTTTCTTCTTCTCCTTCTCCACCTCTTCCTCTTGCTTCGCATCGCGTTCGTCTTTTTTTTTCCAACGACGCTGTTCCGAATCCACCGATGTTGCTCTTCCCCGACGTCGTCTGTATCGTCGCGAACATCAGCGAGACGACTCTTTTTCTCCGCGTCGAGCGGCGTCCCGCGTTGTCCCGCGTCGAAGAACAGAAGATAAAGAAGAAACAAAGAAGAAGACAACTTGGAGAAAAAAAGAGGCGACGCAAATAATATGGACTAACGAACTCCCTCTCTTTTCTCTTACGTCGTCACTTACACACGCGTCAAAATCTTACTCACTCTTCTTCTTCTTCTTCTTCTTCTTCTTCTTCTTCTTTTTCTTTTTCTTCTTCCGCCACTCTCGAGCTGCGAGAGAATAGAGAGAGAGAGAGAGAATAGAGACGACGTCGATGAGATCCCGGTCGACAAAGTCGTCGGAAAGATGGAAAAACACCATTTTGGACGAGGAAAGGAATGCCAATGCGACCCCGAAGACGCGCGCGTTTCTTCGCGCGATGTTCGATTCCGCGGAGGACGAGGACAACGAGGACAAAGGAGAAGACGGAAGAAGAGAAGGGAGGAAGACTGGACGAGGACGAGGACGAGGACGAGGGGGAGACGACAACTGGCTTTATTATTCGTCCCAAGTGGTGTCTCTCTTGTGTTTCCTCGAACTCGTGTTGAGTCTTTTGATTGTAAAGTACGTCGACTACACGGAAATCGATTGGATCGCGTACGGGGAAGAAGTGGACGGATTTTTCAAGACGAAAGAGTACGATTACGCGAAGTTAGGAGGACAGACGGGACCTTTGGTGTATCCAGCCGGATTTGTGTATTGCTACGGCTTGATACGATGGATGTGCAGAGAGAAGGTGAGAAACGCGCAAGTTTTGTTTGCGTTTTTGTATGTTTTAAATCAGTGGTTGGCTATGCGTATTTTGCAGAGAAGTCGGAAAGTTCCGATTGCGTTTTACGCCGTCACGTGTTTGAGCAAACGGATGCATTCGATATTTTCGCTGAGGATGTTCAACGACGGCGTGTGTGCGATTTTCTGTCACTTGGCGGTGTTGGCGTTTATGGACGGCACGAATAATAATAAGAAGAAAATGAATAATCACGCGCTTGTGAGAGGTTTCGCGTGGCTTTCGGTGGCAACTTCGATAAAAATGAACGCGTTGTTGTACCTTCCACCGGCATTGGTGCTTTTAATCGGGTACGGAGAGACTCTTTGGGGGATACTTTCATGTTTAGTAGTTTTTGTGGGTATACAAGTCGCGTTAGCGCTGCCGTTTCTGTTGACGTTCCCAAAGAGTTACTTGACGAGAGCGTTCGAATTGACGCGAGTGTTTACGTATAAATGGACGGTAAACTTTAAATTTTTGAACGAAGATCGTTTCGTGTCGAAAGAGTTGGCGCATGGATTACTCGCAGTGCACGTGACGGCGCTCTTCGTCGCTGCGCATAGAAAATGGTTCAGAAATCCGCGAGGACAAACGGAGCAAAGGTTCTTTTGGGCTTTCTTTGGAAACTTCTTTCGCAAAGCAAAGAGAGACGTTTTGTTTCATGGTAGAAGTATTACTACTAGTAGTTCTAGAAAAAATAATAGAAAGAGGAATAGTACAAGGAGTAGCTCAGACGATGACAACGACACACGGTTGGAACTGAAGTATCCGAGTGAAAACAACGTAGCTCTGATGTTGGCGCAAGGGAATTTTATAGGCGTTTTGTGCGCTCGGAGTCTACATTATCAGTTTTACTCGTGGTATTTCAATCTGCTACCGTTAATTTTATTCAACCGGACGGCATTGTTTAATCGAACAGGTAAGAAAAATATGTTTTTGGAATGCGTGAAGAACAGCTTTGTCATGTTGTGTTTGGAGTATTGCTGGAACAAGTATCCAAGCACCACGTTTTCGAGCTCATTGTTGCAAGCGACACACGTGGTGATTTACGTGACGTGCGTGTTGTAATTGAATCTATCACACAAATCTCCTACTAACTATTACGACTAAATCTCTCTCTCTCTCTCTCTCTCCTGCTAAATATGAATACCAAACATGCGCTCGTAGAATGAACTTTTCATTCGAGTGACGTAAAACGTTTTCCCACTTGGCGTTTCCACCGGCTCTTCTTTCCCTACTTCGTTCGCGTGAAACTTTCTTGCAATCATAGCCTCTTGCAGTGCGTCATCTTCCGACGTGTCCTTGAATCCTAAATCGTTCAACTTTAACTGTAAAGCGTCTCGTTGCATCTGCAAGTGTTCGACCAGTTTCGCCAATGCTTGCGTCCTTTTGCGATCCATTTTCTTCAGCTGTTCAATCTGCAAACTCGAATGCACTGCCACCCTCAGCACTTCTCTCGTTTTATCTATAAACTCAATCTGTTCGTCGCTCGTCAACTCTCGTATGTCCATCTTCAATTCCACCACGTTCTGTCTTCGGTCTTTGATATACGCCTCTTTCGCTCGAAGTTGTTGCTTCGTTGCCGCTAATTCCGCGTCTTGCTCGTCGTATTTCAACGATGTCACCTCCAATTCATTCCGTAACCGGCCGATTTCGTTTAGTAAAACCTCAATTGTTTCCTCCGCGCCTTTTCCTCCGCTCGAGAGGAGCTTTAAAGTTCGTCCGACGGTGGTGAATTTATTGTTTCCAGAAGAAGACGCGGGCCCCGCATTCGACGAAGACGAGGCTAAAACTATCGACGCTCTTCTCACGCTATCCAACGCTCTCGTCGTCTCCTCCAACACCGCTTCGGTTATTTCTCTCTGCCGTCGTTCTCTCACGAGCGTTTTTTGCGTCTCTTTCAATCTCTTCTCGGTGACGCGGACCTTTTCTTGGTTCTGCCCGTGTCGAGGACGAGGAGGCGAAGAAAGGACTGGTCTGTTTTTCTTGGTCGGTGGTGTCGGTGCTCTCATCGTCTCGTCCTCCGCTCCGCCTCCTTCTCCGCTCGAACTCGAAGACGGCACGGACGCCCCGTCGTCGTCGTCCTCAGAAGAAAACATTGGATGTGTGTGTATACATATGCGTGTGTGTGTGTGTGTGTGTGTGTGTATTATGAAAGACAAAAACGACGACGACGACGATTTTGTGGACTTTTGTCGTCGTCTCGTCTTTTTTCGTTTCTTCATTCTCTCTCTCTCTCTCTAAAAAAAAAAAAAAAAAAAAAAAAAAAAAAAAAAA
>Ga0208277_1002536_pt1 | contig 10292 bp, 9 predicted proteins | sample ETNtaG_5_FD_185782 | JGI IMG/M metagenome (GOLD analysis project Ga0208277, IMG submission 185782) | Marine microbial and viral communities from oxygen minimum zone, Eastern Pacific Ocean - ETNP201406SV205 (SPAdes) (version 2) | ecosystem: Environmental > Aquatic > Marine > Oceanic ...
TATGAACACGATACTGATTTGAAAGGATCATATCAAAATAAAAATATAAATACAGCGATTTTGGCTCTAAAAAAAATAAAATCAATCGATTTAGATGAAAATAAAACCCGAAGAGGAATTAAAAATATTAATCGAAATACTAAATTGATCGGCAGATGGGAAATAGTAAAAGAATATCCAACAATTATTTTTGATGTTGCACATAATATAAATTCTCTTGAGATAATTTTTGGTGAATTAAAAAAAATTAAAGGATTAATTAGAGTTGTTTTTGGAACATTAGATAAAATTGATCAGCTAGAATGTTTAAAAGTCTTCCCCAAAAATTATAAATATTATTTATGCTCACCAAAGTCAAAAAGAGCAATGCAGCTGGATAAATTAGAAAAATATGCCGATCAACTTAAAATGGATTATCAATCTTTTGACTCTACCAATTCTGCCTTTCAAAAAGCTTCTAAAGATTCTTCCAAAGATGATACCATTATAGTCACTGGGTCCAATTACCTTTTTTCCGAAATTAATCTAGAAAATAATTAAGATTACTATATTTGCACACCACAGCTAAGGGCGCTTAGCTCAGTTGGTTCAGAGCACTTGGTTTACACCCAAGGGGTCGGGGGTTCGAATCCCTCAGCGCCCACATTTCATAATCCTCTGGTGAAGCAAAAAGCTATTTAATAGTAAACAGTAATCAGAGGATTTTTTTATGGTGTACTTCTCTCATATGCAAAACCACCTTGTTTACCTTGTGACCAGGAAGTGAATTTTAAACTTAAGTAGATGTTGTCATCAATTAAATGCATTACCAAATTCTTGCCAACAACATCTTTTGGTTTTCCAACTGCTGATCTGAAATTTGTAAATGTCAAACTGTTAATATTGTTTATATTGCCTATAGACCAGGCTGTTCCAGCAGGGCTTGAGTTACTTGTAGCTGTATTTTCTTTTGTTATATTAAAAATCTGACCACCATCATTGGCTCTAGTTATACTTACATTTGATGTTAGCCTATCTTGATTACTAGCTTGTGTATGATCAGCTCCATCTGCTTTAGAAAATGTTTTATTGCTACCTTTCCATATAGTAGAGGATGTTGTATCTCCTGGAACTTCTTCTTCGCCCGTTGAACAAGAATTTAAAGTGAAACTTATTATTAAAATATATAAAAGCTTATTATGTATTTTTTTCATGTGTTTATTAATTATTATTAAAATTAGTTAGAGTATTTAAATTGATTTTCTAGTGACACCTTAAATATTGATTCTAGCTCAACTTTATTTTTTTTAAAATAATTTGTTTCTGGAGGCAAACTAAAACTTTTCCAAAAATTATCGTTGTATGGTATTTTGTACAAGGACATATCCATTCTTTCTAGTGTCTCATTGAACCTATCGAAATCTTTCTTATTTTCTTTTAAACCTACAACAAAAAGTTCATGACGAAATTCTACCGGAACAAAATCAGGAACCTTTTTACCATTACTTTCTAAAACATTTTTTACATTTTGTGGAAGTTTTCTTGCACCAATCCATTCTCTTTGATGATATGATAAATATAATTTACCAATTGCATTTTTTTTGTATATCCAAATACCACTTTGGGATTTACCAACATTAGGCTTCCATGAGCGCTCAACTCTGTAAATTTTATTTGTGTCAAAACCTATAAATAATTTTACAGACTCTGTTTCACTAGTTCCCTCATAAACAATTACATCTTCATCATCGTAATTAGTAACATCAATCTTTTTCCATTTCATTGATTTAATGGAGATACCATTTCTAATAGGGTTCATCCAAACAGTATTTTCAATTGGGTGTGTTTTTGCATTGTTTTTTACATATCTGTAATCTGCAGAATTTCTTGATTCTTTTAAAGAGTATCTTCTAAGCATTGAGGGTGGCCCTTTTTCTAAAACCGTTAGATAATGCTCAATAAAATATCTGCAAACATTTTCCTCAACATCCCAACGTCTATACAATATATCTAGTTGATGTGTACTATTAATAAAATTTTCTTTGATTTGTTTAAAAGCTAATTTAACATTATTAATAGGTGCTGAAACGACAACACCCTCTAAAGCTGATACCTTTTCTTTTAAAATAATTTTTTTATCACCATATATAAAATCTTTTATTTTCACTTTAAATGTTTCATATCCTATTGATGAAATTTCGAGTGTATCATCAAGTTCACTATTTGAAACATAAAATGAAAATGTTCCTTCCTCTGTGGAAGTAACTCCAATATTTTTTTTTATAATACCAACTGCTGCAAATGGAACCTCCATATCATATTCATCAATTACAGAGCCCTCAATAACAATTCTGCCTTGTGAATATGAGTTAGCAGAAAACAGAATAAGTATTATAAAAAAAGAAAATATATAATTAATTTTCATTAATCTAAATATAAGAATTTAGTCATTTATTATTTTTAATTTATTGATTTGAAAAAATTAAAATTTATTACAATAATTATTTTAAGTCTATTTTACATTAATGTAGGTATAGCTCACTTCACTAATCCAGAATTCTTTAATGTTATAATGCCACCATATATCCCTTACCACAATTTGTTTGTTTATTTATCAGGATTTTTTGAGTTGCTATTTGGATTGATGATTATTTTTAAAAAGACTAGATATTTTGGGGCGATAGGTTTATTATTATTATTAATCGCAGTTTTCCCAGCTAACATTTATCTTTACCAATCAGCTGAAGCGCAAGAAATTTTAAATATATCTAAGTCAGGTGCATTTATAAGATTATTTTTTCAAGCACCACTAATAATTTTAGCATATTGGCATGCTCAAGAAGAAACATCTTATAAATTTGATATTATAAGTTCTGTAATTTTTTTTCCAACCATTATTTATTTTTTAACATTATCTAGTTAAATTTAAGCATGCGTTTAAAACTATTTTATATAATTATATTTCTTAACTCATTATTTGTATTTGCACAAAATAAAAATGTTAATGTTGATTCATTAATTAGTATTAGTGAATTTCAAGTATTTAAAGATGTCAAGTACGGAGATCATAAAAGAAATAGTTTAGATATTTGGCTAGCTAATTCTAAAGAAAAAACACCTTTATTAATTTTTATTCATGGTGGAGGTTTTGTGGGAGGAAATAAAGAGTCTGCATATAGAAAAAATAACTTCAATAGATTAAATAAGCTTCTAAACAATAATATTTCATTTGCTACAATAAATTATAGATTTATGAATAATGAGGATGGAATTTTATCGTCACTGAATGATGCAAAAAGAGCATTACAATATTTAAAGTACAATCACGAAAAATTTAATATTGACAAAACAAAAGTTGGATTAATGGGTTCTTCAGCCGGTGCTACATCTTCTTTATGGATTGGTTTTAATGATGATATGTCAGATATTAATAGTGATGATCCAATCGAAAGAGAAAATACAATCGTGAGTTGCTTAGTTGGTGTTGCTGCTGCTCACTCTATGGATTTAAGAAGATGGAGAGATATGATTGACTTAGATCAAAATTATTTAGATGAAATATCAAGAAAATATACCAAGGGAGCAGGTTTAGATGAAGATATTTGGGAGGAGAAAACATATGACGAAGAATACTTAAGTAAAATTGATTTTTTTGAAAAAATGGATTCAGATGATCCACCTTTCTTTATAGTTAATTTTGGTAAAAACAGGAAACCAAAAAATATTGCAGATTTTCATCACAATCCAATGCATGCAAAGGTTTTAAAACAAAGAGGAGATGAATTAAAAATAAAGAATGTTGTTTATGCCATTGGAATAGGTGTTATTGATCCATCAAATATTGGAATGGTTGAATTTATAATAGAAGAACTCAATTAGAATTATTTTTTCCAATCTGAATTCCAAAATCCTAAAAACATAGGAACATTTTTTTGGTAAATTTTATAATCAGAATATTTTACTGAACTTATTCCTTCACTAAATTGAGCACTATTATAAAATAAAATGACTAGAAGAATACAACCAATTATTGACCAGTTAAAAACATTACCAGTAGCTGAAATGCTAAAAAGATAGAAAACAATCCAAATAAGTTGTTCAGATGTAAAGTTTGGATGTCGAGATATTGACCATAATCCACTAGAAACAAATCCTCTTTTGTAATCTCCACTAAGTTTTTCACCTGAGTTTATTTTCGCATATTTTTTTGTTTGAAAATTATATTGCTGCTGGTCAGAAATAGCTTCTGTAATAATAAAAAACAACATTAATAATGCTATGATATAATCATAAACATTTATATCGTTTGTTCCCTGCCAAGCGGCCAAAATTGGTAAAGTTGTAAGAAAAACTAAGCCCATTTGGTATAAACAAATGAAAAATAAGTTAAAAACAGCCCAATTTAATCTTGGTCTTAAAAATGGTGCTATTCTTTTTAATTCTTTCCACCTATAATCTTCTTCTCCAACCCAAAAATAAATACTGTAACCACCCCTCCTTCCAAAGTTATAGCTCAATCTAAGCCCCCAAATAGTAGCTACAATAGACATTAGAACCATCCTAGGATCATATCCTGACTCGGCTGTAAAATACCAAACGTAAAATATAGGTATTGTACTCCACAATTTATCTACTTGACTGTAATTCTGGAACATCTCACTTACAATAAAAGCTAATAATGAGGCTCCAATATAAACTTTGAATAAAAACATTAATGTTTCAAGTTGTTGATCATTAAAATTTAAATTGAAAGTATCTGCAAAGAAAACCAGATAGACTAAAAACAATAAAGAAAAAACTGTTATAATAATTTTTTTTGCCATAAATAGATTTTCGAAAATAAGTAAAATTTGTAATATGAGAGAGAATTACGATATTTGAGTATGTTTGTGAACTGTAATGAAGGTACTTTAAGCGCTTATGTGCCAGATCAAAACAATAAATGGGATATATCTAAAATTTTATTCCTATTTAGAAGAATTGGATTTAGCGTTAAGTATAAAGAAGTTAAAAATTATCTAAATTTTAATCCAAGTGAATTAATCGATCAAATATTTGAGGAAGCTTTAAACATGCCTGTATCTCCTGATCCAGGCTGGGCAAATTTTGACAATGCAGACTTCACTGCATCTGGAAAAAACAGAGGAGCTTTTTTTCGAGATCATCAGAAAATAGTTTTTGAAGATTTTTTAAATAATGGCCTTAGAGAAAGATTAACTCTTTTTTGGAGTAATCATTTTGTAACTGAGTATTATATGTATAATCACCCTGCATATACATTCAGATATTATAATAATCTACAAGAAAATGCACTAGGTAACTTTAAAGAGTTTGTTAGAATAATTGGTTTGGATGATGCAATGCTAATGTATTTAAATGGATATGATAATAAGAATAATGCTCCAAATGAAAATTATTCAAGGGAGCTTTTTGAATTATTTACTTTAGGTGAGGGAAATGGTTATTCCCAAGATGACATAACTGAAACTGCCAGAGCATTAACTGGATACAATTCAAGACAAAACGGTGGGCCGATTACTTTTAATCCTAATAGATTTGATGATGATGATAAAACAATTTTTGGCAGAACCGGTAATTGGGATTATGATGATGTAATTGATATACTATTTGAAGAAAAAAGTGATTTGATATCAAATTTTATCTGCACAAAGATTTACAAACATTTTATAAGCCCTAATGTTAACGATCAAATAATAGCTGAGCTTTCATCTGATTTTATTCAAAATAATTTTGAATTACTACCAATATTTAAAAAGTTGTTTAAAAGCGAGCACTTTTTTAATTCTGATGCAAGTAATGTAATCATTAAGAGTCCAATAGATTTAATGGTTTTTATTGAAAAAGAATTTGACTTTATAAAACCAAATAATTTTACTACAAGTCTTACAAATTATTTGAGAGCCAGGACTATGGATATGGGACAGCAAATTCTTAATCCTATTGATGTAGCTGGTTGGCAAGAAAATCATGATTGGATATCAACAGGTACCCTCCCAATGAGATGGGAATTTGGAGATTATCTATTAAATAGATATTACGCTGGCAATAAGGATCAATTTAGAACCCTATTAAATGATATGATTGGAGATAACCAAGATAATCCTGAAACTATAGTTAGAACTGTTAAAGAATATATGTTTTGTAATTATGAAATTTTAGAAGATGAATTAAATGATGCTGTTTCAATTTTTAAAGGAGATATTCCTGATAATTATTTTGATGGTGGTGGCTGGACAATTGATGACAGCACAGTCCCAAAGCAATTTTATGATTTGCTAAGATTTTTTGTAACACTTCCTGAATTTCAATTAAAATGAGCAAGAAATATTTAAATTCTGAAAAGCATCATAAAGAACATTCTAAATGGGATAGAAGGGGTTTTATGAAAGTACTAGGTTTAGCTGGTGCTGGATCAATATCCTTAGGGAGTACAAACCTTTCTGTTCTAAATTCAAATTTTATATCCAATGCACTATCAAATTCAATATCTGATAGAGTTCTTGTTTTAGTTAGACTTAAGGGAGGTAATGATGGATTGAATACAATTATACCATTATCACAATATGATACCTACGTGTCAAAAAGACCAACCCTTCATATTCCAAACAATAAAATAATTAAACTAGATGATAATCATGGCATACCTGATTACATGTCTAATCTGATGCCCTTTTGGAATGATGGAAAGATGAAGGTAGTTAACGGAGTTGGATATGAAAGTCAAAATTTATCTCATTTTACTTCATCTGATTATTGGGCAACTGGATCTACTACTAAAAGTGAAATGATTTCAACTGGATGGTTAGGAAGATATTATGACGAAAAACATTTTGATTTCAATATGAACCCCCCAGAAAAACCAATTGCAGTTCAAATCGGAAGTAATGCAAATTTAATTTTTAGTGGTGCCCAAAGGTCATATGCATTTGCTGTTGCAAATGAATCAAGACTTGAGAGGGTTGCTGAGAGAGGAGAATTTTTTGGTTTGGATAATTTACCTGATTGTACTCATGGAGATCAGTTAGAGTATTTGAGAAGAGTTACTAATACAACTTATGATTATGCTAAAGTCATAAATGAAGCTTTTAAAAATTCATCAGACGTAGATACATATGATAATGAGATTGGCTTAGAAAAGCAACTGAGATTAGTAGCTAGATTAATAAAAGGCGGATTGGGATCTAAAATATACATGGTTTCTATTGGTGGTTTTGATACTCACGGAAATCAATCATTAACACATGAAGTTTTACTTACATATGTTGCAGATGCAATCAAGAAATTTTATGATGATTTAAATTATGAAGGACTAGATTCAAAAGTGCTTTCAATGACATTCTCAGAATTTGGAAGAAGAGTTAAGGAAAATGGATCTCAAGGAACAGATCACGGATCAGCTGCACCAACATTACTTTTTGGCCCAGCTCTCAGAGGGAGTGGAATAATTGGAGATTGGCCAAGTCTTGACAACTTAAATCGAAGAGGTAATATGTATAACAGTATAGATTTTAGATCTATATACCAAGCAATTTTAAAAGATTGGTTATGTGGTGATCCTGATTATATCGACAAGGCAATGTTAGGAAACGAATATGATGCGCTGGGACTTGGTTTTGGATGTGATGATCTGGATATTATAGATTATAATGATTTATTTAACTATCATCACCCAATTTACACTAACTCTGCAAACACTGTTAATTTAAACTTGAGGATTAAACAAACTCATAAAGTCAATATAAGAATATATGATATTTTGGGTAGACACATAAATACTGTCTTTGAAGGAGAATTAACTAGTGGAGAACATTCATTTTCACTAAGCCACAATCAAGGAGGAAAAATTTCTTCAGGGCAATACTTTTATCGAATTGGTATTTCGGGTGGACAAACTTTAAGTAAATCCTTTGTAGTTAGATAGAACTAAAAATTGATTCCATTTTCTTTTCTTCTTCCTCAGCTAGGTCTTTGTCAACTAGAATTCTACCACTATGCTCATCAGTTATAAGTTTTTTTCTTGAAGCTATATCTAATTGAACTTGAGGAGGTATAACAAAAAACGAACCTGCAGAAGCACCTCGTTCAACTGGAACTACAGCGAGACCATTTTTTACACTAGATCTAATTTTTTTGTATGAGTTTAAAAGAGATTCGTCAATTTTTGATTCAAATTCACTTGATTTTTTAATCAAACCATTCTCTTCCTTTTCAGTTTCTTTCATAATTGCATCAAGCTCTCCTTTTTTATGCTTTAAATGATTATTCCTATCATCCTTGAGCTGATTAGTCTCATCTAATTTTTCAGTTTTTTGTTCAATTTGAACTTTTACTTCATTGATTTGTTTTTCACTGTACTCAATTTCTAATTCCTGATATTCAATTTCTTTACTAAGAGACTCAAAAGCTCTGTTATTTCTGACATTTTTTTGTTGATCGTTATATTTTTTGATCATCGCTTTTGATTCTTCAATCTTATTAAGTTTTTCTTTAATTAAATTATTTAATTCTTCAATTTCAGCATTAGCTTTGTCAACTCTCACATCAAGACCAGCAACCTCATCTTCTAAATCTTCAACTTCAAGAGGAAGTTCACCTCTAACACTTCTTAATTTATCAATTCTTGAGTCAATTAATTGGAGATCATAAAGAGCTCTTAGCCTTTCTTCAACGGAGTATTCAACTTTTTTTGCCATATTAATAATAATTTACAGGATTTGTCCTACTTTTTGCAATAACGCATGCAAACTTAGGAATTTTTTTATTAAGATAATTCAAAATCAACTCCTTTGTATATTTTTCACTTTCGTAGTGACCAATATCTACCAGCAACATTTTATTATTTGATTTAAAAAAATCGTGATATTTTAAATCTGCTGTTACATAGCAATCAATATTTTTGTTTAATGCTTCTTCAATAGCGAAGCTTCCAGACCCCCCTAAAACACCAATTCTTTTAATATTATTTCCCAATAGATTACTATGACGAAGATTAGATATCTCCATTTTATCTTTTAAGAAATTTAAAAAATCTATCTCTGTTTTTTCAATCTCCAAATCACCAATCATACCCATTCCAATATTTTCTTTTTCATCCTTTTTCATCATAATTTCAAGATTATTTAAGCCTAATCTTTCTGCAATTTGAAAACTTACTCCCTTGGGATTATTATCAAGATTTGTGTGTATGGCATATATATTAATGTTATGCTTTAGCGATTTAATAATAATTTCATCAACATATTCTTCACTTTTTAAACTATTATCACCTTTATATAAAAAAGGATGAAATGTGATAATTAAATTGCAATTTTGATCGATTGCTTCATCTAAAACATTTTGAGTCGTATCTAAAGTAATTAGAGCTTTTTCAATTATTGCACTTGGATCACCTACTAAGAGACCAACATTATCAAAATCTTCAGCATTAGATATAGGAGACCAATCCTCTAAAACATATTGGATATCAATTAACTTCATTGAAATTTTATATCAAATATAAAATTTATATTTTCGTCTAATGTCTCTATTGAGAATATTACTTTTCCCTATATCATTATTATACTTTTTGTATCAATTTATAAGAAATAAATTATATGATCTTAAATTGATAAAATATTATGAGTTTGATATTCCAATCATTTCAGTAGGTAATTTATCTGTTGGTGGTACTGGAAAGACTCCACTTGTAAATTATATTATTTCAATTTTAAAAAATGATTATAAAATTGGGTTTTTAAGTAGGGGATATGGAAGAGAATCATCTGGTTACATTTTAGCAAATGAAAAAAGTGATGTGATTGAAATTGGTGATGAACCTTACTTAATTAAAAGAAATCATAAGGGTGTAACTGTAGCTGTTGCTGAAAAAAGAGTAATTGGTATAAAAAACACCATAGAGAGGGTAGATAATATACAAATGTTTGTTCTTGATGATGCATTTCAGCACAGAAATTTAAAATGTAGTTTAAACATAGTTTTATCAAAATTTAGCAACCCATACTACAATGATTTTGTACTACCCACTGGAAATTTAAGAGAACCAAGATCAGGAATTAAAAGAGCTCAAATAATTATAATTTCAAAGTGTCCTCCAGAATTAGAAATTAATAAGAGACAAGAAATAATTAAAAAAATTGCTCCCCTCTCACATCAAAAAGTATTTTTTACAACAATTGATTATAATCATTCTCTAAAAGGTAAAGATGAAATAAAAATTAAAGACTTAGTTGATTCACATATTCTTTTGGTAACTGGAATTGCTGATAGTTCAGAATTAGAAAAATTTTTAAAAT
>Ga0208277_1002537_pt1 | contig 10291 bp, 9 predicted proteins | sample ETNtaG_5_FD_185782 | JGI IMG/M metagenome (GOLD analysis project Ga0208277, IMG submission 185782) | Marine microbial and viral communities from oxygen minimum zone, Eastern Pacific Ocean - ETNP201406SV205 (SPAdes) (version 2) | ecosystem: Environmental > Aquatic > Marine > Oceanic ...
CGCAGCTTTTACCCAACTTCAATTTGATCATCTCATCTATACAGGAGGAAATGCGGTTGCAAAACACGTATATAGTTCCGCATCTCAAAATTTAGTTCCATGTACACTGGAGCTAGGAGGTAAGTCTCCAGTTATAGTTGGTAAAACAGCGGACATTAAAACTACAGCAAAAAGGATTATGTTTGGTAAAACATTAAATGCTGGTCAAATTTGTTTAGCCCCAGATTATGTTGTTGTTCATAAAGATAAAAAAGATGAATTTATAAAAGAAACCAAAGAAGCGGTTTCAGAATATTATCCTGATATAAAGAATAACGATGATTACACCTCAATAATAAATCAGGCTCATTACGAAAGGTTAAATGATTTACTGGATGACGCTATTCAAAAAGGAGCAAATGTAGAACCTATAAACCCATCGGGCGAGGATTTTAGCCAACAAGAATTTTATAAAATACCGCCAACAATAGTTACAAATACAACTGATGATATGAAAATCATGCAAGAAGAAATCTTTGGACCATTACTGCCAGTCCTTGAATACGAGGAAATTGATGAAGCTACAGATTTAATAAATTCTAAAGATAAGCCATTGGGTTTATATTATTTTGGTAAAAACAAATCTGAAGAAGATAACTTATTAAACAAAACATCATCTGGAGGTGTCACAGTTAACAATGTTATTAGCCATCTTCAACAAAGTGAACTATCTTTTGGAGGCGTAGGTGCATCCGGCATTGGAAGATATAAATCATTTGAAGGATTTAAGAATTTTTCGAACCCTAGAGCATACTACAAAGAAGTTGGCTCTAGATTCGATAAATTATTTGATGGAGTAAGGCCTCCATATAAAGGAAATATTGAAAAAATATTAAAACAACTAATGAAATAAAGTTGTGTCTTCTATATCTTTAAAATTAGGATATAAATATCTTAGATCTAATAAGGGAGGAATGTTCTCCTTTACGACTGTTCTTGCAATTACAGGTTTAATGATTGGTATCGCCAGTCTTATTGTCGTAACTTCTGTAATGAATGGTTTTGAAAAAGAACTTGAGAATAGGATACTTGGGGTAATACCACATTCTGTAATTACTTCAGATATTCCTATAAGTGATTACGATCAAATCATAAAGGATATTAAAAATAATAGTGATATTGTTGATGCATCACCTTATATAAGCATTCAAGGTTTAATAACTTCTTCATATGATAGTAGCGGTATAACACTCATAGGCATCAATCCATCTAAAGAAAAAAGCATGTCAATAATACCTGAGTATATGTTATCAGGCAGTATTAGTGATCTTGATGAAGATAATACAATCATATTAGGTTCATTATTGGCAGCAAGTATAGGTGCATATATTGGGGATGAAATAAATATAACAACGTCAGATATAAAAACTTCAATAATTGGATCATATCCCACCTCTGTTAATTTAAAAGTTATCGGGATATATGAACTCAAGACTGAAATAGATCAAGTCTTAACATTGGTTTCTCATAGAACTGCTCAAAAATTAAAAAATATTAAAAATAATGAAACGCTATCTATTAGGCTAAAAACTAATAATCTTTTTAATGCTGAGGTAATTAGTAAAAATATATTAAAAGATTTAAATAATAAGAATTTTTATTTTTCTTCATGGAAATCTTCACATGGAACACTTTTTGAGGCAATTAAGTTTGAGAAATTATTAATTAGCATAATGTTATTTTTAATTGTTGCTGTTGCTTCAATTCTAGTTTTATCAACAGTAATAATGACAGTTAAATCCAAAGAAAGAGAAATTGGTATTCTTATGACGCTAGGAGCAAACTCCAAACAAATAGTATTAATTTTTTTTACACAAGGACTAATTGTCAGTCTAATTGGAATAATCTTTGGAATATTACTTGGCTTTACTCTTACATTGAATTTAAATAATTTTATTTCTTTAGTAGAATCAATATTAAATAGAAATCTTCTTGACGCATATTTTATTAATTACTTCCCTTATCATATTGATTATTATCAAATTTTTGTTATTTGTTTAATCTCGTTTTTTATAAGTTTAATTGCTTCATTAATTCCTTCATTAAAAGCTATTAAATTAAATCCAGTTGAGATCTTGAGACATGAATAAATTACAGTGTATTGATATATGTAAATCATTTAATGTTAACAATGAATCTTTAAGCGTTCTTGAGAATATAAATATTTCGATTGAAGAAAATGAACGTATAGCAATATCTGGAAAATCAGGTGCTGGAAAATCTACTTTACTGCATATTATGGCAGGCTTAGATAAGCCAAGCTCTGGCCTTATTAGATTTAATAACAATTCTCTCTTAGATTTAAAGAATAATAAAATAAGTAAAATTAGATTATTGAATTTCGGTTTTGTATATCAATTTCATCACCTGCTAGATGATCTTACTATTGAAGAAAATATTCATATACCATTATTATTAAATAACAGTTTAAGTAAATCTAATATATCTAGATCAATTGAAATAATGAAATATTTAGATATTTATGACAGAAAAGATCATTTACCATGGAAACTTTCTGGTGGGGAGAAGCAAAGAGCTGCGATAGCTAGAGCTTTAATTAATAACCCTAAATTTTTATTTTTAGATGAGCCAACAGGTAATTTAGATTATGAGAATGCAAAACATATTCAAGAACTATTAATAGAGATGTCAAACAAACATGGTATTGCTTTAATAACAGCTACTCATGATAATGAGTTTATTAAAGCTTTTAAAAAGGTATATAAACTCTCTGAATCTAAATTAAGTGAATTAAATGAATGAATTTATTACAGCTGGCGGACCTTTTATGTGGCCATTATTGGCATGCAGCGTACTTATTATTACTATAACAATAGAACGTTCATGGTTTTTACAAAATAGATTAGTAGCACCTAAAGGCCTAAAGGCTCAAATAATTAATCTATTAGAAAAAGAAGCTATCTCTAAAAAACAGGCATCTGAGATATCAAACTTATCATCTTTAGGTTTCTTATTGATTAATTGTATTAAATATAAAAATCTTCAGAGAGATAACTTAGAATCAAAAATTGAGGAAAAAGCAATTGAAGTTAAGTATAGTCTTGAGAGAAATTTAACAATGTTAGGAACTATTGCAACAATTAGCCCGTTGTTAGGTTTATTGGGTACAGTAGTTGGAATGATAACAGCTTTTACTGGATTGACTGAAACTGCTGGTGCAAATCCTGATTTGCTTGCATCAGGAATCTCTCAGGCATTAATAACTACAGCTTTTGGCTTATTTATTGCTGTTCCAGGATTGGTAATGCATAAATATTTTGAACAAAAAATAACATATTTATTAATTACCTTACAAAAAGAAGTTTCCGGTTTTATAGATATTATTAACTAATGAAGTTTACTACGGATAATAAATCATCTTTTTCTATTGAAATAACACCGTTAATAGATATCGTTTTTTTATTAGTTATTTTTTTTGTAGTTACATCAAAAGTAGGTGATTCACAATTCCTTTCATTAGAATTACCAAAAACTGAATCATTTCAGTATAAAACTGTCCAATCAGTCAATGAAATAACTATCATTAGTGATGGTACCGTTTTTATAAATAATAAATTATTTAATATAGATGATTTAAATGATATTGAACAAGCAATATTTGAATTAGAGAATAATAATAACTCTCTTATATTAAGTGCTGAATCAACAACATTACATTTATGGGTTATAACTATAATGGATATTTTAAACAAGAATGGGTTTAATGAGGTTCAAATTAGAACTATAGAGAAATGAAAGAAGGAAGTTTAAAAAGACTGCTAGGTTATACCTTTAGATATAAGTGGTCATTTTTTATAAGCGTAATTGGTTTTATTAGTTTTGCTTTTGCAGACATTGCAGCGGTTGAATGGATAAGAAGAATAATTGGATATATAAATTCCGAAGAACAAAATTTTAATTCTTTATTAGCCCTATCCTTAATTTTTATTGCAACTGGAAGGGGTATAGGTTTTTTTATTGGAAACTACTTTATGTCAAAAGTTGGCTTTGGAATAGTTCATGATTTAAGAGAAGAATTATTTCAAAAATTACACGATCTACCCAAATCTTATTTCGATGCAAATCAATCTGGCCAATTAATTAATAGAATTACATTTACAACCACTCAAGTTTCAGGAGCGGCCTCTAATGCTGTTAAGACTTTAATTAGAGAAGGATTTTTATTAATAGGATTATTTATATATCTTCTTATTTTAAACTTTAAATTAACATTATTATTAATTGGTACAGCGCCATTGATTGCACTAATAGTCTATGTAGCTGGGAAAAGACTTAAAAAATTAGCAACTAAAATACAGACCGCTATGGGAGATGTTACGCATATAGCATCTGAGGCAGTTGATGGCCATGTTGAAATTAAAAGTTTTAATGCGCAAGAATATGAAAATTCAAGATTTTTAGTAGCCAACGCTTCAAATAAAAATCAAAACCTTAAACTTGAAGCAACTGGAAATATGGCAACACCAATAATCCAAGTATTAGTATCAATTTCACTATCAATTGTTGCTTATTTTGCACTAGGAGCTAAGTTAGGAATTTCATTAGATGCTGAAACATTCGTAGCATTTTTTACAGCCGCTGGCTTAATGGCAAAGCCAATAAGACAATTATCAAATATAAATATTATTGTGCAAAAGGGATTAGCAGCAGCTAATGAAATATTTGATCAACTAGATCAAGAGATAGAACAAGATAGTGGTGAGAATGAGACTAAGATCAGTGGAAATATAGAATTTAAAGATATCAATTTTTCTTATGAGACAGGAAATCAAATATTAACTAATATTAATTTTTCAATAAATAAAAATGAAACAGTAGCAATAGTAGGTAAATCTGGTTCAGGCAAGTCAACTATTGCTAATTTAATTCCAAGATTTTATAACCACTCATCTGGTGAAATATTAATTGATAATATCCCAATCTCAGAATTTTCCTTAAATCATTTACGATCTTCGATTTCAATTGTTAACCAATCCCCATCATTATTTAATGATACTATTGCAAAGAATATTGCTTACGGAGATGATTCTATAGATGTTGATAAGTTAAAGGAATCAGCAATATTATCAGGTTGTGATGAATTTATTCAGAATTTACCAGAAGGTTTTGAGTCAGAGATTGGTGATGATGGCGTTCTTTTATCAGGAGGTCAAAGACAAAGATTAGCAATAGCAAGAGCATTTTATAAAGATTCACCCATAATTATTTTAGATGAAGCTACATCAGCATTAGATACAGAATCTGAATTGATAGTCCAAGAAGCATTAGAAAAATTAATTACAAATAGGACAACTATAGTTATTGCGCACAGACTCTCGACTATTGAGAACGCATCAAAAATAATAGTTTTAGATAAAGGTAAAATAGTTGAATCAGGTTCTCATAATGAGTTAATAGATAACAAATCTATATATCATTCATTGTATAAAAATAAGTTTGAAGATTCTCCTAAAGCTACAAAGGTAAAATCAACAGGCACTCAATTATTTCTTCCTGAATACGAAGATGAAGTTTCAACAAGTTATGTTGTTGACAGTTGGTATAAAAAAAGTTTGTGGTTATACCTACTTTATCCATTTTCATTGATATTTTCATATCTAACAAATAGAAGAAGGAGAAAATATATTAAAAACAAGCTTGAGTCATTTAAGCCAAATATACCAATAATAGTTGTTGGTAACTTAACTATTGGTGGAACTGGAAAAACACCGTTAGTTAAATACATAACTACAGAGCTAATGGATAGAGGATATAAGCCTGGAATAGTAAGCAGAGGTTATGGTGGTAACTTTAAAGAAACCTTAGAAGTAAATAAAAATACGTCTGTTAAGGAAACAGGCGACGAAGCTCAAATATTAGCAAAATTAAATATACCTTTTTATATAGATAAAAATAGAGTAAGGGCTGTAAAGAAGCTAATAAATAATCATGATTGCGATGTAATAATTTCTGATGATGGACTACAACATTATAAAATGGGAAGAGATATAGAAATTAATGTAATTGATGGTAAAAGAAGACTAGGAAACAATTTAACTTTTCCAGCTGGGCCTTTAAGAGAGTCTAAAGCAAGATTAAAAACAGTTGATTTTATTGTTAACAATAGTGGACCAACTGAAGATGGTGAATATTTAATGAATATTACTCCGTCTAAATTTGTTCATTTAAAATCAGGTAAATCATATAGTGTTGAAGAGTGGCCAATGCATAAGCAAGTTCACGCTGTTGCTGGATTGGGTAACCCTGGAAGATTTTTTGATCTTTTAGATAAATTAGGATTTGATATTATTAGACATCCATACCCAGATCATCATAATTTTTCGCCAAACGATATTTTTTATTTAGATCACCTACCAATTGTTATGACTGAAAAAGATGCTTCCAAATGTAAATCCTTTGATAATAACAAAGTTTGGTATTTAGAAATCGATGCAGACGTTAATAATAAATTTATAGATGATCTCGACGAAAAATTAAAATCAATTTCTTAATATGAATGAAAGTATTTATATTTTAATACCATCAAGAATTGGCTCAACAAGGATTAAGAATAAACCTCTTGTAGATATAAATGGAGAAAGTCTTATTCAAAGGGTATTTAAAAATGCTCTAAGTATTTCTCCTAATACATATGTTGCAACAGACTCTGAACTAATAAAAGATAACCTTCTTAATATATCATCGAATGTTATTATGACTTCAGAACATATTTCTGGTACTGATAGAATCTACGAAGCTGCAAGTAAATTAAATCTTCCCAATGATACATTCATTTTAAATCTTCAAGGCGACGAACCATTTATTCCAAAAGAATTGATAGATCAAGTTATAAATGATTTCAATGAAAATGATTGTGATGTAATAACCGTATCAACAACCATCAAATCTAAAGATGATATATCTAATCCTAATTGTGTATTAGTGGAAACTGATAAAGATATGTATGCAGAAAATTTTGTAAGAGTTCCAGATTCTGATCTGACAATTAATCCCTTAAGACATATAGGCATATATGGGTATTCATTTAAGACCTTAAATAGTCTTGTTAATTTAGAACCCACAAAAAGTGAATTAGAGTTTAAATTAGAGCAATTAAGATTTTTAGAAAATAATTATACGATTTATGTATCTCATTATGATGAAAATATGCCAAATGGAATTGATACAGAGCAAGATGTCCTAAATGCCAATAAATATCTTCAAAGTAAATGAATATATTTGAAAATCACAACATAGAAAATTCACTCCAAATTAAATCATCTTGTAGATTTTATCTAGAGGTAAGTAATAAAAATGAATTTAATGATCTGTATGTTTTTATATCTAATAAAAATTTACCAGTATTTATCTTAGGCGAGGGTACAAATATAGTCCCACCTGAGTATTATGATGGAATTATAGTCAAACCATTATTTAATAATATCTATTACTCAAATGAGACTAATACTGTTTCTGTTGGAGCATCAATTAATTGGCATTTTTTGGTTAAAGAGATGGTTGGTAAGGATATTTATGGTTTTGAAAATTTATCATTAATACCAGGAACAGTTGGTGCGGCACCAATCCAGAACATTGGTGCATATGGCCAAGAAGTTTCAAATCTTATTAACAAAGTAGACTGTTATGATTATCAAACTGGTAAATTTGTTACTCTGAGTAATGAAGAATGTAATTTCTCATATAGAGATTCTTCATTAAAAAAAGGTAATTTAATAATATTTAATATTGATTTTAAGACAGACACTAAGAATATTTTAAATTTAGATTACAAGTCTATCCAATCTTATCTAGATCAGAATAAAATTGATTCTAATTCTTTGAATTTAGATTTCGTATCAGACATTATATGCAAGATAAGAAATTCAATACTTCCAAATCCAAATGAAGTCCCTAATGTTGGAAGTTTCTTTAAAAATCCTATTATAGATAAAAATACAATTAACACTGATCATTTTTCATTAGATCAATTAATTATTTGGGATATTGATTCTAGGCGTGTAAAGGTTGGCGCAGCAAGATTAATACAACTTATTAAAAATGACTTGAATGAAGATGAAAATATAAATATTTATGATAAACATGCTCTAGTATTAACCAGTAATTCAAATGCTTCACAAGAGAATATATTAGAATATGCTGATCAAATTAAATCTAAAGTTTTAGAGGTATTCAATATACCACTTGAAATCGAACCAACTATTATTTCTAATTAAATTATGTTTTTATGGTCAGCACTTGCACACTTGATAGCACTTACCAGTCCAGGACCTGATACAGCCATAGTCTTAAGACAAGTTTCCATGCATGGAAGAGCTGAAGGCATTAAAGCTGCAATTGGAATAGGTTTTGGAATTTATGCACATTGTCTATTAGCAATTAATGGAATTTCCATATTGGTTTTATCAAATGATTTTTATAAGTTAATTATTAGTCTTATTGGAGGTTCATATATTCTTTATTTAGGAATGAATATGCTTTTAAGTAATTCAGACGAAAGAGGTAAAAGAAATAATAATACATCTAGAAATAGTTTTTTAAATGGTTTAATTACTAATATTTTTAATATAAAAGCATTTCTATTCTTTGTTTCTTTGTTTAGTATTATTATCGATAATCTAGATGGGATATATTTTTATATTTATCCAATATATTTTGCTGTCATGTCATCCATATGGTTTATTTTTTTAAGTTTTATTGTTACCACATCAAAAAACAAAACTTTTAATGTCTATTCAAACAAATATATATCATCTGTTATGTCGATTGTATTATGTGCAATTGGGTTGCTTATATTAATTAGGTCTATATATGAGTATTTCTAAAATTACAAAAGACCTTCAAGGACAAAATAAAAAATTTCCTCCTGTACATACCTGGAATCCAGAACTATGTGATGGCCAAGAATTTTTCATAGATAGAGAAGGGGAATGGTTTTACAATAATTCACCAATCAAAAATATAAAATTAATAAATTTATTTTCGACAGTTCTCAGAAAAGACGAGAATGATTATTTTTTAGTAACCCCAGTTGAAAAAGTCCCAGTTAAAGTAGAGCTTGCTCCATATAAAATAATTGATTATTTGATACAAGATGATCTTGTAACATTTATTACTAACTTAAACTACAACTTTCAACTTAATAATAAAAACACAACTAAATTAATTAAACATGAAGGCTCATCAATACCAATAGTTCATGTTAGAGACAATATTGAAGGTTTCTTAAATAGGAATACATATTACAAATTAGTTAATTTTGCGCTTGAGAAAAATTATATTAAAGACAATAACTTATATATTCCTAGTAATAATAAAGATCACTTAATTGGATATATTAAATAAAAATTAAGAATTTAAACTTTCTTCAATCCATTCATCAATATAAAACTCTAATAATTCTAAAGGTAGTGAACCTCTTTTTAATACTTCATGGTGGAAATCTTTAATATCGTATTTATCACCAAGAGCTTTTTCTGCTCTAGTTCTAAGTTCAAGAATTTTTAACTGACCAATTTTATACGCCAAAGCTTGCCCGGGCCACGCAATATATCTATCAACTTCATTTTCTATATCTAATAGTGATTTAGCTGAATTTTTTAAGAATAAATCTATGGCATCATCTCTTGTCCAGTCTTTATAATGCATTCCTGTATCAACAACCAACCTAATAGCTCTCCACATATCGTAAGTAAGCTGTCCAAATTTATCATATGGATCATCATATATATTCATATGCTCTCCAAGCTCTTCACTATACAAACCCCATCCTTCGACAAATGCTGTAATTCCACCATGTTTTCTAAATTCAGGAACATTTTCTAATTCTTGTGCTATCGATATTTGGAAATGATGCCCCGGTACAGCTTCATGCACTGTTAGAACAGGAATTTCATATTTTGGTCTAGATTCTGGTTTATAAAGATTTGCATAGAAATATCCAGGCCTGCCTGGTGAGGGTCTATTGTAATAAGCAGTCGTAGTAAAAGGGGCAGTTTCATCAGGAATTGGTATTACTCCGTATGGAGCTCTTGGGAATACTTTAAATATCTTAGGTAATAATGGATCAATCGTTTTAGACATTATTAAATATGCATCAAACAAGTCATCTGCATTGTCATAATAAAATTTTGGGTCTGTTCTAAGATAATTTAAAAATGAACTAAAATCTCCATCCCAATTTAAGTCTTCAATGATTTGTTCCATCTCTGCTCTAATTCTTCTTAATTCATCC
>Ga0208277_1002538_pt1 | contig 10290 bp, 5 predicted proteins | sample ETNtaG_5_FD_185782 | JGI IMG/M metagenome (GOLD analysis project Ga0208277, IMG submission 185782) | Marine microbial and viral communities from oxygen minimum zone, Eastern Pacific Ocean - ETNP201406SV205 (SPAdes) (version 2) | ecosystem: Environmental > Aquatic > Marine > Oceanic ...
CCTCTCACTCGATACGAGCCCCCACCGTCGCGTCTCGACGCGCGATGTCAACGACTTCACGCGCACACGACTTCACGCGCACCGTTTTCGCATCGACACCGACGCCGAGCGTTTCCCGCGGCGCGTTCCCCGCGCGCGCCGCGCCCGCGCCGAGACGCCCTCAACCCTCATCTCATCCCCACGACCACCGCGCGCGCGCGCGCGTCGACGCCGCATTCGACGCGCGCAGAGGCGACCGCGCGTATACCTCGCGCGAGCTCTCGCGCCTCGACGCTCGAACGCGAGACACCGGTCGACGACGACGACGACGACGCGGGTCGACGACGACGACGACGCGATCGCGACGTCATCGCATCGAAGATGGCCGCGCCCACGCTCGCGAGCGAGATCGTCGATGCGGTGCGCGCGCTGCCGCTCGCGGTGTCGGTGCCGATGGTGCTGACGACGGTGACGATTCTCGTGTTTCTTCTGGATCAACTCTCGCACGGTCCGCTCAGGGCGAGAGGGTCGCCGCCGGTGATCGCCGTCGCGCCCGTGTGGGGCGGGATGATGGAGTTTTTAGCGGGACCGATGCGATTGATGAAGAAGGCGATGCCCGAGTACGGTGAGGTGTTTACGGTGCCGGTGTTTCATAAGCGAATCACGTTTTTGATCGGGCCCAAGGTGAGCGAATTTTTCTTCAAGGCGAAGGACACTGAGATGTCTCAAAAGGAGGTGTACGAGTTCAACGTGCCGACGTTTGGAAAAGGCGTGGTGTTCGACGTGGATCACGCGACTCGAGCGGAACAATTTAGATTTTTCGCGGACAGTCTCAAGAGTAATCGGTTGAGAATGTACGTGGGGATGATGGTGAAGGAGGCGGAGGATTTCTTCGCCAAGTGGGGCGACGAGGGCGAGGTGGATTTGCTGGAACAGCTCTCCGAATTAATCGTGCTCACGGCTTCGAGATGTTTGCTCGGAAGAGAGATTCGTGAGACGCTCTACTCCGAAGTCACGAGTCTCGTGCACGATTTGGACAAGGGGATGGTGCCGTTGTCGGTGTTTTTCCCGTACGCTCCGATCGAAGCGCATCGCAAGCGCGACGCCGCTCGTAAAAAGCTCGCCATGATTTTCGACAAGGTGATTCAGGCGCGACGAGAGAGCGGTGCGAGCGAACCGGACGTGTTGCAAACCTTCATCGACGCCCGTTACAAGGACGGCTCCAAGCTCAGCAACGACCAAGTGCTCGGCATGTTGATCGCCGTGCTCTTCGCCGGTCAGCACACCTCCTCCATCACCTCCACCTGGACCGGTTTGCTCTCCATCGCCAACAAGTCTCGCGTCATCCCGACGCTCGAGGAGGAACAGCGTAAGATCATGAAGGAGCACGGCAACAACTTGGATTTCGACATCTTGGCCAAAATGGATGAGCTTCACTTTGCCGTCAAGGAGGCGCTTCGCATGCACCCGCCGCTCATCATGCTCCTTCGCATGGCCCAAGTACCCTTCGACGTCGAGACGAGCGACGGCAAAAAGTACACCATCCCCAAGGGTCACATCGTCGCCACCTCTCCCGCCTTTGCGCACCGCCTCGAAAACGTCTACTCCGATCCCGACGTCTACAACCCGGGTCGTTTCCGCGAGCCGAATCCCGAGGACAAGGCGGCGTTCGCCTCCTTCATCGGTTTCGGCGGCGGTCGTCACGGATGCATGGGCGAAACCTTCGCCTACATGCAAATCAAAACCATCTGGTCCATTCTGCTCAGAAACTTTGACTTTGAGCTCGTCGGAAATCTTCCCGAGCCCGACTACGAGGGCATGGTCGTCGGTCCGAAAAAGTCGTGCGTGCGCTACAAGCGTCGCGCGCTCAAGTAATATAATCCATCTCACCATCCACCGTTCACGACGCATCACCGCGCGCGCGCACCCATCTTCCCTCCTCTCCCACCCCTCCGCTCTCCCACGCCTCTCTCCCCGTCCTCTCCTCTCCTCTCCTCTCTCGTCTCGTCGTCCTTCGCCGCCGCCACCCTACGAAACGAAATGAAACGAAATGGAAATGAATCACCCCACACGCGCGCGCATCACCATGCGTCGAGCGAGTCGACTCGTCCGCGACGCCCTCGCGCGCGTCCCCGCGTCCGCGCCGTCCACGTCCGCGCCGTCGCGCGCGCTCGATCGTCCCGACGCGTCGCCCTCGCGCGCGTCGTCGCCCTCGCGCGCGCTCTTCGCGAGCGCTCGCGCCGCGATGGGAAAGACAAAACGTCGACATCCATCGCACGCGCCCGTGCGCGCGGAGGAACTGCGATACGACCGCGTGGTGGCGGTCGAGGACGCGTCTCGCGCGCTCGAGCCCGAGGAGGGGACGCTGTACGGGACGCCGCCGAAGACGTGGGTCGAGCGCGAAGACGCGTCGTGGGACGACGCGCAGGCGAAAGCGGTGGATGAGATGTTCGCGTCGTACGATTCGGAGAGGAAGTACGTGCGAGGGTCGGGAATGCCGACGCTGGAGGAGGTGTTAGCGGGCGAGAGGGCGGCGGAGACGAGCGAGGACGCGGCGACGGCGGACGCGGAGGACGCGGACGCGGGCGAGGAGGAGGAGGAGGAGGAGGATGCGGTGGATCCGAACGCGCCGCTCGCGCGCGTTCCCGTGCGAGACGCCGCCGGGAGGAGTTACGGCACGGGGAAGCGGAAGACGGCGGTGGCGAGGGTGTGGTTGGCGCCGGGCGCGGGCGAGCACAAGGTGAACGGGAAACCGTACGACGAGTACTTCCCGTCGCCGTCGTCTCGCGCCGAGATGGTGGCGCCGTTCTTCGTGAGTGGAACCTTGGGTATGTTCACGCTCGTCGCGGACGTGCGCGGCGGTGGAATCTCGGGTCAGGCGCAGGCGATTCGTCACGGCGTCTCCGTGGCGCTGCAAAACTACGACCCGGCGTTTCGACCGGCGTTGAAAGCCGCGGGGTACCTCCGACGCGATTCTCGCGTGGTCGAGCGTAAGAAGCCCGGCAAGGCCAAGGCGAGAAAATCATTCGCGTGGGTGAAGCGTTAGACGCGTTAGACGTCCGTTCATATCACATCTTTTAGCGAGTTTCGACTTTGGTTCGTCTCGACGCCGCCGTCCCGGGACCGATCGATTCGTTCGCCGCACACGTCGACTCGCCGCGTCCATGTCTCGCGCGTCTCGCGCGCTCGGTCTCGCGCGCGCGCTCTTCGCGCGCACCGCTTCCTCCTCGTCGCGCGTCGGCGTCGTCGACGTCCCCGCGCGCGTCGGCGTCCCCGTCCCGGTCCCGCCGGCGTCGCGCGCGTTCGCCGCGCGCGCCACCGAGGCGTCGACGCGGAGCGCGTACGGGGTCACGGACGACGACGCGTACAACGTCGCCCGCGGCGAGGGGGACGAGGAGGGCGACGACGACGCGCGGGGCGGTCGAGGGGCTGTGAAACCGACCAAGAGGAAGAATCACATCAAACGCATGCGCGCGAGAGAGGCGTTTACGCGAGAAAACATGCGCACGCGTCGAGAGAACGAACGGAGGAACGCGATCGAGCGACAGGAGAAGCGACTCGAGCGGTGGCGCGCGGCGGGGGCGCGAAAGCGGGCGTTAGAGGCGGAGAGAGCGTCGACGGAGAGCGAGACGTGACGGCGCGGTTAGGTTTCGCGTCGAATTTCTTTTGTAAACGATGAAAGACGTAGAGTGAGATCGGAGACGACGAAATGTTGCGAGCGCTCGTTTGCGGAAATGGTACAAAAAACTACTGTACTGAACTACGTTTTTACTTGCCGCCGCGGTGCGAATCGCGCGCGGTGGAATCCCAAGGCTCTGGAACCCACGACGCGTCGAGTTTTTCGGGAACTGCGAGAGTGTTTGAGCCCGCGCCGGTGGCTCTGCGAACGGGCTCGATGCTCGTGAGAGCGGAGTGCACGGTGTGCGCGAACTTTTCTTTCGCCTTGTCGCCGAGGGAAGGATTGGCTTGTTTCGGGCTGAGCTCGGCGGCGTCGAGAAATCGATCCGTCGCGGCTTCCCAAGACAAGCGATAGGAATCCTTCGCGCTCAGAGGTTGCGGCTCGGTCGTCAGCGCTTTCGTGACGCACTTGCTGAACTCTTTGGGGTTATCGTACACGAGACAGTTGGGAAAAGTGGAGAAGAATTCGTTGCTCGGATGTTTGGCGCAGACGACGAATTTGCCCATTGCCAACGCCTCAGCGGTCGTCGTCGCCACGACGTCCGAGAGCGAGGGATTCACGAAAACTTTGTAATCGTGAATATCTTTCGCCGCGTGATCTTTTCGTCCGTGAAAATGAAGAGGGAGCTTCATTTTCTCCGCGTTCGTTTTCACCTCGGTAAAATCGTCGCCGTTACCGAAGACGTCGAGCTCGAGCGGGCAATCGCGACCGCTTTCGCTGCCATTGTGTTCAGAGACGCGATCGAGAAGCTCTTTGTATCCCTTGCCCCACACGACTTTGCCGAGAAAGTACGCTCCCTTGCTGAACACGGGCTTGTCAGCCTTGGCGGACGCGATTTTGCGTGTCGCAGAGGCGCGACCAATGGACGCCAACGGTCCCTTTACCGTGTCACCGCCGCTCGTTTTCGTCGTCGCTTCCACGGCTTTCTTCGCGCCAACATCTAGAAAGATCGGAGACACCCCGTGCACGTTCATCGTCGTGCTCTTCGGGAACTCTTGCACGGCGTCGGAGAGTTTGATCACCTTGTGACAGTGCACCGACGACACGACGTTGTTGACAAACTTGAGCGCCTTCTCTTTCACGTCTCCGTTCTCTTCGAGGCGGACGTAGTCGAGGTAATTCGTGTGCACGATGCCGACGACGTGCTTGAACTTATCTGTCCATCGTTTGCCCGAGTGGTACCAATTCAAGTGCTCGGGTTCTTCCAACACCGCGATGTCCGAATCGCGGTCGCCCGGAACGTACTTGGTCAAATCTCCGACTGGAATGATGCTGTATTTATCCGTGGCGTATCGCCCTGGATAAAAGGACAGCTTCATCTGTGGTTTAAACCCGCAGCGCTCCTCGACCCACTTGTTGACGTACTCCGCCTGTTCCTCGGGCGTGTTGAAGATCATGTTCGGATGTATGATTTTCTGTTCGCTCGGCGCGAGGAACGGTATGACGAGCGTGACGTCGTGAAGCCCTCGTCGGGCGAGGTAGGCGGCTCGCAACAGAGGATTCACAGCCGTTCCCGTCATCCACGGAAGCGCCGCCGTCGTCACGATAGCCACGGATCGTCCCGTCTCTCTCATCGATCTCGGCGCGTCTTTACCGCGCGCGGCGCGCACGTCCTTCGCCTCCATCTCCGCGGCTCGAATCTCCTCTTTGCTGCTCGTTCTCTTGAGAACGACTCCTGGGCTGGAGAGATCGGCGTCGTACGGCGAGGAAACGGTGATTTCCTCGGGTTTGCCCGCCAGGCGTCGCACGGCGTTTTGTAAATCCGTCGTCATCTTCGGCAGATCCGGCCGACGCGGTAACCGACTCGTAATCTCCTTCTTGATGTTCTCGAAGACGTTTTCGCGTTCGCTTTCGTCGCGCGGGGTCGTCTGTTCGGACGTCTTCGCGACCGATCCGAACGTGTCCTCGCCGAACGACTCGCTCCTCGAGAGGGCGCGCGCCGGCGACGCGTCTCTCGACGTCGTCGGTTCCGGCGCCGTCTCGTTCACGGCACTCGCGCGCGGGGTTCCCGCGATCGGCACACTCGTCGGGATGCTTTCCGATTGCGCGCGACGGCGATTCGGCGTGCGAGGCCGCCCCACCGATTCGGCCTCCGGGCTCTTAAAGTTGGTGCTAATCGCCTTGAACACGTCCCACTCCTCGCCCCATTTCGGTATGCTCGGCGCTTTGGACATCCCTTTCGCGATGAGCGCTTGTAAATCTTGCGTCGACGATCGCGCGCTCTGCACGAGATCTCGACCGTCCTCGTCGCCGTCCTCATCGATCCCCGAAAACCGCCGCGAGCCGCGTTTCCGCAGACGATCCAACCGCTCCATAAACTTGGCGTCGTCCAATTTCGCCAACGAATCTTGACTCGCCCGTCGCGCCATCGCCGCGAACGCACTCACGCTCAGCGTTTTCCGTCGCCCCGCGCGATGACTCGCCGCCTCTCTCGCACCCTCGGCGTCGTCCGAGTCTCTCTCCAACGCGCCCCCGGCGTTCGCGCTCGCGCCCGCGCCCGCGCCGCCCGCGAAACTAAACCCACCCCCGAGCGTCTTCGATCGCTCCTTCCACGCTCGCTCCACCTCGTTCGAGATGTGTCTATGATGTCGATCCACCGCCGCCCGCAGGTGTTCCATGTTGAACACATTCGCCCCGTTCCCGTTCGTCTTCGTCTTCGTCGTCGTCTCGCCGCCGCTCGCGCGTCTCGTCCCTCCATCCTCGCGTCGTCCCATCCTCCTCCTCCTCCTCCCTCGTCTTCGTCGACGCCGTCTCTCGACGCGAAAACCTCCCGCGCGTCGCTCTTCACCGTCCGACGCCGCTTTCCGTCCTCCTCGCGCGTCGTCGCGCGCGCCCGCGTCTCTCGCGCCTTATCTCACCGTTCGGTCCGTCTCGGTCGGTCCGTCGGTCCCACCGGTTCGTCGACGACGAACGGACGCGCGCGCGCTAATCGGTCGAGACGGTCGAGACGCGCGCGCGTCGGCGTCGCGTCCCGAACGGTCGAGCGTCGACGTCTTCGGCGTCGACGGGCGAGACGCGACGACGACGCGGGTGCCGCGGCGCGTGAGGGGGGGGGCTCGTTGACGGGTCATGACTCGTCAGTCTCGTTTTCCCGCGAAATCTCGATTCATCCGAACGATGGCGACGCGATTCGACGACTCGAACGCGAACGCGCGCGCGAACGCGAACGAACCGTCGTCCGCGACGTCCGTGGTCTCGTCTCGACCGATCGCCGCGCGCGCGACGCGTCGTCGTCGTCGTGAAATCGGTCGTCATCGCGCGCGCGCGTCGCGTCGTGTGAATCATCATCGTCATGCCGCGCGCGCGGAGACGAACGCCGCTCGATCGAACGCGGGATTTGGGCGCGCGAACGGTGGATGCAGTGCGCGACGCGGATCCGTTCGCGTTCGGGGCGAACGCGACGGCGCTGTTCGATGACGTCGACGCCGAGACGCTGGCGGAGGAGGAGGAGGAGAGGGACGACGCCGACGCACTCGGAGAGGCGACGGCGGCGCGCGGGGTCGGCGTGAGCGTGTTTGAAAAGGTTCGAAGGGAAAAGGCGAGCGCGGCGCGGACGGAGGTGAAGGCGGTGAGGGGAGAGAAGAAGACGAACGGGACGAAGGCGAGCGAGACGACGAGTCGACGGCGGCGCGGCGGAGACGCCGCGCGGGACGCGTTCGATGATCCGGCGGTCGAGGCGGGAACGATGCATGGGAACTGTGGTGATGATGATGATGGTGATGACGATGACGACGTCGTCGTCGTCGCGGAGGGCGAGACGAGGGAGACGTCGCGACCGGCCGAGGACTTGTTCGACGAGATCGCCGCGCCGTCGCCGAATAAAAAACGAGCGACGAGAGAGCCGAAGACGCTCTCGCGGGCGATCGCGAAGAAGAGGGCGCAGGTCGCGACGAACGGATCGTCGGATGCGCCGTCGACGAGTCGACCCGCGCCCGCACCCGCGGTGAAGAGGAAAAAGGTGACGCTGACAGAGTTCGCCGGCGAGGAGCAGGAGGACGGTTTGGAGCGGTACGGCGACGGGGACGACGACGAGTCCGGGGCGATGATGCCGCGCTCGGGGGCGCAACTCGCGGACATAGACGAAGCGAACTACGCAGTGTCGGGCTTGAGTTCCGTGAGAGACGTAAAGGAGAAAATTAGAAGTGTGGGAGTATTAGTCAATTTGCTCGGAAACCAACGAACGCGTCGACTGTTGGCGTCGTACGGGATACCGATCAAGATAGTGAGGGCCGCGCAGGACGCCGCGATGAGCGCGCTCGCGCCGAAAACATTGCAATTCGGCGCGAGCGCGTTGCTCTACCTCGCCGCCGGCGAGCTGAAACCTCCGGCGAGCGACGCGCTGCTCGGCGTCAAATCCGCGGACGCGATTCGGGCGCTGCTTCGCCCGGCGAGCGCCGGCGACGACGCCGCGTACGCGCAGACGAACGCCGCTATTCGCGCCTGTCTCAAGCCGCTCAAGTTTTTGCCGTACGAGACGAAGGATGCTCAGACGCTGGCGCTTCTGGTCGCGCACAGGGCGCTCAAGGGCGAACAAGACGCCGTGCTCGCGTCGGGATCCGGACCGGGCGCGGGCGACGCCGAGAATAGCTTTCGAACGACGCTCGCCGCCAGAGGCGGAGTGCTCGCCGCGTGCGAATTGGTCGCCCAGGCGACGTCGACGCTACAAAGTTTTGGCGCGGTGTGCATGTCGTCGTCGTGCCTCTCGTCGTCGTCTTCCGACGTCGACGACGCGACGATCGCCGAACACGAGCAAGCCGCCGCGCGCGCCGTCGCGCGTCTGTTTCGATGTTTGCGAGTGCTCGAGTGCGCGAGTTTTGAATCTCCGGCGTCGTGCTCCATCATCGCGTCGGCGTCTCTCACCGGGGCGAAGAACGCGTCGACGACCAAAACGTCGTCGGTTTCATCGATCGAGCTCCTTCCCGTCGTCGACGGACGCGAAGACGGCGACGGTGGAACAGTCGTCCCGTCGCCGCGCGCCGAGAATCCGACGACGTCGCCCGCCAAGTGTCGCCTTCCCGGCGGCATCGCGATGACGCCTCCGAGCACTCCCGGAGTGATCGCCGTCGGCGCGAACGACGCCGACGAAGACGACGACGACGTCGCGCCGCTCTCGTCGCCCGTGCCCGTGGGTTTGCTTCGCAACACGACGAACGGCGATTCAATCGCGGGAGCGACGATTCAATGGTTGGCGGAGAACGTGCGCACGCCCGTCAAGGGTGGGTCCCCGAACGCGAGAACGGCGTGTCGAGCGCTCGTGGAGACGCTCCCGACGCTCGCGGCGACGACCGCCGCCGCCGTCGTCGGCGCGAAAAAGGGTGACGACGTGGGCGACGTGAAAATTCTGTACGACGGAGGCATCGCCGTCGATCATCGCGTCGCCGTGGGGACGCTCAAGTCGGCGCTGTGCACGCTCACCAACGTCACGAATGAAAACGAGGAAGGGTGCAACGCCGTCGTCGGCGACGACGGGCGCGGGTTGCTCACGATTGCGAGTCTCGTGCCGTTTCTCGCGCGAAATATCGAGGGGTTCTCGTTGGAAGACGCGAGCGATCGACGACGCTCGAGAACGCCCGCGGATGATTCCGGTTCGTCGCTCCTCGCCGCGACGTTAGTGCTTCTCGTCAACGTCGTCGAGGCGGACTCGACGACGGCGGAAACGCTGCGCGCCACGTTCGTGAGTCTGCGCGGCGCGAGAGGACGATCGAGAACGCGCGCGTCGTTCGTCGACATTCTCACCGCGCTCTACCTCCACGCCGGCGGCGCGGACGAAGACGAGGACGCCGTCACCGCCGACGCCATCGAGGCGTATTCATCCAAAACGAACGGCGACGATTTGATCTTACAGGCGTACACGGGACTCTTGCTCGCGTTTCTCATCGAAAACCAACCCGCGGCGCGCGCCGACGTCGTCGCGCGGTTTCCCGACGCGTCGCTCAAACCCCTCGCCGACACCTTGGAGCGTTTCCACGCGTTTCACGACAGTCTCAATAGCATCTCCGCGCGTTCGAGCGACCGCTTAGAGCGCGTCGTCGCGTGGTTACGAGGGTAGGTAGCGCATGAAAGAACACATCAGACATCAAGTGCAACCGCTCAACTCAAATGCGCGTCTCCATGGTCGCGCGCGTTCGCGCACACTCCACACCCATAAGCTTCCCCAACACAGTGGTATCGACAATCGAATATAAGTCACATACCGATACACGCCGTATAATACGGCTCGGTAGCACAATGGTAGTGCGTCAGACTCCAGCATTGGTGTCTCCCTCGAACACACAAAAGTGGGACAAAACTACCATAGAGTGACGAAGATAGAGGTATCTGAAGGTTGCGGGTTCGACTCCTGCCTGGGTCGTACGTCCTTCGTCTATCAGTCGCGCTCGATTCGACCTCCGCAACGGACCACTGGGACGAGACCACTGACCGATTCGCCTCTCTGTTCACGACGTAGAAAAATCACGGATTCCTCATCGAATTCCATTCTTTTTTGTTCTTTTGTCACGGCGTTCATCAATCGCGCTGTCGAGCTGTTCGGCGTGGCGGTCGAGGGTGCTCGCGATGGTGTTCGTCAAGAGGTGTCATTCATAGACGCCTGGCGAGCGATGCGTCGCCGCGTCGTCGAAGAGGGATAGAAC
>Ga0208277_1002539_pt1 | contig 10287 bp, 18 predicted proteins | sample ETNtaG_5_FD_185782 | JGI IMG/M metagenome (GOLD analysis project Ga0208277, IMG submission 185782) | Marine microbial and viral communities from oxygen minimum zone, Eastern Pacific Ocean - ETNP201406SV205 (SPAdes) (version 2) | ecosystem: Environmental > Aquatic > Marine > Oceanic ...
TACAGCATGGTATAGGTCTGTGTGAGGAGTATACTTATAGGTTTGGTAAGAGACATGCCAGTGAGGATGCCATTAGGTATGCTGGTATGTTGTGGTCAGGTACATGTTGGGAGAAACATACCCCATTTGTACGTGCTATGCCAGATGATATTAAGAATGATAGTAGTATCGATACAGTTACAGCATATCAAAAGTATGTTGCATCTAAACCGTGGGTGAAGGATAATTATCTACGTGTGCCAGATAGAAAACCGTCTTGGTTATTACCACAACCCAAAAAAGTGCATTATAATATAGACATATTCAAAGATTAAACACATGCCATTCGAACCAGTACCAGTCACCACCGAAGATCTTGTAGGTTTCCTTAAGGAGAGACACGGTGAAGACGTAAACAATCAAAATCTTCTAGAAGCAGCAGATCATTATGAGTGCTCACTTGCTACTGTTAAGAAACGTCTTAAGACATATAAAGCAGGTATTGGTAAGTGGGATTTAACAATCACAGAAAGACTAGAAAGAAATCTTGCTGCTCCTGCTGCAAAACCTGAGAGACAGAACTTGATTCCACAGACAGATAACAACTTCGTACCCTTTGGGAACTTTAGAGATCTAAAAAAAGTACTCAAAGCAGGTATATTCTATCCCATATTCATCACTGGTCTATCAGGTAACGGTAAGACCTTCGGTGTAGAGCAATCATGTGCTCAATTGAATCGTGAATTGATTCGTGTAAACATTACTGTGGAGACTGATGAAGACGATCTTATTGGTGGGTTTCGCCTTGTGGATGGGAACACTGTTTGGCATAATGGACCTGTCATCGAAGCACTGGAGAGGGGAGCAGTCTTGTTACTCGACGAAATTGACCTTGCTTCTAATAAAATCCTATGCTTACAATCCATCCTTGAAGGTAAGGGCGTGTTTCTAAAGAAGACTGGTAGATATGTTACCCCAACTAAGGGATTCACAGTCGTTGCTACTGCCAACACTAAAGGAAAAGGATCCGAGGATGGTCGCTTTGTTGGTACTAATGTACTAAATGAAGCATTCCTTGAGAGATTCCCTCTAACATTTGAGCAGGAGTATCCATCTGTTGCTATTGAGCAGAAAATGCTTAAGAACTACTGCACTGAGTTAGATTGCTGTGATGAGGACTTCCAGAAGAACTTAGTTAACTGGGCAGACATCATCCGTAAGACATTTGCTGAGGGTGGAGTGGATGAAGTGATCTCTACACGTCGTCTAGTGCACATAATCCGTGCATTTGCTATCTTTGGTGATAGACTAAAGGCAATCAAGGTATGTCTTAACAGATTCGATGAAGAGACAAAGCAGTCATTCTTAGAATTATATGATAAGATAGATGTTGATGTCGCATTTGACAAAGATACAGAAGAGCAGTAAACTATGCAAAAGTACAGTGAGCAGGAGATCTTGAAAGAGATCTCCGATTACATAAGTCAGACCTACAAGGGTCACTACTCAGTCGGTAATGTTCAAACACTTGATTTGATTGACTCTGTAGGTGACGCTGAAGCATTCTGTAGAAGTAATGTTCTTAAGTATGCATCTCGTTATGATAGAAAAGGAACAGCACGTAAGGATATCATAAAGATTATTCATTACGGCATCCTCTTACTTCACTTTAATGATAAACGAGATCAAGCAGATAAAATCGCTGCAAACAACCCAACCGCATTCACCGTTGATTACGACAAATGAGTATTAGTCTTTCCCCAGTTACCTATGATCTACTAAAAAACTTTAGTAATATTAATAGGTCTATTGTTATTGAACCAGGTAGTAAGATCAGCACCATTTCCATCAACAAGAACATACTTGCAAGAGCAAGTGTGCCCGAAGACTTTCCAAATCAGATGGCATTCTATGATCTATCTACCTTCTTGGGTGGGGTTTCATTGATTGATAGTCCTGAACTTATTGTTGATGATAAGAAGTGTCGTGTTAAGTCCAAGAATGGACGTTCTAGCACCACATTTTATTACGCTGACCCTGATATTATTACCACACCACCTACAAAGGAGTTTGCGGTACCTGATACTGTTGCTTCGTTCGATCTATCATCTGAAACATTGATGACTATTGAACGTGCTGCTAAACTATACATGGTACCAGATCTATGCTTGTATACTAAGGATGGTCAGATGTTATTGACTGTCACTGATAGAAAGAATGATACAAGTAATTCATTTGAGATCGCTGTTGGTGAAGATACACGTGAGTATTGCTACTGCTTTAAGGTAGAAAACCTTAAGGTCATCTCACAGGCACAACGTTCTGCAACATCAGTTAATTATGTTGTGAATATCTCTGAGAAGAAGGTAGCACACTTCAAGGGTCAAAACCTTGATGTTGAATATTTCATAGCACTAGAACCAGACAACGAGTAATTAATTATGTTTCTATGGGTTGAACAATATCGACCAAAGACCATTGAGGAATGTATAATTCCCGATGAATCTAAGGAGATGTTTAAAGCGTTCTTAAAGCAAGGAGAGATTCCTAATCTTCTTCTTGCTGGTCCTGCGGGAGTTGGTAAAACTACTGTCGCTAAGGCATTATGTAACGAGATTGGAGCAGATTATTATGTCATTAATGGATCGGATGAAGGTCGATTCTTGGACACTGTACGCAATCAGGCAAAGACCTTTGCTAGTACTGTTTCTCTCACTTCTAGTTCCAACCACAAGGTTATTATTGTGGATGAGGCAGACAACACAACGCCTGACGTACAATTACTTCTACGAGCGTCGATTGAAGAGTTTCAAAAGAACTGCAGGTTCATCTTTACTTGTAATTATAAAAACAAAATCATAGAACCATTGCACTCAAGGTGTGCTGTAGTTGATTTTACTCTTAATGGATCACAGAAGCAGTCTTTAGCAGCAAATTTCTTCACTCGTGCTAAGAATATACTAGAGAAAGAAGGTGTTAAGTTTGATCCTAAAGTTGTTGCAGTATTAGTTAAGAAATATTTTCCAGACTTTCGTCGTACTTTAAATGAGTTACAAAGATATTCTAGTAGAGGTCAGATTGATGCAGGTATTCTTGCACAAGGTACAGATGTTCATGTAGAAGATCTTGTAACCTTCTTGAAGGGTAGAGAGTTCACTAAGATGAAGAAGTGGGTGGTTCAGAATATGGATAATGAACCAGTCAAGATCATGCGTAAGGTGTATGATTGTTTGTATGACTATATGGATCCTAAGAGTATCCCAGAAGCAGTTCTAATCATTGGTGAGTACCAATATAAGGCAGCATTTGTGGTAGATCAGGAGATTAATTTAGTTGCATTTCTAACTGAAGTTATGATGAGGTGTGAATTCAAATGAAATACCAAGACTACATGCAAGACGGATGGGACTCTGGTCCTATTGGATGCCATCCCTACCAAAGGGGAAGTAGGCATAATAAAATTGGCATGATCATAATGTGGTCCTACTATATTCTAATAGTAGGCATGGTTTGTAGATTAATCTGGGTACTAAACACATGAGACTAACACAAAAAGTAATTGATGAAATTCAATTAGCAATGACTCACACCAAAATGAATGGTGAAACCAACTGGAAGGATGGTGATGAGATTGAAGTATGTCTTGGTGGTACATTTGCTGGTGATAAGTTCATAGCAATCCACAACAGGACAAGGAGTAACACAACAAAGAGATGAGATACAATCAATTCTGTCTTACCTTATTGGTAATTGCTGCCTACATTAACTTACTAAAATGAATAACCATGATGAAGGGGAATTGATCTCCGAAATACTACAGATTGCTGCTGAACTAGATGGTACAGTAGAAAGAACCCAGACATTAAATAGTGTGGGACGTTCATCAAAGAAGATCATTATAGAATATGATGTACAAAATCGTAAATGATGCTATATCTAAATCATATCAAGATCTTATAGAGGAAGTACTTACCAGCGAAGAATTTAAATGGTCATATCAACCAAAGATCACAGACAATGATAATGTGAATGATAGTAATTCTGGGTTCGGTGTTACACTTCTTAGGGATAACTATAAGAGTGAGTATGCTGGTCTACTTTATCCAGTTCTTCTAGAAGCATTTGATAAGTATCAGAAGGATGTAATTATAAAAAATGTTTTTAGGATAAGAGCAGGTATGTTTGTTAAGAACCAGACACAGGGTGCTAATATGCCCCATGTGGACTGGGATTTTGAGCATTATACCATGTTATATTATGTCAATGATAGTGATGGTCCAACTATAATATATGATGAGTCAGCAAACATGGTTGATAAAGTAGAACCAGTTAAGGGTAGAGCATTAATCTTCTCAGGTGACACTATTCATGCATCTTCGTCACCTAAAGAACACAATTGTAGGATAGCAATTAACTACAACTTTAAACTTGCTAAATAGATAAGTTTTGTCAAGAAATACTATGACCGCTTTGATTGACCCAAAGAAATATTCCGAGACAGTTGACCTATTGAGGTCATTTTTTTTGTCTAAAGGTTTTCTTGAGGTTCATACTCAGAATAGACTGAGCATCCTTGCTGCTTGTGAAGATCCAGAAACAGTAGCAACATACGAATATGAAGGTCAGACATGGCCACTACCACAAACAGGTCAGATGTGGTTAGAATATGAATTGTTATCCAACCCCAAAGCAGAGGGGTTTTTCTGTGTCTCTACGTCATATAGAGCAGAACCAAACGCAGTACCAGGAAGACATGAAACAATCTTCCCTATGTTTGAGTTTGAAATGAAGGGAGGTGTTGATGATCTCCGACAACTTGAAATGGAATTGTGTGAATGGATAGGATTACCATTAGCACAATATGATGTTAAAAAATATAAGCATTGGGCAGAAGCATTTGGTCATAAAGAACTAGACCATGATGATGAAAAATCAATTGGTAAAGGTATGATCACTGATTTCCCTGAATGGACATCACCTTTCTGGAATATGGCTAGAAATGATGATGATACAAGTAAGAAGATTGATGTTATACTAGGTGGTATGGAAACCATAGGTAGTGCAGAACGCAGCACCGATAAGGAACAGATGCGTGACACCTTCTACACCATATCAGATGGAAAATATGCTCAACTTATTATCGATAAGTTTGGAAAAGAAAGAGTTGAGAAAGAACTCGATGAATTTCTATCATTCGACTTCTTCCCCAGATCTGGTGGTGGAATCGGTATGCAACGTCTAATGTCAGCCCTTTCATAGGGCTACAATGTGAGGTGACGAAACTGGTAAACGTGTCAGTCTGTTTAACTGATGTCTCTGGCGGGACTTGGTGGTTCGACTCCACCCCTCACAGTTTAAATTTATATTTATCATGAAGCACAACTACAAAAATCCTTCTAAAGCACAAGATTTAGCACATCTAGAAGCCTCAGTTACAGAAGGTAAGAAGTATTATGATGAGCAAGGGTGGGAGATATCAGCACCCATCAGTGACGCTGAGTGTATCTATAAATGCTTAGATAATTGTCGTCAACTTGCTGGTCTTGATAGGAAACAAGTATCACGACTAGCAGAACAATTCGCTGGACGTTTTGATGAAGACGTGGTAGACTTGGAGAGTGAATACCCACCCTTATGATTGAAACTAGAGAAGAACTTAGGAAAATCATCTATGATAAGTGCTATAAGCACGGAGATTTTACACTATCTTCTGGCCAGAAAAGTGAACATTATATTAATTTAAAACCTATTACTTTAAGTGGTGCAGGACTAGAAATAATAAGCATTTTGATGCTTGCAATGGTTGATAAGGAATGTGCAGCAGTAGCAGGGTTAACTCTTGGTGCTGATCCTTTAGTTAGTGGAACTGCTTTAATCGGTACCCTACATGAGAGACCACTTGATGCTTTAATTGTTCGGAAGAAAGCAAAGGGACATGGTACAGGTGCATGGATTGAAGGACCAGAACTTCCAAAGGGTAGTAAGGTAACTGTTCTTGAAGATGTAATTACTACAGGTGGGTCATCAATAGAAGCAGTTAAAAGATTAAGAGATGCAGGTTATATTGTTGAGAGAGTTGTTGCTATTGTTGATAGGCAAGTGGATGGTGAAGCAGATATTAATATGGCTGCTGCACATTTAGAAATGTTTAGTCTATATGATCTTAGGGAGATATCGAATGGATTATAAAACATCTGGAGTTGACATAGAAGCAGGTAATGCTTTTGTAGAAAGACTTAAAAAGAAAGTACCCACAATCGGTGGGTTTGGTGGTATGTTTAAGGTTCCTTCTGGATATGAGGAACCTATTTTGGTATCTGGTACTGATGGTGTAGGTACAAAGATCAATATGTGTAAGGTATTCAATAAATGGGATACTATAGGTATTGATCTCGTTGCCATGTGTGTCAATGATGTGATTACATGTGGTGCTAAACCTTTATACTTCTTAGATTATATTTCTACTGGTAAGATATCTCCTATCATAGATCAGATTATGGAAGGTGTGCTCCTAGGATGTGAGATAGCAGGTATAGAACTTATTGGTGGTGAGACTGCTGAACATCCACGTCATGCACCACCAAAAGCATATGGTGATGATATTGATCTCGCTGGTTTCTGTACAGGTATTGTAGAAAAGAATGAGATTATAGATGGTAGTCTTATTAAAGCAGGTGATAAGATCATTGCACTACCTAGCAGTGGTATTCATAGTAATGGGTATAGTATGATCAATGATATGCTATGGAGGCATAAGATATACTATAAGGATACACCTGAGTTAATTACTCCTACTACAATCTATGCAAAACAAGTAGATAAGTTGATGGATGAGATACCTATTGTTGGTATGGCACATATAACTGGTGGTGGTATAGAAGAAAATGTGAATAGAATTATACCTGAAGGGTTGGAAGTAGATATTGATTTTAATTCTTGGAAGATGCCAGATATCTTCAGTAAGATCATGCTTGCTGGTGAAATACCAGAGGAAGAGATGAAGAAAGTATACAATTTAGGTATTGGTTATGTCCTAATAGTTCCACCTGAAATTGATATGTCAGGGGTCATTGGCAAGGTCCGTGAGTCCACACAATAATGCGTAATATTACCTATGTGCTATACTAAATAGCATCATAACCTGGGATTGAAAGATCATGCCCCAAGTCCATTATACCATTGGGTATCACGATGCCCAACAGCATCATTACGAAATTTGTGAGTACGCTACAGACTCATACTCAGCAATAGAACACGCTAAAGAGGATGTCCCTTATCTTAGGGAGCATCCTCATTCTATTGATAGGTGTACTAACGAATCTGGTTTAGATTGGTTACAATCGCATGGATCAATGATATGAAACACGAAATTATGTGGTGGATGTCCAGACTTACAATAATGTTAACGTCACTTTTTCTGTCGTTCACATTAGCAGCACAAGCATATGCTGCAGAAATACAAATGGGTTACAATGGCAATCTAGCCTTTGAACCAAACGAGGTGACGGTCTCCGCAGGAGATACGGTCACCTTTGTTAATAATGCATTACCTCCTCACAACATCATTGTTGATGGTCGAGCAGATCTATCAAGAGAAGCATTGATGTTTAGTCCAGGTGAAACACAAGAGATTGTGTTTGCTGATACTGGAGACTTTAACTTCAAGTGTGCTCCTCATGAAGGTGCAGGAATGAAGGGGGTGATCCACGTTGAGTGAAGTGGTGTGGTCAGTTAATATAATGTGTGGTATACTATTATCAGCAGTAGGATATGTGATCTACTGGATTTTTACTTATGATGACTGAACCTCGATATATTATTCCTCATGGACACTTAAGTCCAGAGCAAGGATTTATCTTTTTTCTTTGTCTCTTTGTGGTATCTTTCCTCATCTATGGGATCTACATGACCTTCGGGTCAGGTGGTAAAGATCTTAGGGATGAGATCGCAGAACATGCTAGAATGCATGAACTAGGGATAGCACACGGTCACAATAACAAGGGTGCTTACGTATCCACTAGAGAAAAAGATAATCCAAGACATAAGCATGACGATTAAGGAATTTGATACAGTACATCAAATATTTCCAACAGAGATCATGGAGTTTAAGGACATTGAGATACCTCAATGTGTCCTTGATGCTCTGCAGGATGAAGAATTAGGTCTTACTAATTTTCCTTATGGTGTTTATACATCTAAAGGTAATCTACATCACAGGCCAGAGTTTGCTTTGGTCAATAAACAGATACAAGATTGCTTAGATAGATGGACAATCAGTTATAAGTTAATGTGTGATAGATTAAAGGTGTCTCTTATGTGGGCAGTCTTTTCTAAAGCACATTCTAACGCTAGTCATCCCACGCACAGGCATCCTTATGCAGCAGTGTGTGGGATTTTGTATCTTACAGACGGTGTATCTACCATCTTCCATGATCCAGTAGTCTCCAGAGAAAGAGATTGTTTGGAGATAACTAGAGAGGATGGTTGGTTACCTTACTGGTCTAATCCAGCAAAGAAAGGAACCCTACTTCTCTGGCCAGGTTGGTTGATGCATAGTTCAGCACAGAATGATGCACCTACTGATAGATGGGCAATCTCTTTTAATGCAATGCCAGATGGTCATGTGAATATGACCTCATTTAATTATCCAATGGCAAACATTTCTATATCATGAAACTAAAAACACCTCTTAGGTACCCTGGTGGTAAGTCTAGGGTTGCTAAAAAATTACTTAAGTGGTTCCCTGATGATATAAATGAATATCGGGAACCTTTTTTAGGTGGTGGATCGATGGCGATTCAGTTCACCTTACAAAATCCAGACACCCCTGTGTGGGTGAATGATAAGTATGATTATCTGTACAATTTTTGGAAGAATTTGAAGGACAATGGTGAAGAATTATCTGAAGCACTGGTTAAAACTAAACTTGAGAATGATGATGAACCTTCCGCTAAGGAATTATTTAAGACTGCCAAAGAAACCATCCGTGAGGTGGAGTCGTTTGATAGAGCTGTTCTATTCTGGGTTCTTAATAAGTGTAGCTATAGCGGGTTGACAGAGAACTCTTCATTCTCTGCTACTGCATCACGTCAGAACTTTACAGTTCGTGGTGCTAAGGCATTGAAAGAGTATTCAAAGTTGATTCAGAACTGGACTATCACCAATTATGATTACACTGAACTACTTCAAGAGTCAACGGATTCATTTATATTTCTTGACCCACCGTATCTAATTGGGTCATACCTATATGGTTCTGATGCATCATTACATAAGTCATTTGATCATACATTCTTTGCAGATAACTGTAAGAACTGTGTACATAAGTGGTTGTTAACCTACAATCTACATGATGATATAGTAGATCTCTTTAAGAACTTTAATCAGACTGAATTTGCTATCACGTATGGGATGCAACACAGACGTGACAATAGGAAGAAAGAACTGCTAATATCCAATTATGAAATAGACCCACCTACCCCTGTTGAAATGCTTTATGGCACATGATGTACCGTTAAAAGATTATCTTAATAGTATTAATCTTAAAACTGCAGACCTCTCAGGTGATGAGTTGGCAATGAAAAAGTATCCTGCATTTGTTATTAACAAGTGTTTAAGTGGGTTCATTGATACCATTATTCATGCTAATGAAATGAATGGAATGGCACACTTGGACAGGGATCTTCAATATCAATATTTTCTATATAGTGTTAGGAAATCCAAAAGGTTTTCACCTTGGCAGAAGAAAGAATCCAATAAGGATATCGAACTTGTGAAACAATATTATGGTTATAACTATGATAAAGCGGAACAAGCTGTTAGAATTCTGTCCAGAAAACAACTTGACATTCTTAAAGCGAAACTTGATACTGGAGGAAGGAAATGAGTGAAGAGATCAAATGGTCTCAAGACTTAATGTTGGAAGTTGCCCTTCGTGAACCTGATGACTTTTTAAAAGTCCGTGAAACTCTCACCAGAATTGGTGTGGCATCACGTAAGGAAAGGAAACTCTACCAGTCTTGCCATATTCTGCATAAAAAAGGTAAGTATTACATAGTACATTTCAAAGAATTGTTTGCACTTGATGGTAAACATACAAACATTTCTGAGAATGATGTACAGAGAAGAAATAGAATTGCAAAACTATTATCTGATTGGGGATTACTAGAGATTGTTAACACCCTTAGTGAAGGAGAGTTAGCACCACTCAATCAAATTAAAGTACTCTCTTATAAAGACAAGGGAGAATGGACTTTAGAATCGAAGTATAATATAGGTAAGAAGAAACAAGTTGAATCATGAAGGTCGCTA
>Ga0208277_1002541_pt1 | contig 10273 bp, 9 predicted proteins | sample ETNtaG_5_FD_185782 | JGI IMG/M metagenome (GOLD analysis project Ga0208277, IMG submission 185782) | Marine microbial and viral communities from oxygen minimum zone, Eastern Pacific Ocean - ETNP201406SV205 (SPAdes) (version 2) | ecosystem: Environmental > Aquatic > Marine > Oceanic ...
CTTCTTCTTCCTCGGCTTCTTCTTCCTCGGCTTCTTCTTCCTCGGCTTCTTCTTCCTCGGCTTCTTCTTCCTCGGCTTCTTCTTCCTCGGCTTCTTCTTTCGGAACTTCACGTTCCATTGGCTCTACATCTACATCTTCTCTCTCTAAGAATGCTTCAGCGGCTTTCTTCAATTCAGCACGGTCAAGATATTTATTTTCATTATCATCAAATGATGTTGCAAATGATACGAAGGCATCTCTATCTTCTATTCCTGCCTTCTTCATTACACTATCCAAAACATTATCCGAAAACGACATAGTTCCCTGGCCAAGGATATTTTGTAACTCTGCAATCTCAATGGTTCCGTTTTGATCCTGATCAATCTCTGCAATTAATCGTTCAACTTCCACTGGTGGAAGTGCCGCAATTCGAAGAGAAATTAAACCTTCACGTAACTCTTCGGTGTCGATGCTACCGCTGTTATCTGCATCTAATCGTCCAAATAAGGTAGGGACATCAAGCCCTGTATCGTTCATCCAGTCGGTAAGCACCTGGACTACATCATCATGAACAAAAAGAACTCCACACTGAGAACATGTTTTGGAATCCAGAGGAACCAAAGCACCACAGGCACCACATTCACCGAGATTTTCTTCAACAATTCCTGAAAATGAAACACCACAAAAAGAGCAAGCAGATGAGTCTGCAGGGATGTTTTTCTGGCAAGCGCCACATGTAGCCATGTCTTGTTCATCTTCACTCATTTTCTGCACCCACGGTAGGTTAACCGTATTTGATGGAGTGGCGTTCTCGATATAACGGTTCATGCAATTATGCAGTATTTTTACTTCATTGGAACCATAGGGATGATGAACCCGCAACAACTAGTACACTTTCATGGCAGTTGATGCAATGCAACCGGGAATGGTGCATCTTTGGCCCACTGTGAATCCAATTTCAGACTTAGAGGACCTCCATAAGTCACATGGACGACTAATTCAAATTCATGCTTTTACTCGTACAAATCCGAAACAAATTCCTATGATTTGTTCATTAGAACCTCATCATCTATTTTGGGTCACTGATCGACCTGTAGACGATGCAATTCGACCTACTCTTGAGAACTTATACTCCACTGTAGATAGAACAGTTAGAAACAACAGTGGGATTTTATGGTTAGAAGGCGTTGAATTACTTGTTAGAGTAAATGGATTTGATGCAGTCTTGAAATTTGTACGAAGTATAGTTGATCTTTCTCAAAATTCTGAGTGGACAATACTAATTGTAGGAGCACCCGGTACAATGGACGAAGAACAATGGGCACGTCTTAGACGTGAAGCCCCCACAATTGGACGTCAAGATTCAATTCAACAAACCAATGAAAGTTCAATTCAAGAAATGGCTGAAATCGGCATATATTCTCAAGAAATAGACAAAAATGTACCACCTATGTTGTCAAAATTACCTCCAAACCGAATGGACCTCATCACATTAGAAAGAAGATGCACACAATGGGAAGAATTTGGATTTGATGTTTCGCCCCTTAGAGATGCGATTACAGTTAATGTAGAACTATCCAGAGAAGTATACCTAATCATGGAATCGAAAATACGTAACGCAACAGAATGTCTATCTCAAATCGAGCGTGCTGGGCAATTAATCTCTAGTCCAGAAAGATTCAAAATGAGATTTCGTTGCTTTCAATTGACAGAATTAGACCAAGTTAGAGACATTCTAGATGAAATGGAAAATACAGATTAGATGTATGAACCATCAGTAATTGATTGTAACAAATCTTGAACGCCCTTATCACGCCTAACATCTCCATGTTCAACTGGTACGATTGAACGAATTAATTCTAGATATGGTTGAAGATTAACACCTATTTCTGCAGATCTTAAGTCCAATGCAATTGACGCAGTCATCATTTCTGCTGCAACCACAGAGGAGGCTTTGGAAATTGACTGTACGAGTAGCCAACAAGCAGTTGCCCCCATACTAACGTGATCTTCCTGTTGGCCAGAAACAACAATATTCGTGGCTGTAGCAGGGCCCAAAGTAGCCCTGATTTCTGAAATTGCTGCTGCTGCTGCATATTGTAATATCATGAGTCCACTAGTAAGTCCAGGATCTTGGGCAAGAAATGCAGGTAAACCTGTGGTTGAGGGATCCAACAATTGGGCGATGCGTCTTTCTGAAATAGAGGCTAATTCATGTATTGCTAGATGAGTAGAGTCGGCACGTAATCCCAAAATTTCACCATGGAAATTCCCTCCTGAAATAACCTCTACTCCATCATCAGATACGAAGATTAGAGGATTATCAGTTACACTGTTTAGTTCAATAGATAATGTACCCTTTAGATCATCCAATACTTCTCGAACAGCTCCAATCACTTGTGGTGAACATCTGAATGAATAAGCATCCTGAACTTTACCACAATCAGCATGCGATTTCATGTTAGAACTTTCATCAAGAAGGTGACGAATTCGTGACGCTGTTTTCAATTGACCTTCATGTGATCGTGCCAAATGAATTCGCTCATCAAAAGGTGACGCTGAGGCATGCGCTGCTTCAATAGAAAGTGCAAGTGCTACTTCACTTGCAGCAAGAAGATTAGTAATTTTTTCTTGAGCAATACAAAGCCACACACACATCTGAGATGTTCCATTTATGAGTGAAAGACCTTCTTTGGCAGCCAATGAAATCGGTTGAATCCCTGCATTTGAAAGAGCTTTTCTAGCTTCCATCCTCACCCATTCTGTTCCATTATCAACATCAACCATCCCTTCACCCATCAATCCAAGCGACATATGAGATAGTGGTGCTAAATCACCTGATGCTCCTAATGAACCGATTCTAGGGACTACTGGGGCAATACGCGCACGGATCATTGATACAATGGTCTCTATTGTTGACCATCTAATCCCACTATTGCCAATCAGCAATGAATTTGCACGAATAGTCATCATTCCGAGAACATGTTTTGGATCCATTGAATCACCCATTCCACAAGCATGACTTCGCACTAGATTTTCTTGTAATGTTGTTAAATCATCAGAAGAAATTGCAACACTAACTAAGTCTCCAAATCCGGTATTTATCCCATATGCGGGTTCACCGGAATGAACAATTTCCTCCACTGCAGCACGCGCTTTATCTACCTTTAATCGGGCAGTATCAGCCAATTCTAATTGACTCTGAGAGTTCATGATCGACACCACATCAGTGGATGTCAAACTAGTCCCATCGAGCCGAATCATGACTTCCCCTCGAATATCTCATCCATGAGTTCATCGGATACATGAATCGGTAAATTTACGCGAAGTGAGGGTGTTTTTTCCATAGCACGTTTGATTGCCGACTCAGCGGGACTATTTCGAGCCCATGCCCTTCTAGCAATTCCGTTGTTTACGTCCCAATGTAACATTTGTTCGAGTCTAACATCAACATCATCACTTCCATCTAATACCAATCCAAATCCTCCATTGATTACTTCGCCCCATCCAACTCCTCCACCATTGTGAAGGCTAACCCATGTAGCACCTCTCATCGCATCTCCAACAAAATTGTGAACAGACATATCAGCTGTAAATTGTGAACCATCTCGTATATTCGCAGTCTCTCTGTAAGGGGAATCCGTACCTGATACATCATGGTGATCCCTACCTAAAACAATAGGAGCAGAAATTCGACCTGTGCGAATTGCCGCATTGAATGCTTTAGCTATACGTCGTCTTCCTTCATCGTCAGCATACAATATTCTCGCCTTACTTCCTACAACCAATCCATGATGTTCTGCTTGATTTATCCAATGAAGATTATCAGAAATTTGTTGCATTGTGAGAGTATCTGAATCAATTAGCATTGAAGATAATACCTCTGCAGCAATGGCATCTGTCTCACTCAAATCATCATCTAATCCAGACGTAACAACCCACCTAAATGGACCAAATCCTAAATCAAAGCAAAGTGGACCCATTATGTCTTCAACATATGACGGGTACCGATATGATTGACCATCTTTTGAAAATACATCCGCTCCGGCTCTCCCTGCTTCCAATAGAAATGCATTACCATAATCCCAGAAATACATTCCATTTTCGCACATGGAATTAATTGCAGAAACATGTCGCTTCAAAGAAGATTGTACTTCATCTCGGAATTTATTGGGATTTTCCCCCAACATTTCTGTAGACTCTTCAAAAGTTAAACCGGCAGGGAAATACCCACCTTGAAACGGATTATGGAGTGAGGTTTGATCAGATCCCAAATGTACTTCAACTTCTCTTTCTACAAGGCGTTCCCATAAATCTACTATATTTCCAACATAACCTATGGACATTGCTTGTTTAGAATTACTTGCATTGATCATCTCATCTATTGCGTTGTCAACATCGTAATGAAGAAGATCCACCCAACCTTGAGAGCATCGTTTCTCGGCAGCGATTGGATTGGATTCAGCAACAATACATGATGCTCCGGCAATAACAGCAGCCTTAGCTTGAGCACCAGACATTCCCCCCAATCCACTCGTAACAAATCGTAGACCAGAAAGATCCGAATCTGTTGGCAACTTAAGGTACAATCTTGCTGCATTCATGACAGTAATTGTTGTACCATGAACAATACCCTGAGGACCAATATACATGTAAGACCCAGCAGTCATTTGTCCATACTGACTTACTCCAAGAGCATTCATACGGTCATAATCATCTTTAGTACTATGATTTGGAATCACCATGCCATTTGTAACCACTACTCTTGGAGCATTCTTGTTACTTGGAAATAAACCAAGTGGATGTCCAGAATACATCACAAGAGTTTGTTCATCATTCATCTCACAAAGATGTTTCATAGTAATCAGATATTGAGCCCAATTTTGAAAAACTGCTCCATTCCCACCATAAGTGATTAATTCATGAGGGAATTGAGCGACTAATGGATCTAAGTTATTTTGAATCATCAACATAATCGCTGCAGCATCTTTAGATTGTGCAGGATACAAATCAATAGAATAGGCTTTCATCGGAAATTCAATTGGACGAAATCTATGCATGTATATTCTTCCAAATTTTCTTAATTCACTCAAAAATTCAGGACCTAATTCTTGATGCCATGATTCAGGAAAATATCTGAGAGCATTTCTCAGAGCTAAACGTTCACCTTCATGATCTAAAATGTGTCTTCTAGATGGAGCGTGGTCGACATTCAAGTCTAATTCAACAGGAGGAGGAAGGTCTGAGGGGATCCCAATAGATAGGGAGGAAAGGTCCACAGCCATGTATACCGGTTGTGGGGCTCAGATATGGTATTTCTCAAACAGATAATGAATCGTGAACAAGATGCATTACTTCACGAGCGATTCTGCTACACTCTTCTCTCATCGAAGAAATTGATGTCCTAATATCCTCAACAATTTCATTGTCCATACCTACAATATTGATTTCAGCATTAAACAATCCACCCTTGCATGCGGCACTAGATAATAATGCTGCAACACCCACATCTGTAATTGCATTAGAATTCCCCAATGACGCTAATGAAGGGAGTGACCTCATTAAATCCAAAGATAATTCTGCTATTTGCATTGGTGGTTTTGCTGCATTAATAGAAGCATTCTGAATTGTCAATTTTCTCAATTCTCGTTCATCATCAGTATCTTTAGGCATTCGAAATGCTGCCATAACTGCATCATAACCTGAAGCATCTGCATCAGCTAATGAATGCCCCATTTCAATTGCCTTGGTTCCAACTTGTAACGCTATTTCTGCTGCTTCCCATCCTGATTCATATCGTTCCCGCCCTAGTGTCAAGTTAGCAACCATACTTGTCAATGCACCTGCTTGAGAAAGGGCAACTGCGGAAGCTGAACCGCCACCAGGCGTTGGCTTTTTTGACGAAAGTGCAGAAGCAAACTCTTTCAGCGTCATATCTCCAAAATTTGTCATAACTCATCACCTGCTGCCCATTCAATTATTCTTTGTTTAGGATCAAACGGTTCTATAACATCTAATTTGAGGCCAATAATTGCGGATTGAACCAACACTTCGATTTCAACATCATCATCACCATGATAGAAGCGACCCGCATCTGTCATTGCATTCAATGGTAGTAAACCAACCAGTTCCCCCGCTGTGACGGATAATCCCAATTCATATGCTTCCTCACGAATTGCTTCTGTAACTGCATGTAATCCAGTTTTTGTATAATCCAATAAATTCATTGACACCTGGGCTGTATCCTCATTATACATCCATCCAGCGGCTTGAAGTGCCTCAAATCTACCTGGAATGCGTAGTGCTTTACCATCACTATCCAAAATTTTTTCACCATTCTCATCTTTTCTTAAGACCCCACTAGTCCGTAACTTACCTGCAATTCGATTTGCAGGGATTTTATCGTCAGTATCTAGATTCACATTGTAGGCGATTAAGATATTTCTGGCCCCTGTAGCAGTAACACCCCACTTAGGATTGAAGACAGGAGGACCGAAATCTGGAATCCAATTATCATCATTAATCTTCTCTACAAATCCCTCATATTCACCACGACGAATATCAGGTAAACGAATCCGATCTGATTTACGTGCTGCTTTAGCATATAGGTAAATAGGCAAATCAAATCGAGATGTTATCTCTCTTGCAAATCTATTAGATAATTCAACACATTCATCCATTGTTACATTGGAAATTGGGATAAATGGTACAACATCAACAGCACCCATTCTTGCATGTTCGCCCGAATGGACACTCATATCAATTAAATCAAGAGCAACTTCAGTCCCAACAATTGCTGCTTCTAAAACAGAATTAGGAGGGCCAACAATTGTAACTACTGTTCGATTGAAATCTGCACCCATATCAACATCTAGTAATGTTACTCCATCAATCGAGATCATGGCATCGGTAATCGATTTAATGACTGACTCATCTTTGCCTTCTGAAAAATTAGGCACACACTCAACCAAGCGTTCATCCATGTTCATCGAATCTAGGAACGGCTCATGAATGAAACCGTTAACCATAATGAATCTGATCAGAATCTAAGGATTTATTCCTATTTTTCTTTACAATTTCTACAGCATTGGTCAAATCTTCAACACTCACTTTCTTCCTAGCATCTTTGATCGCACGAATCCCGGCTTCCAAACTCAAAGCCTTGATTTCAGCACCACTGAAACCATCTGTTGATGCAATTAACGATTTAATCTTGACACCTTTTTCCAATGGCATATTACCCAGATGTAATTTTAAGATCGCCTTCCTACCTTCTTCATCAGGAAGTGGAATCTCAATAATCCGATCAAAACGACCAGGCCTCAATAATGCTTCATCAAGTAACTCTGGACGATTTGTTGCTGCAATAATCTTGACACCTGGTACTTCAGAAAATCCATCCATTTCTGCTAAGAGTTGCATCAAAGTACGCTGAACTTCTCTATCTCCACTAGTCGCGGAATCCAATCTTTTAGCACCTATTGCATCTATTTCATCGATGAAGATAATTGCAGGTGAACGTTGTCTAGCCAAATCAAATAGTTCTCGAACAAGGCGTCCACCTTCTCCAATATATTTCTGAGCTAATTCACTACCAACCATCCCAAGAAATGTTGCCTGAGTTTGAGTAGCTACTGCCTTTGCTAACATGGTCTTTCCAGTTCCTGGTGGACCACATAATAAAACGCCTTTAGGTGGAGTGATTCCAAATGCCTCAAATGCTTCAGGCTGTAAAAGTGGCAATTCAATTGCTTCTTTGAGCCGTTCAATTTGTTCGTCGAGACCACCTAAATCAGTGTAAACTACACCGGGAGCATCAATGATTTCAGCCGCTGCAACCAATGGATCATGCGCATCTGTAAGTACATCAATAATCGATAAACTGTCTTGATTTAATGCAACTCTGGTACCTGGACGTAATTCTTCTTGATTTTGAAAGCGGCGATTACGTGAAACCAAGAATACAGTACCATTTGATGAACGGACAATTGCTCTATCATCATCTAGAACATCTTGTACATTACCAATAATGAATGGAGGACTTCTAAGATGACGTAGTTCTTCTTCCAACCTAGAAGATCGCTTTTTCAACTGACCAATCTCATTTTCAAGGTATATCTTTTCTGTGAGTAAACCTTGGGCAAACTCACGAAGATCACGAACTTGATCATCAACATCTTTGAGATTAATCGGTTCTTTTCGAAGGATTCCGTCGCCCTCATCATCAGGAGGGCGCTCTGCTCCACTCTCTCCCATATACTGCCCTATCATTCTTGGAATATAAGCCCTTCAAGTCAGAGTAGAGAAATATTTCATTCAAGGCATGGTTAAAATTGGGCGGTAGACTCCGAAGGTTGAAACATATGGGTAGTTGCGAGATTTGTGGTTCTAGTAAAGTTACTACCAAGCGCGCTACGTCAAACGGGCGTGATGTCTTAGCATGCGATAGATGTATGAAAGCAGCTGGACTTAAACCGAATCTTACTGGAATTCATCAATCACCAAATCCGGGAAATGTACGAGGATTTGGAGGATATGGTGGAATGGGTCGATCTGGAAAAGACATTATGGTCAGAGATGAAAAGGAATTAGCACCGGATTTTGGCCCTCGTGTAATTGATGGCCGAAGGAAAAAAGGGCTTGATCAACGTGAACTAGCACTTGGAATTTCAGAAAAAGTAAATGTAATACAACGTGTTGAAAGAGGGCAACATCCAGGTGATTCGGTAATTAAAAAATTAGAACGATTTTTGGATATTGAACTAATGATTGAAAGAAAACAAGATGAACAACGACAAGTTGGACCCGGGGCAGGTAGAGCAATGACTTTGGGAGATTACATTCAAGATGCACTCCGAAAGGAATGATGACATGTCCGACATTCCGATGCACATTATTCATCTAGATCAGGATGATCCAAAGAAATGTACTGCTAGGGCAATGGAACGTGCAAACACGGTGATTGTACATGAGAGTGTTAGAGGATCACCGCGTAGAGGTTTTCTACTTGACCCATCAGCAGGAATAGTACTCGGCCCAGAAGATATTGATCTTATCGATAGAGGAGCCGCAATTGTTGGTCTTGATTGTAGTTGGAAGCAATTGGAACCTTCTATGAAATCAATTCTCAACAATACCAAACTTCAGCCTAGAACACTACCATTGGCACTGCCAGCGAACCCAGTTTCATGGGGTAAACCAGGGAGACTTTCAACCGCTGAAGCCATGGCACTTTGTGCTGCAATTATGGGGCGAATGGATCAAGCAAAACGTATGCTTCGTCCTTTTAGATTTGGTGAAGAATTTCTCCAACTGAATGCTGAACCTATCGCCACATATCAAGCATGTACAACTAATGCAGAACTAGTAGAGTCCCAATGGTTATTCTTTAATCAAAACTAGTACTGAATTACATTTCAAGTGATTAGCGATCATTATTTTTCTCAGGGAGAATAATTTCAGAAGGAGTAATCCTATTTGCTCCAAATTGGTTTATTTTACCCTCACTCGGATAACCCACACATATCCCACATAGTAAAGAATAATTTTTACTAATCTTGAATTCTTTTCGAACTGCATCTTCCCAAACTGCAACTGCTCCTTGAGCGCAAGTTCCCAATCCCTCGGAATGTGCTGAAAGCATCAAATTCTGCATGAACAATCCAGCGTCAGATGCTGCAAATTTACCTAGACTTTTGTGGGTGAATAAGAATAATTCCACAGGAGCACCAAAGAATTCGTAATTTCTAGCCCAAAATTCATCCCTAGCTTTCTTATCTTCTCTTTCAATCCCCATGTGACTGTACAATTCTTTTCCTATTCTTCGTGACCTTGGAATCAAATCCTTGTGATATGGACGAATAACTAGCCAATTACTTGTAGGTAATCCCTTTCTACGAAATAGTGCCTTGATTTTTCCAAAAATACCTTCGCCTTGTGCTGATTTTAACAACTCAAACCTCTTGAGAAATTCAACCGATAACCTATCTCTAACATCTCCCTTAGCAACAGCTACAACGAATGGGCGAGTATTACTCCAACTTGGAGAAGTTAGACCATCTGCTATTATTCTCTCAATTAATTCATCCGCTACAGGGTTTGGTAAAAAGTCGCGAGTTGATCTTCGTGAAGATGCGAAGGAACTGAAATCGTGGGCGTTGAACTGTCCGCCCATATCTTTTGTAAGGAGTATTGCTATTTCAGAGATGTCTTTCAAGTATCAGAGATATTAATTAATAGAATATGATGCGGATATTATGCAACACAAATACTCGGCACTAACATTTCTAGTCT
>Ga0208277_1002544_pt1 | contig 10265 bp, 11 predicted proteins | sample ETNtaG_5_FD_185782 | JGI IMG/M metagenome (GOLD analysis project Ga0208277, IMG submission 185782) | Marine microbial and viral communities from oxygen minimum zone, Eastern Pacific Ocean - ETNP201406SV205 (SPAdes) (version 2) | ecosystem: Environmental > Aquatic > Marine > Oceanic ...
GAAATGATTAATTTTCCAATTTGTTTCAAAAACTGTGAAGTCAGGATTTACATTATAAGAATTGATTTTTAAATTATAATCAATAAGGACTTCTTCAGATACTTTCTGAAGGATACCAGGGGATGAAGAACCCACATAAAGTTTATTTGGAAAGGTATTCGTATTGTTTTTATTAAAAAAAGAGCAACTATATAAAAGGATTATAAGGCTAAATAAATTAGTTTTAAAAGTTCCTAAATGAAATATCAGTAGCTTATTTTCCTATTAATTAAATTATATATTTGAACTTGGACTTTTCTTTTCCGTATATGATGAATAGGCTAATAAAATAACCATAATTAGAAATACCCAGATGGTTGCATGATGATATTTTGCAGATGAATAATCAATTAGTGAAACAAACCTACCAATTAGAAGAGAAATTCGGCCCATAACAGCAAAGCCGAATGAAGCACCAAAAGAAATCATTAAAAAATAAATACCTACTCTTGTTATTTTTCCAAAAGTACCTGTTTGTTCCTTTGAGAAAAAGAAATATAGCAGACCCGTGACGGTTCCAATTAAGATGATTAGGTTATTAAATAGCGATGGGTCTGAAATATGAAAAATAGGATTTCCAGTATTTGCTAAAGGAACGATTGTACCTTTAACCTGACCTAATATATAGGAATTTAGGTAACCATATGCACGAAGGCCGGCAGCAATAGCGACTGTGTAGGCAATACCCCATCTAGCCATCCAATTAAAACGTTTAAATATACTTAAAATCATCATAATTCCAATTACAAAGGGAATTAAGTAAGTTAGATCCATATCGTGGCCTTTATCTATTCCTCCTTCAGGAAAAATAGATGGTAAAATTGAATTAAATATATTGTATAAGCCATACCATGGACTTAAATCTGAATATTCTTTTGATGGCCAAAGTCTACCTAATAAATTTGGTTGAATGATTGTCCAAAAACCTATGGATAGCCAATAACCAGCTGAGATACCTATATAGGCATGCTCAGCAATCTTATAAAATGGATTGTCTTTATATAAAAAAGAGAAAATTGCGAGAGTTAAAAATGCAGCAACCCAAGCACCAAATATTTCATTAAAAATCATCTTATATCCTTTAGTATTTCTTTTCTCTATTTCTTTCTATGAAATAACCAATATTTCCAAATATTATAAAAAGAACAATAACAAGATGAGCTATAGACTGAGCATCCATACCACTCGTTCCAATCCCTTTTTTTCCTACTAATTTTTCATACTCAGCAGCACCTGGCATTCCGGCTAAGATTCCTTGTATTTGATCTGAGACAACAAACGGCATAATATCATTAACCATAATAGATGTAGTACCAGTACTCATTTTAACATTAGTATTATCGGTGGCATACTGCATCCATTCTATTGAACCCGGAAAGCCTGCAGAGGCTGAAAATAGAAAGTTGAAATCTTCGAATTTATAAATTCCCTCCATCATAGGAATTTCTTCAACTTTAGTTCCTTTAACGTCAGTACTAAAAATTGCTCTTAAATCTCTAACCATTCCTTTTATTATAGCTTCATTTCCAGGCTTATAACCAAGAATAACATAATCTTTGCCATATTGTTTATTGTACAAATGAGCCACTTCTTTAAGAGCTTCGTCAGCCATAAATTGTCCATCAGGCCATAAGCATGAAACATAGACTTTGTGGTTTTTCTCAAAGAGTTGATGAAGTAAAGCAATCACCATTGGATGAATTTCAGGTTTAGTGCTTGGTCCATATTCACATGATAACAGTACTTTTGAGTTAGGCTCTAAAGATTCAAATGCATCATATACCCGTTGAGTTGTATCTGTAGGTCTAATGGGTAGTCCAAGAGGAAAAAAAAGTGGTAACAAAACTGATAGCCCTATAATTAGAAAAATCCATCTTCTATCTACTCTACTTAGCTTTAAAATAAAGTTTGAGATATTTTGCATGTTCACTCTCCTATGTAGGATTTTTCTAATCCTAAAATATAACGAATAGATGTAGCAAATATTCCTAAACCAATTCCGATAGATATTGATCGAGCACCTGCGACATTTGGATATTTGTATATCCATTCTTGTAGTGTGGGTAAAAAGAAAATACCAGGTTTATCATGTGGCCACCCGAGATACATACCAAAGAGGGTAACAATAATTAAGCCAGAGGAAAATGAAATAAGCGTATAGTTTCTATTTTTAAAAATACTATTGATAGTTATTCCTAAAATAAAGACTAAAAGATATAAAACAAACCAACTTGAGATTGAACTTCCAAGCGGCACACGCCCTATCATGATTATCATTCCTGAAATAAGTAATAAGGTTGCTTCAAAATTTCGTATACGAAATGCCCTGTATGAGGCAGAAGCTACGAAAAAGGCTAACAATGCGAACATTGTTGCCGATAGAGGTGTAAAAATAAATTCAAAAATCCATTTAAACATGGTCCCCTTTTCTATGACATGAGCTCCCCACTCAATATTGGGATTTCCTTTATAAATAAAACCAGCTGTGAAAGAAAATACAACTCCAAGAATCGCTACAATTGAATACTGCCAACCTTTTTGTTTTTTTAATATTTTTATAAGCTGAAGTTTAATGAGAGTTATTATTCCAAGAAAAATAGCAAAAGTTGAGATGATTCCATACCACTGTAAACCGTGTATATCAACAAAATCTTTAACCTGCTTTTGATCAATGAACCATCCGAATAAGGTTAAGAAACCAAAAAACATTACTATAAAGATAGGTATTTGTCTTTTTAAAAGCATTTTCTCTATCCTTTTGTTATGGTTAGGAAATCTAAAATATTGAAATTAATTGCACCGAGATCATGGAATAGTCTTAATAAAGTTCCACCTATTATCATTATTAACATTACTATCTTAACGATATCCTGTCCTTTTACAATACCTAATAGGTCAGGTTTTTGTGATAAATAAGCACTAGCTGCAAAAAATTCTTCACCAATAAGAGTATAATCACAAGCAGTGACAAAAAAAGGTATTTGAGATTGTGAAGCTGTGCCAGCAATTTGAATAGCTCCAATTGAATTACCAGTTTCAGCTAGTAGGAGAGATTCAGCGTAAAATTTCCCCATGTATAGACACGCAGCTGGTTTTTCTCTGTTCATAATTCCATTTACGCCAGCGGCGTAGGCAAATTGATCATCTGTAACGTAGTGAACCATGTTTTCGTTATAAATATCAGACCTACCTTCCACAAGATATGATTCTTTACACGCTTCTTGAGCAGCCTTTAAAACTATTGAGCGAGCCACAGGAACATTAAGTGGTGTCTCGTAGCGAGCCGTCATTTTTGAAACATGGCCTAAAATAACAACCCCTGCAACCGTCTCTACTTGATCCATATCTTGAATTCCAGGCACATATAAAACAGGTTTACCCATTTCAGTAGATCTACCTACTGCTTCTTCAACTGCCTTAACGCCAGGGATAGTTCTTAGAAAAACATCACCACCTCTTAAGGCATGTCTTGTTGAAAATTGTAGTATACCGCCGAAAAGTAAAATTAAAAATAATAATAATCCCCTATCGCTTATGTATAAGTCTGGTTTTGTTATTTGAAGAAATAGAAATATTAAAAAAACAATAAATGCCCCAATTAGAAAATTTTTATCTCTCACTAGGTACTCCCTTTAACTTTTTTGAATCGAATTCTAATTTCTCAATAGCTTGTAATAATTTCTCAATATTTTTTGGCTCCTCAAAAACTTGAGCTGATCTATAATATTTATCTGATTGAATAAATGCATTGATAACAGGACCGAGAAAAATTAAGAAGTGGCTGCCAAGTAAGGCTAAGGGTTTAGTCATTTCAAGAAAAAATATAGCAGGTGTTACAAATCCTGAGTTGTAGATTTTCTGAGCAACTCTTTCAATAAAGAGTTCTTCTTCATTGCTTGTATTGTTGTTAGGTATCGTTTCTAAAGTTTTCATTATGTTAATGCTAATGAAGTTAGTCAATTTCTATTTAAATCAAAATTTAAACTAATCTGTTTCAACCATTTCCAAATTTGACCTAGGAATGACTAAGATTTCCTTATCAATTTTTATCTCTGCAACCCTAACCATGGTCTCTGATTCCATTTTTTGTAGTTCTGAAGGCAGACTTACTACAGTACCCATGGAACCAAAATGAGGTGCTCTGATTACCCTAACTAGGCTACCTTCCCTAATTCCTTTTTCTGTTTTAGATTTTTTCTCTTCTATATTTTCTTTTTTGGTTAGAGGAATAACAATCTCTGGCCTTATTACTCCTGCCCTAATCTGTGTTGCTCCATTAATTGAAACAAACTTTTTATTATGCTTAGATAATAAATCATAGGTTCTTTCTCCCATCTTAATGTTACCATAACCTTCTGTAACAACGAGAGACGTATTAATTTCTTCAGAGCCGGTAATAGCTACGCCTAATGTATACCCTAATATATCTTCTAAGTCATAGTAATTAAAACCTCCAACTACCACACCAGCAACTCGTAGCCTCATGGCCTTTTTGAATGTCTTGAGGCTTATAAATCCTCCTCCTACTACAATTTTACCTTCATGAGATTCATTCAGTAAATCTTCAGTAAGTTCAGATCCTCTATCTTCTATTAAAACCTCCATATCTCCTCTAGCTTCACCGCCAATACCAAATATGCCTTGAATAAAAGCGGCGTGAGCTTGAATGGTCACTCCTTCATTTGGTATTATTTCTTTAACGGTCCCAGACATATATGCATCTATTTCTACTGGGATTGGAGCCTCTCTCATTATTATTTGTCCGGTAACTTCGGAAATTGATTCGATGGATCCTTCAACTGGAGATAATACTTCTGATTTAAAAAAACCAAATAATCCTTCAGTTTGAGCTATTAGATCACCTTTTTTAACTTTTTGACCTTCGACTACTTTAAGTGCATCTAGTATATCTGCTGGACCAATATTTAACCTGCTAGCAATCTTTATTATTTGAACATTACCTGGTAAATCTGTGGTCGCAACAATATCATTTGGTTTTAACTTATCCCCTATTGATTTTGTTACTTTACCTTTTATGGGTAATCTTCTAGTTTTTTCAATATTTGAAGAGCTTAAAACTTTAAGTCCAGGAGTATATGAGTGCGCCATGTTTAACCTTTTGTTGGATATTCATTAAGAGCATTTGACCAATCATTTAAATACGATAGTCGTTCTTGTGGATCCGCTGGAATTGAAATTGGTCTATCTCGACCATCCAGAATAATCCCTACTAAACCTCCATAAATTGTTGTATTTATTGGCTCACCAGTTCCAGAACCAATGTCCATTTTCTTATGAGGTATTATCTCTGCTTTAATTGGTTCATATTCAGCCTTGATTCTATACAATTCATTCTTTTGGATGTCTTTCTCAATTACTGTTTTGTCAGAGAATTCTAACTTAACACTTAGTACAGTAGTACCAGTTTTAACATTTCCAATCGGTGAAATACAGGTGCCTAATCTAATTAGGCAATCTTTATTAAATACTTCTAAAGCTGCGTTGCGAGCTTCTTCACCAAGATTCTCTTTATCTATATTTGCTAAAACTCCTAGCTGAGGCATCATAAAAATTGAATCTACAGCTAACTGTGTTATACCTTCAGGCATAAATGAGTCAATTAACATTTTAGCAGATTGTTCTCTCCTTGGTGCGTGACTCAATACACCACCGGATCCTACTAGTAAATCCAAGTCCATCATGTTAACTAATGACTGTCCTGATCCAGATTGTTCAAAAGCATCAGAGATAGTTCTCTCTTTTTGTACACCTTTTAAACCTACTGCAAATTCTTTATGTTGTTTGAATGAAAGACGCAATGCTTCTCTAGCAATAGCTTGTTCAATAAAAAGCTCTTCTAATGATTGAGGGACAGTTGTGGGTCGTATCATTTTATTGCCAATTCTATTTGTAAGTTCTTTTCTATCAATATCAAATGGCACCCACCTAAGAACATTATCAAGGCCTGACTCTGCAAGGACATTACAAATGGAATAACTCATTCCTAAATTCGCGCTTACGGTTCTATTAAACTTTTTTTGAAAAACCGAAAAAATATCTGTTGTAGCTCCACCTATATCTACTCCAACTACAGAAATATTTTCCTTATCAGCGATCATCTCGATTAGTGATCCCACAGCGCCAGGCGTTGGCATTATAGGAGCATCCGTCCAAGACATTAACTTTTTATAACCTGGAGCTTGTTGCATTACATGTTCCATGAAGAGGTCATGTATCTTATCTCTAGAAGGTTCTAAGTTTTCCTTTTCAAGTACAGGTCTAATATTATCAACAATATCCAGATCAACCATATTGCCCAATGTTTCTTTTATTTGTTTTTGAGCATTTTTATTTCCAGCGTATATAACAGGAAGTTTATAATTTTGTCCAAGTCTGGGTTGAGGGTTTGCAGCCGCCAAAATTTCTGCTAATTCGACTACATGAGAAATTGTACCACCATCGATTCCACCAGATAATAATATCATATCAGGTCTAAGGTCACGAATTCTTTTTATTTTTTCATAGGGTAGTCTACCATCATTTGAGGCCATAACATCCATTACAATAGATCCAGCTCCAAGTGCGGCTCTCTCTGCACTTTCTCCGGACATTGATTTTACAACCCCTGCTACCATCATCTGGAGTCCACCTCCAGCTGAACTTGTTGAAATAAAAATGTCAACACCTCCTGATTCAGTCTGAGGTGTCATGATTTCATCGCCATTTAAAATTTTCTTGCCAGCTAATTCTTCAATCTCCATAACTGCGTTTAAAACCCCTCTAGTAACATCTTCGAAAGGAGCTTCAACCGTAGTAGGTGCCTCACCTCTGTGTGTTAGTCTATATTCATTTTCTATCTTTTGAATTAAAATAGCTTTTGTTGTTGTGCTACCGCAGTCTGTAGCTAAAATAGAGTTTAATATCATATAATTTTAAAATAATTAAAGATTCATAAAAAAATGGATGTAAAGATAGGTTATGGGAGTGGCGAATATCAAGGAATCAAATCTATCTAGGATTCCTCCATGTCCTTTTAAAATTTTCCCACTATCTTTTACGCCAGCATCCCTCTTAAAAAGGGATTCTGAGAAATCACCAATTTGTCCAAATAGCCCAGCTATTATTCCAAGAACAATTGCATCTAATAAACTGAAGATATCTCCTAAATAACCTAATCTATAAAAAGAAAAATAGATTAAAATAGATCCGATAAAACCAGATAATGATCCGATCCACGATTTATTAGGGCTCACTCTAGGGAATATTTTCTTCGTACCAAAGAATGATCCAAATAAAAATGCAGCTGAATCACAAGTCCAAATAGATATTACTAATGTTAAGGTTATATTAGTATTCATGAGAGTGTCAAATTGCCTTAGATCAACTGAGGTTCCAAGTAACAATGGAATAATCATGATCCCTGTGATTGTTGATAAAATATTAATAATGGGTTCTTCCTTGTTAGAAAACAGTTCCCAAATAAGGGTGATGATTATGACCAAAAGAATACAGCCAATTATTTGATGAGAGGTTAAAGAAGGTTGAACATAATAATAATCAATTATGAAAACCGAAGAAACCATTCCCACCCACCTCAATGGCTTTGCACCTTTTTTCATGGTTAAATTGTAGAATTCACCTAAACCTAAAACGACTACAACTAAAATAAAGGCCGCGTAAAAAATCTCACCTTTCCATATTAGAAATAACCATCCTGGTATACCAAGTGCATTAACTAATTTTCGACCATCCATTAATTTATTCATAATTTATATTCCAATTTATACTAGCACATTAACCAAACCTTTTTCAACAGATACTTGAACTGGTGTTCGTCCAACTAATTCACCATCAATATTTAAATCACTATCTAATTTAGGTTTAATAGAAAACTTTTTTATCTGTTTATATTCGACTAATTGGCTTTTAATGTGATTGCCTGAAAAAAGCTGAGGAAACAAAAGTAATAATTTAAATCTATTGGCTTTTTTTACAATAACTATATCTAAAAGTCCATCATCTAATTTTGCTTTTGGAGCAGCTTTCATAGCTCTACCAGTATGTATGGTGTTACATCCCAAAATAAAAACAAAATCATCTTCATAAAAGGGTTTATCATCATAAGAGAATTTAGCTATCCTCTTTGTTCCTTTTAAAATTTCAATTACAGCAGCTATGTTATACCTAATCTCTCCAAGCCAGCGCATTTTTTCTGCTCTTTTATTAATATCTGTTGCTACGCCCCATCCAACAATATTAAATGAATAAATTATCTCATTTGATGAGGAGGCGTTCTCTACTTTTAAAATATCAATGGCTCTATCTTTGAACTGTATAATTCTTTTTGCTGCATCAATAGGATCTAGGCAATCTAAATCATGCATAAAGGAATTACCAGTACCACCAGTAATTAAACCTACCGGTAATTTATTTCCATCTTCTCTTTTTAGCATACCATTTATTAATTCATATAGTGTGCCATCACCACCAATGGCGCATATACCATCAACGTTTTTAAAATCTAAATTCTTTGCAAAATCATAAGCATGTCCAGCATACTCAGTTTTTTTAATAATTAGGTTTACACTTGCATTTTTAAAAATTGGCTTAATTGATTCTAAAATAGTAAGCCCTTTCTTTAATCCACCGTGTGGATTTACAATCATGTATAAAGATTTCATTTACTCTCCCTGTGATGCATATAAACTCCATCACCCCATTCTATAACTTCAATTTTAACCTCAGTAGTACCTTCATTCACAAAGCCCAGTTTCTTTGCAGCCCCGTATGAGCAATCTAGAATTCTTCCGACTACATAAGGTCCTCTATCATTAATTCGTAAAATTAAGGATTTATTATTTGAAAGATTAGTTACACGACAGACAGTATTCAATGGTAAAGTTTTATGAGCAGCAGTGAGCCCATACATATCAAAAATTTCACCGTTTGCTGTCAATTTTCCATGAAAATCTTCTGAGTAAAAAGAACTCAGTCCCTTCATAACTTTTTTATGTTTTACATTTGTATCTACTGTTGAAGGGTCGATAAATATAGTCTTGTTTTTATTTTTACTATTTTTCCTTGAAGGTTTTTTTGAGAATTTTCTAGTTTTTAATGTTGTGTTTTTGGCGCTATATCTCGGAGAACTTGTACAACTTATATCAACCAGTAATATCCAAATTATAAAAAAGATAATTTTATTTGATTGAATTTTCATTTTGTCTTATTGCTTCGTAAAGGACAATTCCAACACTAGTTGCTAAATTTAAACTTCTAATATTTTTATTCGCCATAGGTATGGTACAAGTTTTTTCCCAATTTTCTTTTAAAAATTCTTCACTAATTCCTTTTGTTTCGCTTCCAAATACTATTGAATCACCAGGTTTAAAAGTTCTTGTCGTATAACTATAGGGTGATTTAGTGGTTAAAAGATGGATATTCCCTTTTTGGATTAGATAACTATAGTATTCGTTAATATCAGGATAATACTTCCATGAAATATTATCCCAATAATCTAAACCCGCTCTCTTTAAGGTCTTGTCAGAGAGCTCAAATCCTAATTTACCAACAACATGTAAATTACAATTAGTAGCTCCACAAAGACGTCCAGTTGATCCCGTATTAGGAGGAATCTGAGGCTCTAATAGGACAACATCAAACATTTTTAAGCGAATTGTTTAATTTTGGGATACAATAGGGATTAAAAATTAAGGAAGTCGCGAGTCCGTATAAACTTGCTCCTTTATCTTGAAGTAATTTAATTTGCTGAATATTATTTATACCACCAGTTGCTATAATTGGTATTTTAAAGTCAGAAAATAGAGTAACCATTTGAAGTGTACGATCAAAAATACCTTCTCCTGAAAAACCTCCACCTTTGGTAGAAAGTTGATTTATTTTTAAATTTAGCTGATTTGTGGTCTTAAATTGGGTGTTGCCTGCATTAACTAAAACTTTCTCATTATCCCTAGATATTTCTCCAATCACCTTTAGTATTTTATTATTCCAATCTGGAGATACCTTAAGTGATATTGGTATATTTGTTATTTTTCTTATTTTCATCAACAAATTTTCTAATTCCAGAGGATTTTCGCCTAAACTCTTTCCATTTTTTATATTTGGGCAACTTATGTTTAATTCATAGAAATAGTTTTTTCTTTTAGATAAAAAAGTTGTTTCTAAAAAATCAATATTATGCACATATTCATTAACATTTATTCCACCTA
>Ga0208277_1002547_pt1 | contig 10264 bp, 8 predicted proteins | sample ETNtaG_5_FD_185782 | JGI IMG/M metagenome (GOLD analysis project Ga0208277, IMG submission 185782) | Marine microbial and viral communities from oxygen minimum zone, Eastern Pacific Ocean - ETNP201406SV205 (SPAdes) (version 2) | ecosystem: Environmental > Aquatic > Marine > Oceanic ...
ATTAGATATGGGGCTAATAAATGCCATCTCACCAATTAATTTGCTCGAGTCAGAAGGGGTTAAATGGGCTAGAGAAATACTTCAAAACAGTCCAACCGCAATAAAATGTTTGAAATTTTCTTTTAACGCTGATACTGATGGATTGGCAGGAATTCAAGAGCTAGCAGGTCAGGCAACACATCTTTTTTATACGACTGATGAGTCAAAGGAGGGAAGAAATGCTTTCATGGAGAAAAGGGCTCCTGATTTTTCGGAATCAAAATGGCTCCCGTGATTTTATTTGGTTTATCCAGAAGATAAACCTTACTTTCTTATGAATTAAATGCGAATACTTTTTGCTGCTGCTGAATGTGCCCCAATGATAAAAGTTGGAGGTATGGGTGATGTTGTTGGTTCATTGCCTCCCGCGCTTAAAAAACTTGGCCATGACGTTCGGTTAATAATTCCAGGGTATGGGAAATTATGGGCCTTGATGGACATATCTCCTGAACCTGTTTTTCGTGGGAACACAATGGGAGTTGATTTCGCGGTTTTCGAAACAAGGCATCCCTCTAATGGGTTGCCAATGTATTTGGTGGGACACCCGTGCTTTGATTCTGAACGTATATATGGTGGAGAAGATGAAGATTGGAGGTTTACCTTTTTTGCTAGTGCAGTTTCTGAATTTGCATGGAACTCATGGAAGCCTCAAGTTCTTCATTGTCATGATTGGCATACTGGAATGATTCCAGTATGGATGCATCAAGACCCTGAAATCAGCACAGTATTTACTATTCATAACCTTAAGTATCAAGGCCCATGGAGATGGAAACTTGATCAAATAACTTGGTGCCCATGGTATATGCATGGTGATCACACTATGGCATCAGCAATGTTATATGCAGATAGAGTGAATGCAGTTTCTCCTACTTATTCAAGGGAAATTCGAACATCTGAATATGGAGAAAAATTAGAAGGGCTTTTAAATTATATTTCAGGTAAATTAAGGGGAATATTAAATGGAGTTGATTTAGACGAGTGGAATCCAGCAACAGATAATTCCTTACCAGCTAAATTTAGTGTAGATAATCTTTCTGGTAGAGCAACTAATAAAAGAGTCCTTCAAGAAAGAATGGGACTTGAAGTCAATCCAGATAAATATTTAATGGGTATGGTTGGCAGACTTGTTGACCAAAAAGGTATTGATCTTTTACTACAAGTAGCTAATAGGCTTCTTTCTTATACGGACTCGCAAGTGGTTGTTCTTGGTACAGGTGATCGCTATCTAGAGTCGTCTTTGTGGCAACTTGCAATTGAGTACCCTGGTCGTTTTTCTGTTTTCCTTACTTATGATGACGCATTATCTAGGCTGATTTATGCAGGCGCTGATGCATTCTTAATGCCTAGTCGTTTTGAACCATGTGGAATCAGTCAATTATTGGCTATGCGGTATGGGGCTATCCCTATCGTCAGGAAAGTAGGTGGTCTAGTTGATACTGTAGAGCCTTATAATCCAATGGATGGAACCGGCTCTGGTTTTTGCTTTGATCGGTATGAACCAATTGATTTTTATACAGCATTAGTTCGTTCATGGGAAGCATACAGACATCAAAAGAGCTGGAAGGAATTACAAATAAGAGCAATGTCAACTAAATATAGTTGGGATAGGTCAGCGAAAGAATATGAGTCGATGTATAAAGATGTTTGTGGTATTAAGGAGCCTTCTCCAGATGCTGCAGAGGTTGAGAAGTTTTCTTATGGCCAAGAGGCGGATCCTTCAAGGAAAGGGAAAAAGACAAAATTATAGGATTTTTTATATTTTAGGTTGATTTATCTCTTTTAAGTAGTTGTATGGAAATTATCTTTAAGGATTTAATAAAACTTTGGGGTAAACCAGTTAATCAAGAAAAAATTGACATTGATTTTCCTGTTGGTTGTATTTCTACTGATACAAGGACTCTTGAAAAGGGTGATTTCTTTATCCCTTTGGTAGGCAATAGATTTGATGGCCATGATTACTTAGACATGGCCTTTGAAATGGGGATACAAGCAGCAATCATTTCTGAAAAATTTCATGGCTCGGTTCCAGCAGGTTTACCTTATTGGGTGGTTCCAGATACTCTTTATGCTTATCAACAGATCGCATTGCTTCATAGGAGAAATTTAAATCTTCCTGTTGTGGCTATTACTGGATCTGTTGGGAAAACAACTACGAGAGAATTGACTAGGGCTCTAATGACTTCTCTTGGTGAAATTGTTTCAAGCAAAGAGAATGAAAACAATGATGTTGGAGTTTCAAAAACCCTGTTAAGAGGTTCGGCAAAGGACTCTGCATATGTTCTTGAAATGGGCATGCGAGGTTTGGGACAAATCGAACGTCTCTCTCGGGTCGCCGAACCTGATATTGCAGTAATTACAAATGTAGGACAAGCTCATATTGGTATTCTAGGAAGTAGAGAAAATATCGCAAAAGCGAAGGCAGAGATTACCTCATACTTAAGATCTGATGGCGTTGTGATTATTCCTTTTGGGGATTATCTTTTAGAGAAGGCTTTGAATGAAAAATGGTCAGGACGTGTTATTCGAGTAGCTATAGAAAATTTCTCATTGGACTGGCTAGGATGCAATAATGATTGTTTTGACGATACTGAACCAGATTATATTGCTAGGGTTGATATGCAAAATAATTTTATTTTTTTTCGGGAAAGTAAATTTAAATTGCCCTTAGAAGGAAGACATAATGCTATGAATTTTCTTATGGCATTGACTGTCGCAACTGAATTAGGACTATCACTAAAGAACCTTGATCAATTAAAAATAAACATGCCAATGGGGAGAAATAGATTCGTTGATTGTGGGCAATATTTAGTTTTAGATGAGACTTATAATGCCTCTCCAGAATCTGTTATTGCATCTTTAGAACTATTAGTAAGTAAGCCTGGTAGACATTTTGCAGTTTTAGGTACGATGCTTGAGCTGGGATCTGAGAGTATTTCTCTTCATCAAAAAGTTTTTCAAAGAGCCGTTGAATTAGGACTGATAGGAATTGTTTTTGTCTCTTATGGAGAGGAAGAGAAAATCATAAAAAAGATAATTAAAGAATTACCAAATCATGATTTAGTAAGGACACCAAAAGATGCTGCTACAGCATTACTGCCATGGCTTTTACCTGGGGATAATATTTTGATTAAAGGTAGTCGTAAATTAGAGTTGGAAAAAATATTGCCATATTTACAGCAATAACTATGTTGTTAAGTATTCTTAGTCCTAATAATTGCTTTGGATCTCTCGACTACTAAGCTATTATCTTCAACATCTTTAGTTATAGTTGATCCTGCACCAATGGTTACATGTGATCCGATCTTTATGGGTGCAACCAGGACTGAATTTGCACCTGTTTTTGAATAATCATCAATAATTGTTCTATGTTTATTTTTGCCATCAAAATTAGCTGTAATAGTCCCTGCGCCAATATTAATGTTTTGCCCTAGAGCTGAATCACCTATATAGCTTAAATGATTGATTTTTGTCCTTTCACCAATAAAACTTTTTTTTATTTCTACAAAGTTTCCTATTTTAGAATTTTTACTTATGTTTGATTCCGGCCTTATGTGAGCGAATGGGCCAATTGATGTATTATTCCCAATCGTTGCTTCATTGATGAATGAATGAATGGCTAATACATTTTCTGCAAGTGTTGAATTTGTTATGACACTACCTGGTCCTAAATGACATCCATTGCCAATATTACATTTGCCACGAAGATGAGTTTGTGGCTCAATAACTACGTCTGTACCAAAGTTAGAATCCTCACTAAGTGAACAACTAATAGGATCAACAAATGAAACGCCCTTGCTCATCCAAAAGAATTTAAGCTTTTCTTGGATGTAATGCTCGCATTCAGATAGTTGAAACCTATCATTAATACCCTTAATCTCAAATGGATCAACCACCTCAAGATGTAATGCTTTTTTGAGTAAACTTATCGTATCTGTTATATAAATTTCATTTTGACTATTTTGGTTAGATAATAACTTTAAAACATCTGATAACTGTTGCCAATCAAAACAATATATGCCTGCATTTATTAATTTATTTTTTCGCTGTTCGTTAGTGCAATCTCTCTCTTCGATAATTTGTTTTACAAGTCCCGACTCATCTGTAAATACTCGACCATATCCTTTCGGAGAGTCTAAATTTGCAGATAAAAAAGTTGCACTCGCTTTAGATTCTTTGTGGAATTTCAATAGTGAACTTAGAGTTTCCTCTTTTAGTAGTGGTACATCGCCATTTAATACTAAAAGTTCTCCATTAAATCCTTTTAACTTAGGACTTAATTGCTGGATCGCATGTCCTGTCCCATTTTGAGGTTGCTGAAGAACAAAATCTAAGTCTTGATTATTTTTCAGAGAGTCCTCTACTAAGTTGGCTTGATGTCCTACCACTATTAATTTACGGTTTGGCTTGAGTCCCTGAGTACAAGACAAAACCCTATCAATAAGTGGTTTACCTGCTAATGGGTGAAGAACCTTAGGCAGCTTACTTTTCATTCGCGTACCTTTCCCAGCCGCTAAAATGGCGATGGCAAGCATTAGAGTAACTTTTTGAAGAAATCTAATTGCTTTATTGTCATTGCGCAGCATTCCATTTTTTTCTCCAGGATGATGTGTTTATTAATTGACTTTTAGATTGCTCTAATTCTCTAGTTAAAATAATGTCTTTAGAGCTCCCTCTACTAGTTGGATCTCTATAAGGGATTGATGATTTCGTCGTGAGATGTTCTAATTCCCTAGCGCTTAAGTCTTTAAGATGACAATTTGCTGAAATAAATTGTTGTTCTAAACTTTTTTTCATGGCAACGGTCCCAGAACTCCATTTGTTTTGAGAATTCATTGAGGGGATTATTGAATAGATTTTTAAACCAGCTTTTTTAAAACTAGCTCTTATAGAAGCAGCACTGGAATAGGTAATTAAGCGGCCATCTAAAGATAGCCTTGAAGATAACAAAGATATGAATTGCTCACTCCATAGTTCAGGACACTTTTGTGGGGAGAACGGGTCAAGAAGGATTAAATCAAACATCTGTGAATGTTGAATCTCAAATATTTTCTGTCTTGCATCCCCCCAGTGAATTGTTCCTTCGTTAAAATCTTTAACCCATTTCCCTGATTTTTTCAAGCAATTAAAAAAATCTAATACTTTTGGAGACCATACTTTCTGAAATGTTTTTTCATTAAGAGCAATTTCTAAAGGTCTTTGATCAATCTCAAGACCATGCCATTCTATTCTTTGATTGCGCTTAAGTAACTCTTCTAGAATGCATCCAGTGTTGTAGCCCAACCCTACACAAACATCTAAAACAACTATTTTTTTTTTGCGAGCAAATTGGTCTAATTCAGCGGGTAAAAGATATTTGTTAATTGATTCTTTAAGAGCTCCATCCGTATTATGAAACCCTTCTTCATAGTTAAAGCTATAGAGACTTAGGCTCCCATCTTGTGTGATTTGTGTTTTTAAATCCTTCAACTCTTTAAAAACTAACTTTTTTGTTGAAGTCTTTTGAGATCACTCCAAAAATCTGGATATGAGATTGCTGCAGCTTCACTACGACTTAATGTTGAGTTGGAATTAGCCATTATTGAAGCTATGGCTAAACTCATTGCTACGCGGTGATCATCTTCACTATCAAGTTCACATCCTTTTAACTCAGATCCTCCATAGATAGTTAGACCATCTTGATGCTCATCTACTTGGGCCCCCATTCTTTTTAGTTGCCTTGTCATTACGGCTAATCGATCCGTTTCTTTTACTCTCAGTTCACTCGCGCCTTCTATTTTACTGATGCCGTTACAAAAACATGCAGCCACAGATAATATTGGTACTTCATCAATCAGTCGAGGCATTATCTCTCCATCAATATTAAAGGGTTTTAAGTCTTCTTTATAGAAAACTTGAATGTCTCCAACTGGTTCACCGGCAACATTTCTTTTATTTGTTATTTGAATATTTGCTTCCATTCTTTCTAAAACGTCAAGTATTCCAGTTCTTGTTGGATTTAGACCAACATTCTCTATGATTAACTCTGATCCTGGAATTATGCTCCCTGCAATCAGCCAAAATGCTGCAGAACTAATATCACCAGGGACAACAATTGATTGACCTTTTAGATCAGCCCCAGGCGAAATAGTTATATGTCTACCCATTTCACCTCCCACTTCTAGATTGGCTCCAAAGGCTTTTAACATCCTTTCACTGTGGTCTCTTGACCTGGCTGGTTCAATAACGGTAGTTGAACCTTCTGCGTTAAGAGCCGCAAGCAGGATTGCAGATTTAATTTGAGCACTTGCTACTGGAGTGCCAATAACTGAACCTCTTAATCTTTTTCCAGTAATGGCTAGAGGCGCAAAGTCTCCGTCACATCTTCCAGAAACTTTAGCCCCCATAACTTTTAATGGTTGCCCTACTCTTTTCATAGGCCTCTTTCGAAGTGATTTGTCTCCAGTAAGTATGAAATGTCGATCTTCTAGACCGGCTAATAATCCAATTATTAATCTCATAGTCGTTCCTGAATTGCCACAATCCAAAATATCTTCTGGCTCTTTTAGACCATTTAATCCAACGCCATCAACTTCAACAATTTCTCCTTTCTTAATTGGACTAATCGTTACGCCCATTGATCTAAGGCATTCAGCAGTGCTTAATGGATCCTCCGCAGGTAATAGTCCCTTTATGATCGTCTTCCCTTTAGCAATAGCACCAAACAACAGAGCACGGTGTGATATCGATTTATCTCCAGGTACTGTCACTTTCCCAAAGAGCTCCCCTCCTGCTCGAAGGTTTCTGAAAGACAGATCTTTTGTGGCGACTTTCAATTAAAAAACAAACTAATTTTTTTTATTTTATTTATCAATAAGCTTTATTCCTGATTTATGAATTGTTTATTTGTTTTTGACGCATTAGCTCATCGATAACATATCCAAAAAGTTCCGGACTTGGTTGCTTGTTATCTAGTTCGGATAAGCCTAATTCTTCCCATCTTTCATCTACTTTATCTTCAAGTTCTTTTGGTCTTGTTAATGGTTTCCCCCAATCATGTTTTTTCTCTGGACCAATCTTTGTTGTTGCATCAATAGCTAATCTCCCTCCTAATCCTATATTTTCACTTGCAAAGTCAAGTGTATCAAAAGGGGTATTCTCTAGTACAAGTAAGTCTCTTTGAGGATCAACTTGACTGGATAATACCCAAATTACTTGTCTAGGATCTCTTACGTTAATGCTCGAGTCGACTACAACGACAAATTTTGTATAGGTGAACTGGGGCAAAGCACTCCAAAAAGCCATCGCAGCTCTTTTCGCTTGCCCTGGATATGCTTTGTCTATAGAGATAACTGCTAACTTGTAACTCAATGCTTCCATTGGAAGGAAAAAATCAACAATTTCCGGGATTTGTTGTTTAAGTATTGGGGTATAGATCCGATTTAACGCTATTGCCAACATCGCCTCCTCTTTTGGCGGTCTCCCACTGAACGTTGTTAAAAATATTGGCTTTTTCCTTTGAGTCATGCAGTGGAACCTTATTAAAGGAGAAGACTCAGCACCTCCATAGAAACCCATATGGTCTCCAAAAGGACCATCTATCATCTCTTCACCGGGAGATATGGAGCCTTCCAAAACTATTTCACTATGACTGGGAACTTGAAGATCTATTGTTTTGCATTTTGTTAATCGGACGCCTTCGCCTGCATATAACCCTGCAAAAAGCCATTCGCTGAGCTGTACTGGTATGGGAGTTGCTGCAGCCATAACAAGAAGTGGATGAACTCCAATGGCGACGGCTACTTCTAGTTTCTTATTCATTGCAGCGGCTTTTCGAAGATGCCTTGCCCCACCTCTAACGCTTAACCAATGAACTGTCATGCTCTTAGCAGATTGCCTTTGAAGCCTGTAAACACCAACGTTTGGCACAGATGTTTCAGGGTCTTTGGTTATTACGAGGCCTAATGTGATAGCTCCTCCTGCATCCTCTGGCCATGGGCGTATAAGTGGCAAATGATTTAGATCCAAGTCTTTTTCATTTATTACTTTTTGATGGCATGGAGGTAAGAGATCAATATCAGGACGTGCTTTAAGTAGATCCCAAGCAACTGAGGCAAAAGCTTTTGTTTCTTTAAATCCTTTTGGAGGTCGAGGTTGCTGAAGAAGAGCTAATTTCTTCCCTAAATCTTCCAATTCTTCTTGCTTCTCTAAGCCCATACTCCAAACAACTCTCTCCATGGTTCCAAGCAGATTTACTGCAACAGGAATTGATGAATCTTTGACATTTTCAAAAAGTAGAGCAGGTCCTCCCATCCCTAGGACTCGATCACTTATTGCTGCAATTTCCAAGTCACTATTAACTAGACTGCTTATTCTTTTCAATTGACCTTTTTTTTCTAGAAGAGCGAGAAAATCTCTAATGTCACGTGTAAGAGGTTCTTGACGAAAGAATTTCATGAAGGTATGCACGATTAACCTGTTTATCTAGTTACTGTGACGCAAGTTATCAAGGTTTGTGGAAATGAAACTTTACTACTTTTGCGTGGCGGAAGATGTTCCTACTGGTATTAATCCTGAATCATCTGTAGTAATCGATGTTCTTAGAGCTACAACAACAATTGCCTGGGCTCTTGAAAACGGGGCTGATTCAGTACAAGTTTTTGCAGATGTTGATGAACTAAAAAGGGAGGCAAAGGCTTTTCATGAAAAAGATAAAATTCTTGTAGGTGAGAGAGGAGGAAAAAAATTAGATGGGTTTGATTTGGGAAATTCTCCAATGGGAGTATCAACTGAAACAGTAAAAGGTAAACGAGTTTTCATGAGTACGACGAATGGAACAAGGTCACTCCATCGTGTTAGGGAATCCAAAAGTTTATACACAATGGCACTTCCAAATAGAAGAGCTATTGCAGAAAGATTGCAAAGAGATAATCCTAATGAAGTTTGGATAGTTGGTAGTGGTTGGGAAGGTTCCTACTCGCTAGAAGATTCTTTGGCGGCAGGTGCTTTAGCCTCTCTTCTAATTGATCAATTAGATTCAGTCCAAGTATTAAATGATGAATTGATGGCCTCTATAGCACTTTGGAAAACTTGGGAAAATGATGTTGAAGGATGTTTACGTATTGCAAGTCATGGACAAAGACTTGCAGGAATAGGTAATCATGACGATGATTTCGCTTGTTGTGCTTCTTTGGACAATTTATCTGTTATTCCACAACAGATAGAAATGGGCGTGCTTCGCTCAAGCTAATTTTTAAACTATTTTTCCTTTAACTCAGTGTCAGATTTTTTGGCTGCGGCCTTACAACTAACAAGCACCTCAGATATAGAGGCAAATCTCAACGCTGCAGAAGAACAAATTGAGTTAGCCTCAAGGCGAGGGGCTGATTTGGTAGGACTGCCTGAAAACTTTGCTTTTTTGGGGGAGGATCAGACAAAATTAAGTATTGCATCGTCAATCTATGAAAAATGCAATAGTTTTTTAGTAACAATGGCAAGGAGATATCAAGTTGTTTTGCTTGGAGGTGGTTTCCCTGTCCCAGCTGGTGATGGAGTAAGAACTTTAAATCGAGCAGAGTTGTTTGGTAAGGATGGTCAATCTTTAGCGAGATATGACAAGATTCATCTTTTTGATGTTGATCTTCCTGAAGGTAATACTTATAGAGAATCTGAAACAATAGTATCTGGAAGTGAATCTCCACCTGTGGTTGATGTCCCTGGCCTTTGCAAAATAGGATTATCTATTTGTTACGATGTTCGATTCCCTGAGCTTTATCGCGATTTGGTTAATAAAGGCGCAGATCTTTTAATGATTCCAGCAGCTTTTACAGCTTTTACTGGTAAAGATCATTGGCAAGTGTTACTTCAAGCTAGAGCTATTGAAAATACCGCTTATGTTGTCGCTCCAGCCCAAACTGGCCGACATTATGGCAGACGTCAAAGTCATGGACATGCAATGGTTATTGATCCATGGGGGACCGTTTTAGCGGATGCAGGAGTAGTTCAAGGAGCAGCAATAGCGCCTGCTGATAAAGAAAGAGTAGAAAGAATTAGAGGGCAAATGCCTAGTCTTAAGCATCGAAAAACAGATATTTTTTCTTGATGTTTAAAGATCAATCTTTGAATTCAAAATTAGCATTTTTTGTTGGGTTAGCTTTTTGTTCCAATATTTTTCTTTCTTTACCTCTCAGGTCTGCTAGTGCACTTGCAGCATGGGCAATTACTAGTAATGGGAGCCTTAAATTAAGAA
>Ga0208277_1002550_pt1 | contig 10261 bp, 10 predicted proteins | sample ETNtaG_5_FD_185782 | JGI IMG/M metagenome (GOLD analysis project Ga0208277, IMG submission 185782) | Marine microbial and viral communities from oxygen minimum zone, Eastern Pacific Ocean - ETNP201406SV205 (SPAdes) (version 2) | ecosystem: Environmental > Aquatic > Marine > Oceanic ...
AAGCCAAACCAAAACCACTCATTCCACTTAAAGCTTTTGTCAAATCCGGGGTCAGATATACCATTCCACCACGTCAAATACCCTATCAAAACCATCCACAATATACTTAGAGTTGAAAAAATTTTTATTTTTGTGGAATGTTGACCTGATAATAATTTTTTAAAATATTCTTGTAAATTTTGAATAAACATTTTTTTAAATACATTAATCTAAAAATTATTTGCACCTTTCGCATCTAAGGTTAAAACTTTTCCACTACAAGAATCATCTTTCAACATACAAGCTTTTATTAAAAAACCAACTTTTACACTATCTTCTATTACATCTTGAACGCAAAATTCGTACTGCTCTACATCAATAACACTGTCATCAGTGGTTGTGTCTACATCAAATAAAGCTTCGTTTATTTCTTCAGTTTGGGCTTCGCTTGGGCTACAAGTTGCAGCTCCATAATAACCTCCGGTAACAGAATAATATTCTGTCTGCATTAAAGCAATTTGTTGCATTGCACTTTGGGCAGCAGATGTTCTTGCGCCTGAAACATATCCGTTATATGCAACTGTGCCTATGGCGGCGAGGGCGCCTATAATCGCCACCACCACCAAAAGCTCAATTAAACTAAACCCACGATTTCTTTTTTTGCTCAACTTAATTATTACTAAAGTTTTCTTACTCTATCTCTACAGTGTTCGTTAGAGTGTCAGCCGTAGCTTTTGAAAACTGTGTAACAATAGTTATTGTTGATGATCCATCAGCTGCTTCTGCTGTTCCAGTAATTTGAGTATTACCTTCTGGCTTATCAGTGGGAAGCGCATCAACTGCTGCTGGACCACTATCGTAAGGGTCATTATCTTGTAATGGAGTATTTCCTCCAACAAGCATGTCCGCAAGAGTTTCTGCATCACTACCACAAGTAACACTATCTGCTCCACCAAATATTGTTGAATCAGTGCTCAAATTACATTTTGCTCTTTCAGCTGAAATATACTTAACTATGTTAGCATGAATAGCTTTTGATGAATTCTTTTTAGCAGCTGCTGTGTAACCATTATAAGCAACAACACCAACCGCGGCTAAAGCACCAATAATTGCTACAACAACCAATAATTCTATAAGTGTAAAACCTTTTTCTTTTCTTTTATTCATAAACCTCCAAAATAATTATTATTTAACCGAGATTCATATTACAGTTTAAGATTAAGTTAAAGAATGAAGTTTGTGCATAAAACATAGTAAAATCAGCAAAACTAAACACTTGTTGACCATTTTGCGTCTAATTTAAAGATTTTCATAATTAACAAATAATGTTATCAGTAAAGCCCTATGAGTTACAAAATCACAGAAGAAGGCAACATATCAACTATTTTTTTAAATGGTGAAATCGACATGGATGTTACTGAAACTGCAAAAGAAGCTATTCTACCGGTAGTAGATTCCGGAAAAGAAGTTCATCTTAATTTAAAAGATGTATCTTATATGGATTCATCAGGAATTTCTGTATTAATTGAAAGTCACCAAAGAGCCCTTGAAAAAGGAACAAAAGTTGTAATCAAAGAAGTAAGCAAATCAGTTCTAAAAGTAATAATGATGGCGAAGTTAGAACAAATATTAAATTTAGAATAATGAACTTAAATGAGTCAAAAGATTTTTTGGTGCATACCTCAAGCTTAAAAGAAGTAAGAGTTTTTTCTAGAGAAGTATTTGAAAAATTAAATTTAGATGAAGATTTAAAAGAAGAATTAGTTTTAGCAATTGCTGAGGCTGCACAAAATATTGTCAAACATGGTTACAAAGGAGTTGAGGAAACAAGTGATAGAATGGAAATTAAAATTTCTTTAAAAGATAGTAATTTAGAAATTGGTTTTTTTGATAAAGGAAAACCAGTTATCCCTGAAAATATTCAGCATAGAAAACTTGATGATATTAAGCCGGGAGGACTAGGAACTTTTTTTATAAAACAAATTATGGATGATGCTGTTTTTAAAAAAGATGAGCAGCAATGGGTAAATCACTTAGTTTTATCAAAAAAAATTTAGCCAATTAAAGCACCAACATTAAATATTGGAGAATACATCGCAATCATTAATCCGCCAATCATTAAACCCATGAATACAATCATGATAGGTTCAATTAAACTAGACATATTATCTACAGCGGTATCAAATTCACTTTCATAATAAGAAGCAACTGAATTAAACATTTCATCCAGTTGTCCTGTTTGTTCACCAACTGATATTAGTTGGCTAAACGTTGGTGGAAATAAAGGTTCTTTTAAAAAAAGTTTTGTTAATGTGTCTCCGGAAAAAACACCTTTTTTTACATTTTCCAAAGCTTCAGTTACAACAACGTTGTTACTTACAGACTTTGCAATCTCTATACTCTCCAACAAATTAACTCCAGCAGCACTTAAATTTCCCATAATTAGTGAAATTCTTGCAAGTAATGATTTTAAAATTAAATCTCCAAAGACTGGTAATTTTAAAATTTGTTTGTGCCATCTATATTTTATTTTTTCATTTTTAGTTGTTAAAAATCTAAATAGAAAATATCCTCCCACAATTGAGACAAACATTATCATACCACCTGTTCCTCTTAGAAAATCACTCATGGACATTATGACTGCTGTTGGTTTTGGTAAAGCAATTCCCATTCCCTCATACATACCTGCAAATACTGGAACTACTTTTATTAACATAAACGCGCTTACTGCCATTGCAACGGTAAACATTATGCTTGGATACATTAAAGCACCTTTTATCTTTTTTTTTATATTCTCTTTTTTCTCCAAAGAATCTACTATCTTTAAAAGAAATACATCTAGCTTACCGCTGGCTTCACCAGCTTTTATTAAGTTGCAATATACATTGTCAAAATATTCTGGATATTTTTCAAAACATTTTGATAAAGTTACACCTCCTTCAAGACTCTTTCTTATATCTTCAACAACCTCTTTTATTGCATCACCTTCAAGTTGATCTCTTAACATTTGAAGCACCTCTAGAATAGGTAGGCCTGCTTTGACCATTGTTGCAAACTGTTTAGAAAAAATTAAAATTTCTTCTATTTTTACTTTTTTTTTACCAAATAATGAGAAACCTTTGCTTTTTACTTTCTTTTTCTCACCTTTTTTCTTTGCAGATTTGATTAAGTTTGTGATTATTACTTTTTGTTCTTTAAGTTTAAATGATGCTTCATCTTGGTTAAGAGCTTCAATTTCGCCCTCTACATATTTACCTTCTGAAATACCTTTGTATGTAAATGCTTCCATTTAAATGTTTTTTAACTAGAGGATAATACTCTTTCAAATTCCCTAAAGCTAAGTTCACCGTTTGCAATCATTCTTCTACCCATATCTTGCATTGTTTGAAACCCTTCTTTTATGGCGATTTCTCTTAGTTCAGGAGTAGTAGCCTGTCTTAATATTGCTTCTTTAATTGGTTTTGAAATAACCATAATTTCGTAAATTCCCTGACGGCCTTTGTAGCCTGTGTCTTTACATTTTGCACATCCTTTACCTTTAACTGCTTTCACACGTGATGCTTGCTCGGGTGAAAAACCTAAATCAGTCAAAACTTTTGGAGTTACGTCATCATCTGGCGCTCTACATTCTTTACAGTTTTTTCTAGCTAGTCTTTGAGCTAGAACCATTTGAGTTGCAGCACTGATAAGGTAGTCAGGAGTACCCATGTTTTGTAATCTAGTAATAGTACTAGGGGCATCATTTGTGTGAAGTGTACTAAATACTAAGTGTCCTGTTAATGCAGCTTTTAATCCTATATCAACTGTCTCTTTATCTCTCATCTCTCCAACTAAAATAATTTCTGGGTCTTGACGTAAAAAAGACCTTAAAGCGGATGCAAAACTTAAACCTATATCATCTTTAATTTGAACTTGCCCAACACCTTCTAATTCATATTCAACTGGATCCTCTGCAGTTAAAATATTTAAGTGAGGTTTACTTACTTCTTTTAAAATACTGTATAAGGTTGTTGATTTTCCTGAACCTGTTGGTCCAGTAACTAATACTAAGCCTTGAGTACTATTAATAGCTTTTCTTAAATTCTTTAAATCAGCATCTTCAAAGTTTAATTGTTCAAGTGTTATATCTCCAGCGTCTTTATTTAAAACACGCATTACAATTCTTTCATTGTTTGCTGTTGGCAATATAGACAATCTAAGATCAACAACTTTCCCGTCTATTTTAAAATTAATAGCTCCATCTTGAGGCAATCTTCTTTCAGCAATATCAAGTTTTCCCATAATTTTAAAACGAGTTACAACTGCTCCATAGTTATCATGAAGAAACTGTTTATATTGTTCTTGCTCTTGTAGCATACCATCCAATCTATATCTTACTCTTGATGAAAATCTGTATGGCTCAATATGAATATCACTTACTCCTAATTTTATTGCATCAGCAACAACCGCAGTACTAAACTTGATAACTTCTGACTCATTTTCTATTGCTTCAATATCTTCTTCAGGTTTTTTATCTAGAACTTCACCCGCTTCACCTAATTCTGAATCAAATGTTTTTGTTTTTTCTCTATTTTCTTTTCTTATAGTTTCTGTTGTAACATCTCCACTTTCACTTTGAAGTTTTTGTATAAATTCTGAGATCTGAGATACTTTAGCAGCATGCAATTCAATTTCTTTTTTTGTAATTGCTTTCAAATTTCTCATTAAGCCTAGTTTAGAACTGTCTGAAATAGCTATATGAAGATTTTTCCCATCTACTTTAAATGGAGCAACAAAATTCATATTTATATAATTTGATGGAAGTACTGATTTTATTTCGTCAGTAATTTGAACTTTTGATAAATCTATTGTATCTAAACTTTGTTCTTTTACTAAAACATCTAAAATTTTACTTTCGTCAGTAAGCTTTAATTCAAAAACAGCATCTATTTGAGATTTATTTTTTTCTGCACTAACTTTTTTTATATTTACAAGATCTTTTCCAGATATAATATCATTATCAATTAAAACATTGATTAAATTAATTTCACTTTCTCTGCTTATTTTTAACATTTTATAAAATTCTTGGAGCTATGAATATTAAAAGTTCATCCATGCTATCGCTTTTCTTTTGACCTTTAAATATATTTCCTATTACAGGTACATTGCCAAGTCCTGGAAGGTTTTCTTTGGTATCAAAAACCTTATTTTTCTTAATTCCACCAATAACCACTATATCTCCATCAGCAATTAAAAGCTTGGTTGCTATTGCCATTGTATTTATGCCGGGCTCTCCAGCGACTGCTCTATTAACTGAGTCATTATTAACAGAAATATCCATAAGCACATTACCATCACCTATAATACTTGGTGTAACTTCTAATTTTAAAACTGCTGGTTTAAAAGAAGTGTTTGCACCATCTGCTCCAGTTGCCTGGTATTGAATTTCTTCACCTTGAGTTATTGTTGCCACTTGATTGTCTAGTGTAAATACTTTTGGATTAGAAATAGTTTTTCCTAAACCTAATGATTCTAAAGCTTGTATCTCAGCTTTCAATACTGCAGAACCTGTTCTTTTTAAAATTCCTATTCCACTCGTTGCCCCCGCAGCAGAACCCATAAAGTCTCCTATAGAATCTGTGTTACCTCCTAATGCTGCACTCGAAGATGTGATTGCATTATTTGCTGTAGTTCCACCAATCATACCTCCGACTGACTCTGCATTTCTTTGATAGGCTCCACCGAGTCTTGTGCCTAAAGCTCTTTCAAACTCTGAATCTGCTTCAACAATAAATGCTTCTATTAAAACTTGTTTTGTTCTTACATCAATTTCACTAATTATTTTGTCTACAACATTTAAGTCTTCACTTTTTCCTCTAACAATAATTGATCGTGTTGTAACCTCTTCTGTAATTTGTATAGGAGAAAATCCTGAATCTCCAGTTGAGGTAAATAATTCAGTTATTGTAGCTTTAGCCTGAGCAGGAGAAATATAATAAAGTCTAAAAATTTCTGAATTAATTGGTTCAACAGAATCTTCTAATTCAACTTTTTTCTTAACAGCTGCGGCTCTTGTAGATTTATAGTTTTCTTGAGCAGTTAATGTTGAAGGTGTGTGTACTCTTATTAAATTACTTGAAACATCAATATCAGCTGCAAAATTTTTCATATCCAGTAAGGCATTGAATGCTTTATCCCAGGGAACTTTAACTAGTTCAGCGCTAATAGATCCTGCAACCTCATCTCCTACTAAAATATTTATATCTCCTATCTTTCCCATCAGCTGCATAGCTTCTTTGTAATCTAGATTTTTAAATCTGAAACTTACAGTTTGTTTTAAAGATTTAAATTCATCAGGTATTAACAAATAATTTCTTTTTGTCTGTGAGGATATTTTTTTTCTTTTTTCTAATTTATCTGTATCTCCCAAAACAGGCTGTGGACCCATTGCTACGGTTTTTTCAATTTCTTTTTTTCCCTGTGCTCTAATATCATCTTTAATTAGTGGGGTATTGTGTTTGAATACTTTCGATTTAGAAAGTTGCCCTTGAGTACAACCATTTAAAAAAACAATTGAAAATACAAGTAATGCAAAAATCTTTAAAAATTTAATATTCACTTGTCTCCTTTATTTCATTTTTGAAGTTCATAATTAGATACGAATCTGTCTCTTCAACTAAGAAAATTGCTTCTTTTTGATTCATGTCTATTAGTTTAACTCCATCATTTAATTCCTCGTTCATTTCAATTGTTATATTTTCTCCGTCTTGATTAATTAATGAGATAAAACTTGTTTCAACTGATCGTATAATTCCAACTAGTTTGTAATTAAATAAATCTATTCTTTTTTGTTCAGTAGATGTCCCATCTGATATAACTTTAATTCCTCCTGAAAATGACGAGTCTCCAACAAAAGGATCGTTTAAAGGAAGTGGTTCTTCTTTATTTTGATTATCATCTGCTAAAATTTGATTGCTCATAACTAAAAGCAAAACCAATATTAAATTAAAAAATAAACTTCTAAAAAAAATCATCTGCTAGCCCCACTATAGTAAGCGTTCCGGATACTTTTATCGCACCAGTTGAATCGCTTTGTACCACTTTTATTGATTCATTGTCAAAATTTAACATTTTATTAGATAATGAAAGTGCTCTTTTAAATTTAATATAACCAATAAAATTGCCCATAATTTCAAATTTAACCGGTATTTTGTAATAAGCGATATTTTTGATTAAATCTTCTTTAGCGACTTTTTTCTTCTTTTTCTTCTTTTTCTTCTTTTTCTTCTTTGTATTTAAAACTTCCGCCTTTGATACGACTATCGGTTTTCCTTTTTCAATTTTTGAAATTATTAATCCATTTACTGCAGCAAATTCACTTAAGTTTTGATAGAGACCTTCAACTTCTGCTCTTGAATGAAATAAAGTTGAATAACTTTCGAACTGAGGTTTTAATTTTTTTATTTTCTTTTTAGTCTTTTTAATATCTTGAGTAAATTTTACAATTTCCTCTTGCTTAGTGTTCATGTCACTTATTTTAGCTTTTTTATCTTTTACAATCGGGTTTAAAATTGCATAATAAATTATTAAAAAAACAATTATCGAGCCTAAACTAATGCCAATTTTAATTAGAGTTTTTTTATCAGCAAAAGCAAGTACTTTTGCTTTTAAATCTTGCATGTTCAAATTTTTTAAATCATTTAAATCCATAACTATCCTTTAATCCTTACAAAAATTTTAAATCCTTTCATAACCTGATCTCCCGCTTTTGATTTAGGTAGATTCATTGTAGATAAAGAAGCTTGATTAATTAAATTTTTAGTTTGTAAATTTCTAATTAATTGAAGAATATCATTATCACCTGCGGCTATACCAGTAATAACTACTTGTTTTTTTCCATCGTATTGAACCTCATTAAATTTTACTCTGTTTGGAACACTTGATGCTATTTGTGCTAATACTCTATAACTTAAATCTTTATTTGACTTTAAACTATTACTTAACTTAAGCGTGGCTGTTATCTTTTTTAATTCTTTGGAAAATTTTGCTAAATTTTTTTCGGTAGCTTGATGCTGTTGTCTAACTTGATCATAAACTTTTAATTCGTTGTTGTATCTATAAATATTCCAAAAAGCCAAAGTAAATAAAATTAAATATATTCCAACAACCGCTCCAACAAATCCTTTGTAAGCAAAATTAGAAAATGCTTTCATTTTCTTTTGCTTAATCATACCTTCTCTGTTTGGAAGTAAATTTATATTTTTTACAGCAGTAACAAATTTATAATAGCCAAATACATCTAACTTTCTAAATGCAAGACCAACAACAGTTGAGAAATAAGATCTATTTTCATAATTTATTTTTTCTTCTAATTGTTTTGGAATTTTTAAACCATCAAGTGGATCAAATAAATTAAATCCGGTATTAACTAAACTTTTTCTAAAACTCGATAAATAGTCTTCAACATTTGGCAAATTAGATACTACTTTAATATTTCTTACTCTTTTTTCGTATTTTGTCTCAAAATCCTGAACTGCTTGTTTAACTTGAGTCATAAATCTTCTTACCAATGCATCTTTTTCTTCTTGGTTTTGCGACTCTTTTAAAATCTGTCTGTCTTGTCCCCTTAAAAAAATATCAGTAATTATTGGGTTATTATTATATAAAATCATTACATAGTTTTCATCTAAACCAAACTCTAATAAAGCTGTAAAATTTACATCTTCAGTTTTGTTTGATATTTGATTTATTTGATCTACAGCTGATTTTAATGCAAAACACTTAACATCTATTATAACTGGATTTAGTCCGCTGTTTTTAATTATTGATGTATAATTATTTATGTCTGATAATTTTGAAGCTACAAATAAAATATCCATAGTATTTTCTTTTGGACTTCTATTTATAACTTGGTGAAATATTGAGTAATCATCTAAATTATCAGTAAGTTGAACAAGATTTTCCCATAATGAATTTGTATCAATTGCTTTTTTTAATTCCTCATCATTCATTAGTGGAGCAGTAACAACTCGAATAATTGCATTAGTAACAGGAATAGCTATTGCAGCATTTGGTGTTGTAATTTTAGATTTTTGTAAAGCAATATTTAATTCATCACTTACTTTTGTTGCATGTTCAATTATTGCTGCATCGTCAGGTAAATCGATTGGATGAACATAAAACCTATCTAAAACCCATTGATTGCCTTTATTTGATGAAATCTGTGAAAGTCTTATCTCCTTGTTAGTTATTTCAACACCAACAATTTCCTCTCCTTGAGCAGTTTTTTTACCAAGCCTTGCGTTTATAAAATTATTAAATTTTTCTTTTACATTTCCTCTCTTAAGTTTAAATTTTGGTACGTTGGAATCTTTTTTTCCAAAAGAAGGTGCTTTAAATTTAATATTTTTTAATTTTTCAAAAATATTTTTTGGTTTTGTTTCTTCTTGTGTTTCTGTACTTATATTTTCATTTGATAAAGTGGTACTTTGTTCAGTTTGATTTTTAATTTCCTGAGTTTGTTGTGCTTGAGATTGAATTGGTGTTTCAGAAGGTGTTGCTTCTTGGGTCGTAGCTTGTTCTTCTAATTTTTTTAATTCTTTTTGTTTTTGATTGTGAACGTCATCAAACCATTTTTCGAGAATTGGAATAGCTTCTTCTAAATTTGGAGTTCCAGATGATGAAATTTTTTGTTTTCCATCAATATAAAGTCTACCAACCCAATTTTTAGATTTTAATTCACCTTTATATTTATCTTGTCTTACATAGATATGAAGTCTTCCATCTTTTTTGTGAATGACTTCATGGTCCTTCTTCTCTTCTTCGTTATTATTTTTATTATTTTCTTGAGTTATTGTCTCTTGACTTGATTCATCGGTTTTATTTTCGTTATTTTCTGAAGTTGTCACTTGCTGATTTGATTCAGTAGGTTCATTTTCGTTTTCAGGTTGTTTTTTTTCTGAAAAATCATTATTTTCAATTTTTTGTTCTAAATTTTCAGACTCCAAAGTTTTTTCCTCAACTTTAGGTTGTTCACCCTCAGATTGCTTTTCGTTTTCTATTACAACTCCAAACTTTTCTTTTTCTTTATCGTCCATAATTTTTTCAAAATTTTTATTTCTCTAACACAATTATACGAATCTCTAACACAAAATAAAATATTGTCTACTAAATAATTTTCTATATATATATTTTTAATCGTAAAAGCGAAAAAAGTGTTGATTTTAAACGATTTTTTTATTTTTATAAATTTAAGTTTTATTTTATAAAAAATGCTATTTTAAGCATAACTCTAACACAAAGT
>Ga0208277_1002554_pt1 | contig 10255 bp, 9 predicted proteins | sample ETNtaG_5_FD_185782 | JGI IMG/M metagenome (GOLD analysis project Ga0208277, IMG submission 185782) | Marine microbial and viral communities from oxygen minimum zone, Eastern Pacific Ocean - ETNP201406SV205 (SPAdes) (version 2) | ecosystem: Environmental > Aquatic > Marine > Oceanic ...
GTCTCTTTTGGTGTGGTGTGTTTATGTGTTTATCCGAAACCGGTGCGCGCGCGTGCGTGCGTGCGTCTCGAAGAGGTGACGAGCGTGCGTTCGAGGGTGGATCGAACGCGACGAAACGTAACGTAACGTGCGTGTGACGAACGCGCGCGTCCGTGTGTGCGGGACCTCGGTCGAGGACGGCTCGCCTCGATCGACGCCACCGACCGCGACGTCGACGATCCCATCGGGGTCGTCGCGATCGATCCGATCGCGACGACGAACCCTCGACCGCGGGTCGCGTGGGTGGTGGACGCCCCCACCGTGGGGCCGTGATTCGTGGACTCGTTCGTGAGTCACGACCGGTAAAAAGACAGACAGACAGACAGACCCACCCCCGCGATCGACCGCGATCGCGCCGGCCCCGATCGACCGGGCCCCGCGATCAGGGCAGGGACGCGATGGGTCGTCGTGGCATCACCCGTAGTCGAGATGTGTGTACACCCATCACGAGCACGCGTGCGCTGGTGTGATATATATACGAGGGTTCACGAACGGCGCGCGACCACCCCCTCGACCGCGTGGTTTGAATGTTTGAATGTTTGAACGTTCACGCGCGGAGGGTTTGTTTCGGGTGGAGGGGTGCGGCGTGGTGCCGATGCATCGATTGCATCGATTTGAATCGCATCGCGCGGCATCGCGCGACGACGCGCGCGTCGATCGTGATTGGTGTGATTTTGAGATGCACGCGCCGTTCGGGGGTGGTGGTGCGACCCGGACGCGATCGTCGTCGTCGTCGTCGTCGTCGTCATCGAGCGGTGATGAGGACGCGCGACGAACGTTGCACCTGTTGCAAAATCAAATTCGCACCCAAGCGCGAGAGATCGCGCGTCTGCAGCGAGAGGTCGTGGACGCCCATCGCGAGCGAGACGCGCTGGCGGGAGAGGTGATGAAACCGCTCGATGTGAGGTTTAAGGATTGCGTGAGAGATTTGATTCGGGAGACGACGTGGTTTCGATTGCGATCGGTGGAGGAGACGATCGAGGTGAACGCGTACGAGAGCGCCACGCGCGCCGAGTTTGATTTGGCGGGGGCGAGGAGCGTGATGGAGGCGAAATTTCCAGATTTGAACGCCGTCGAGGTGAAGACGAGGGAAGATATCGGTGGGTTTGGGTTTGAGTTGGCGTCTCGTCCGTTCAGGGGGGAACTGTTGGTGTTCAAGGCGAGAGCGCACTTGGAGAAGTTGCTCGGCGTGGCCAAGGCGCCGACGCTCGCGGTGACGCCGTCGCCGCCGTTTCCTTGGAACGGAAAGACGAAGTGGAATCCGGCGTTGGAGACGTCGTTGGACATCGACGGAGTGGCGATCGACGCCAAGTACACCATGGTGCGAGATTCCGTGTCCGTCGATCACTTGGACTTTGAGGTGAGCACGACGCACGAGGAGTACGGAGACGTGTCGGTGCAGCGCGTCAGTCAGCACACCGTGGCGGAGGAACAGCTCGACATCAACCCGGGAGGGTGTTGGCGCGCGAGCTGGTCGCAACGCAAGGGTGAATACGATTTAGGGGCGCACTTCAAGACGGATAAGGGCATGGAGTTGGAACTGAGCGCGGGGCGCCAGTTTGCCAAACACTTTCGCGGCAAGGCGACGTCGCGCGTCGCCGCTCGCGAGCTCGAGGTTCAGATTGGATACGAGTTCACGGAAGAGTTGAAGGGATGGGAGGTGGTCGCGAAATCCGTGCTCTCGACGCAAGGGTTGCAAAACCCGACGTTCCAGCTCAATCACGCGTGGGAGTTTTGAAAACGACATTTAATTTATACATACATCAATCGTACCCGGGCGTGCCCTTGGTGAATCCCTTCCCGCTTCCGCGACCTCGTCCTCGTCCGCCGCCGCGTCCGCCGCTACGTCCGCCGCCGCGTCCGCCGCCGCGTCCGCCACCGCCGAGTTTCGCCGACGCGGGCGTAAACTTTCGAGACTTCGTCTGGCCGGGCTTCCACTCGCCGCCGTAAAATTCCGTCCTATCTCGAGACTTCCCGCCGCCGCCGGACCTCTCGTACCCACCTTCGTCGTATTCACCATCGTCGTCGTCGTCGTACGCGTCGCCCCACGATCGGTCGTCCTCGGCGGCCTCGGCGCCGCCGCCGTCGGGATCGTCGAGCGCCATGTCGAAAATTTCCCGCGCAATCTCCGTCACGCCGGCACCCGTGGACGTGGACGCCATGAGAACCATCGTTCGCGCGCGTTTCGTGTATCGAAGCTCCTCTTGAATCAAATACGCTCGTCGCGCGAGATCGTTCGGGTTTACGCAGTCGCACTTGTTGAGAATCACCGCGCACTGCGCCTGGCCGTACTTGGACAGGAACGCCAACATCTCCCTATCGGAAGCCTTCAAACCGTGTCGAGCGTCGACGACGAGGTACACGCGCTTGAGATTGGGACGCGACGTGAGGTACTTGTCCATCAATTCGTTCCACGTCTCCACGCGATGTTGTTTCGCGAACGCGAATCCGTACCCGGGCATGTCGACGAGACGCACGCGTTCGTCGAGCGAGTAAAAGTTTAAACTCTGCGTCTTCCCCGGCACGTCGCTCGAGCGCGCCACCGAACTTAGCGATAACGCATTGATGAGCGAACTCTTCCCCACGTTCGAACGGCCCGCGAAGGCAATCTCCGGGACGTCATCCTTAATCTTACTCGCACCCTTACCCACCGCGTGCGCCGGCGGTTCGTTGCCCTCCTTCGCCGCCGCCGCGATAAACTTGGCCGTCCGCTTCGATCGACCCACACCGAGCAGACTCCGCGTCCGACTATCCAACATTCCCACGTCGTACATCGCGTATCTCGCCGTCACCTCGCTGATCTCCTCTCGATTTCTCAACACCCGCGCCGTTCGTCCCGCCGTCGACGCCGTCGTCGCCAAATTATACTTTTTAATCCTCCCCATGATCGCCCCGTCGATCGGAAGCGCGCGAAACTTGGCCCTATTGCTCAATTTCCCCTCCGCGTCCCCGCTCAGGGTGTCCAACAACCGATCAATCTTCAAACCACCCTCGGGAATCGTCGACCGCAGCGGCGACGTCGTCGCCTCCCCCCGTCCACCATCGTCCTCCGCGCCTCCCCCTCGCGCCGCGAACGCGACGCGACGTTCACGCACCGCCCTCGCACGCGCGCGTCCACCCGCGCGCGTCCACGTCACCACCGAACCGTTCGCGAATCGCAAAAAAGGCGTCGACACCGCCGACACCGCCGTCATCGCGACGACGCGTCTCACCACCCTCGTCGTCGTCCTTCTCGTCGCGTCGCGCGCGGAGACGCACCGCGCGTCGCCCGCCTCGCGTCCTCGCGCACCGCTCGCGCGTCCTCCTCCCGCGTCGTCGTCCCTCTCGGGACGTTCGTCGACGCGTCACTTTTTGACGTGTTCGCGCGTCGTCGTCGCCCGGCCATGTCGACGACGCGCGTCGCGTCTCCGCGCTCGTTCGCGCGACGGACGCGCGCGGCGCTGTTCGCCCGGCGCGCGCGCGGCGCCGTTCGCGCGTCCGGTGCCGCGCGCGACGACGACGACGACGTCCCGACCTCGTCCGAGTCGACCGACGACGGCGCGCGTCTCGAACGTTGGCGCGCGCGCGCGCGAGCCATGCGAGTGAAAACGCTCAAGGAGCGACTGTCGAGCATGAACCTTCGTCACGACGATTGTTTGGAGAAATCCGAGCTCGTCGATCGAGCGGCGAGGGCGTGGTTGACGCGCGCGGAGAACCGAGCCGCGCGTCTTCCCCTTCGGCAGTTGGGGAACGCGGGCGGAATGTCGCCGAGATCGGGCTACGCCGTGGTGACGCTCGATGTGGGGGGTGAGATCGGTCTGTGTGATTTTGTAATCGATACCGGGGCGACGACGGCGTTGATCACGCCGAAAGTGCTGGAGATGTTGGACGCGGGACGCGTTCGCGAAGGGGCGGCGGTGCGAGGACTCACGGGGACGGGGGAGACGTTGCGACAAAAGGTGACGGTGACGGAGGCGCGTTTGGGGAGTGAGACGTTTGATCTCGACGCCGTCGTCACCGATCTGTCGGCGGTGGGATTACCGCCCACCATAGGTGGATTGCTCGGATTGGATTGGTTGGGAAAGTACGAGGTGGAGTTTGATTTCTCGGCGTCGACCATTACGTTTTGGCCGAGAGGGTCCGTATCGTGGGGGGCGCTCGACGTGGACGAGCTCGTGCGCGTGACTCTGGGCACGCACAAGGTTGGGTTGAAGACGGTTCGGTGCACGCTGAACGACGCGGCGCCGGTAGACGCCATCGTCGACATGGGAAGCTTCTTCTCCGTCGTCAACTGGATGGCGAGCGCCGCCGCGGGCGTCGGTCCGGATTCGCCGAGCGTAAAGTCTGGGGGATTACAGGTGTCGGGCGTGGACGGGAATAACGTGAGCATGTCCATGGCGCCGTACGATTTACGCGTCCTCGGGGACGATGAAGACCTCGAGTCTGTTTATCGAGGCATGTGTTGCGTCGGGGACTTACCGGCTTTCAACGCCTTGGGCGCCTCGGTCTCGCCCTTCATGGCGCTCGGTCTGGACGTCATCGGGCGAGGACGGATGGTGTTCGACGCGTCCGAGAGCGTCATGTACCTCGCCAAGGGCGACGTCGGGTACGGAACGTGATATATAATATTCTTTCACTATAACAGCGCGCGCACGTCCTCGGCGTCCTCCACTAAATCCCGCGCCGTCGCTCCCGCGCTCGACCGTTTCGTCGCATCCGCCCCGAGTTCGAGCAACAATTTCACAACCTCTCGGTGCTCTCCCCTCGCCGCGTGATGCAACGCCGTCTCCTCGTCCTCGTCCTCGGCGTCGACGAGCGCGTCCAGCGTTCCTCTCTCGCGCGCCGACTCCGTCAACGCTCGCACCACCTCGACGTGTCCCGACGCCGACGCATCGTGCAACGCCGTCCCACCACTCTCATCTCTCACCGTCGGGTCGGCCCCACCCACGTCCAATAACGTTCGCACGCGCGAGAGTTTCCCGAACAGCGCCGCCGCGTGCAGCGCCGTCTCCCCGTCCTCGTTTCTCGCGTTCACGTCCTCGTTCGCCTCCATCAACGCCCGCACGCGCGATTCAAAAGTCGCGTCATCCACCGCATCGTCCTCGTCGTCCTCATCGCACGCCTCGAAGACGTCTCTCGCGCGCGCGCTGACCCTCGTCGTCGAATCATCCACCGCCACCTCTCCCGAGAGTCGAAGCGATTCGAGCACGCGACGGTACTCCTCGTCGTCCGGTCCTCCCTCGCGGTCGTCCTCCTCGATCGACGACGCGTCTTCGCGCGATCGACGCGTCGGTCCGTCGCGAATCGCGTCGTCGAACGTCATGACGCGACCGACGATGGCGTCGACGTCGTCGAACGTCTCCTCGTCGAATTACGGGTTCGACGCGCGAGGAAAGGTGATCGTCGTCACCGGAGGCACGCGAGGGATCGGGTTGGGCGTCGCGCGCGCGTTCGCCGAGCGTCACGGGGCGAAGCGCGTGTACAGCGCGTCGAGAAGCGCGCGGGACGGGTGGAGGTCGAGCGACGGCGTCGTCGTCGAGCTCGCGGTGGATTTATCCACGGAGGATGGGGCGAAAAAGTGCGCGAGGGCGATCGAGGCGAACGGAGATGATCGCGTGCACGTGTTGGTGCACAACTCTGGGACGTCGTGGGGGGCGGAGTTGGAAACGCACGACGACCGCGGGTGGGACAGGACGTACGCGTTAAACGTGCTCGGCGTGTTTCGTCTGACGCGCGAGCTCTTACCGGCGCTCACGCGAGGGGCGAGCGCGACGGATCCATCGAGAGTGATCATCATAGGGTCCATAGCCGGTATCAGACCTCAAAAGTACCCGACGTTTTCGTACGACGCGAGCAAGGCGGCGGCGCACCACCTGGCGCGCAAACTCGCCGACGAATTCGCGAGTAAACGAAAACTGCCCATCACCGTCAACGTCGTCGCCCCCGGATACGTGCCGACCAAGATGAGCAAAGGTCTCGAAAAATACGGCGATTCGAGCGAGGACATCGTGCGCGAGACGATCCCGCTCGGTCGCGCCGGGACGCCCGAGGACGTCGCCGGCGCCGTCGCGTTTCTCGCCAGCGACGCCGCGTCGTGGATCACCGGCGTCGTCTTACCCGTGGACGGCGGATTTCTCGCCAAACTTTGAAACTCCGACCCGACGCCGCCTCCCGTCGTCCTCGTCCTCGTCGCCTCGCGCGCGGCGTCGCGAGACGCGTCGCGAGACGCGCGGACGCCGCGCACCACACCCACACCCACACCCGCGTGTCATCCAACACCCACGACGACGCGTCGATGTGCTTTTTCGACGATCGATATCGACGATCGATATCGACGAGTCGATGTGCTGTATCGCTCGATCGCGAGTATCCGTCTGACTGTTTACCCACACACACGAAAACACACATCGAATCGCGCGCGAATCTCGATCGCGATCTCGAGCTCGATCGATCGATCGATGTCATCGGATGTCATCGATGACGTGCATCGATGACATGCTTTCATCGATCGATCGACGATGGATGCGATCGATCGAGATACGCGACGGCGGCGATGCGACGGTGCGACAGACGACAACGCGCGGGAGTGTGTGTGTGTGCCGCGGCGCCCCGCACGTCGACGTGTGTCTCTCCGTCGACGATCGAGACGCGCTCGTCGAGACGGACGGACCGAATCACGCGCACGAATCGCACGCGCGCGCGACGGACCGAACGACGGACCGAGACGATACAGATTAAAGATATCGTCATCGTGACGAGACATTAGAGACATAGGCGTCGGTCGATGTGCGTGGAGTGAGAATGGGACGGCGAGAACGAACCGAGGGACGAGCGAACGAGGGTGTGGGGATGGAAATAAGGGGCGACGTCGGTGGGGCGAGCGCGGTGAAGACGGCGGCGGCGACGATGAGCGACGAGGCGTTGATGGCGTCGTTGGTCGACATGGAGAATCACGCGTTCGATCCGAAGAATAATTTACTGAATCGAGCGCAGTTTAACGAACTGTTGGATTTACAGACGGAGTCGGAGCCCGATTTCATGGAGGACATCGTGAACATGTATTGCGACGACTCGCAGAGCATGCTCGACGAGCTCCGGGAGCTCGTGAAGACGGACGGTACGGCGGAGCAGTTGGATAAAGCGCGCGCGACGCTGCATAAACTTCGTGGGGCGTCGTCGACACTCGGCGCGGAGGGGATTCAGCACACGTGTGAGGCGATGCGCGAATCAATCGTCAACGAGCAGTACGAGGCGCTGCGCCAAGGTCCGGGATCCATCGAAGAACTCGAAGAACGTCTCGGGGAATTGAAGAGAGTTTTGAAGAAGTACGTCGAGGTCAGCAGAGAGTGCGTCGTGCGTAAACTCTCGCGCGGATGAGACGACCGTCGTCGTCGGCCGAGTCGTCTCTCACCTTTACGTATACCACTGTACTTAGAACACCCGTACGATATTCTCGTTTTTGTTACATTGATCGCCTGTTTTTTAAAACTTTATTTTTGGTGAGCGTATCCTGGGCGTCGGAGGAATTGCGTGTGGACGGATCGCGTCGACGTGTTCGTCGCCACTCAATCGCGCGTGAACCACGGTCCCGGCGGTTCTTCGTCGGGCTTTCTTCCAGTCGAACGTTGCGCCAAGCAAATTTTCCATTTCCCATCCGCATCCTTCTTGAAAATCGTCGTCAGAACGAAAACGTCGTCGTTCGGCGTGCCTTTATATTCAAACTTCGCGCTCGCGACGGAGCACGCGTACGCCATATCGACGCCAACGTCGACGATTTTAACGTCCAGCAACTCGCCACCCTTGTTCACGACGTCCCCGCCGGTCATCATCTCCTCGAACATCTTCGAGTTCATCGGGTTCCCCGAGGGCCGAATGATGCACTCTCCCCAGTGTTTGTACATGTCTTCGCCCGCTCCGTAGGACAGCGCCCGGGAGAGAATCGCGCGAATCTCTCGTTCATCCGCATCCGCGGACGCCATGATTCTCGAGGAATATACTCGCGAGTGAAGACGCGGTCGAGGCTCGCGGAGACGGTTGCGTTCGACGCGAAAGCGTTCGCGCGCGAAAGACGCCGTTCGAACGTTCGAGAAGGTGGTCGACGCGAGCCGTGAGACGCGCATGTGTGTGAAGCCTTTCTCTTTTTCGTGGACGATTATTGTGATCGGGCCGCTAATTAACTAACTGTTTTCGGTTGCGAAGCTTTCGGGCGCGCGGCGCCTCGTCGGATGCGCACTGATTGATTTGACTCGACGAGCACCGCTATGTTACATTCACCTACATCTGTTTTTTACCTACCATCGTCGACGCTGTCCTCCTTGCGGCGGTGGTGGCGGCGGCGCGCCCCAACCGCCGCCTCGGCCTCCGCCGCCTCGCCAATTGGCGCCGGTGTTCGTCGGTCTCCGCCCCTGTCCGCCGTACTTTTGGGCGTACCCTCGCGATGGACCGGAAGACGATCGACCGCCGTGTCCTCGTCCGCCGCCGCCTCGCCAACTCCCGCCTCCGCTCGCGCCTCCCGAACCCACGGCGAAGGTTTGCGGCGCTCTCGAAAAGTCCACCGGCGGTTGCGCGGACGGACCGCGCGAACTCTTCGGACACTCGCGAGCGATGTGACCGCGCTCGCCGCAGTGGAAACACGCGAATTCGGGGGCACCGCCACCGCCGAATCCTCTTCGAGAGTGCGCGCACGCGAGGTCCAGGTGCCCCTCGGCGCCGCATCGACAACAACTCGGTCGTCCAGGAGGCTGCGAGTCTTGCGGGGCGCAGCACAGATGTCCGAACGAACCGCAGACGTAACAGTGAATCTGCGCGAGATCGCTCGCGTCGAATCTATAGACGCAATCCGCGACCACGTGTCCGGATTTCCCGCACCTGAGGCAACACAGCTTTTGCGCGTCGCGACCGGAGCCGCGCTGGTACGGACAGTCTCGACTCTGGTGACCGGGAGTGAGACAGTTGAAACATAAACCGTGAGGACAATCACGCGCGATGTGCGACGTGAATCCACACAGGTGACACGCCTTTTTCTTCGCCGGAAGCGTGCACTCCGCCTCGCGGTGTCCCCCTTGCCCGCATCGAAAACATCGCAACGCCGCCGCCTCGTAATCGTCGTCAAAGTACCGCGGCTGACGCAATATGTTTCGCACGCACTCGTTCTCCTGTTCGTCCTGTTCGGTCACGACGGTCGCCTCGTCGTCGTTCGCCTCGTTTCCTCGTCCTTCTAATCCCACGTCGTCGTCGTCGCTCTCCTCGTCGTCGTCGTCGTCGTCGTCGGTTTTCGCGAAACGCGCGTTTTGCCTCTTCGCCGCCGTCTCCACGTTCATCATCTCCTCTTCCGTCGCCGTCGCGTCGGGTATCTCACCATCCTCGGACGAACACTCTCGCCTTTTCTTCTTCGTCGTCGTCGTCTTCGGCGACTCTTTCTCTCGCTTTCTCTTCGTCTCCGCCGCGTTCGTCTTCGTCTTCAACCTCTTCTTCTTCTTATTCGTCGTCGTCGTCGTCTTCGCGACCGCGTCGACGCACGCGCGCGACGCACGTACCGTCGTCCCGTCGATCGTCCTCCTCGCGGTCGTCGTCTCGTCGATCGTCGTCGCCCCCTCCCGTTTCTTCGGTCGCGTCGCTTTCACCATCCTCCTCTTCGTCGCCCCCTTCGACGTCGCGTCGGTCGAGCGCTCGCGCGTCGTCCCCATCGTCGGCGTCGACGACGACGTCTTCGTCCCCATCGTCCACCGCACGACTCGCGTGTCGACGTCGTTCGCCGCCGGTCGTCGCCGTCTGTCGTCTCGCGCGGTCGCGTCGCATCGCTCGTCATCATTCATTCGTCGACGCGCCCCCTTCTCTCGTCGTCGTCGTCGTCATGACGACTCGCGACTCGACGTCGACGATCGAGCGTCACCTCTCCGCGCTTCACCGCGTCCTCCTTCGACGCGACGTCGACGTCGGCGGCGTCTCTTCTTCATCATTCTCGACGGTCGGCGGCGGCGGCGGCGGCGAGACGACGACGACGGGCGACGACGACGACGACGAGACCGCGCGAGGTTCGTTCGCGCGCGTGCCGATCTCTTTTGCCTCCGCGCGCGAGTACGCGGAGACGTACGCCGCGCTCGCGCTCGAGGAGTGCGAGGCGATCGCGAGGAGAGGCGCGCGCGAGGCGGCGGCGACGGCGGCGACGCGCGCGCGGGCGACGCGAACGACGAGAGAGGATGACGTGTTTCACGTCGTCGCGCTGGACGTGGAGGAC
>Ga0208277_1002557_pt1 | contig 10253 bp, 13 predicted proteins | sample ETNtaG_5_FD_185782 | JGI IMG/M metagenome (GOLD analysis project Ga0208277, IMG submission 185782) | Marine microbial and viral communities from oxygen minimum zone, Eastern Pacific Ocean - ETNP201406SV205 (SPAdes) (version 2) | ecosystem: Environmental > Aquatic > Marine > Oceanic ...
GAAAATAAACCAAAACATTTAAAACAATATATTGTTGATCAAGAGTATGAAAGATATACTATTATAGATCATAAAGTATGGAGTTTTATAATGGATATATCTATCCCCTTCTTTAAAAAACATGCTCATCAATCATATTATGATGGATTAAATAAGACTGGTATTACATTAGATAAAATTCCATCAATAAAAAATATGAATGAAAAAATGTCTAAAATAGGTTGGGGAGCAGTTCCTGTAAGAGGATTTATACCACCATGGGCATTCATGGAGTTTCAAGCTTTAGGAATTTTACCAATTGCCTGCGATATGAGAAGTAGCGAACATTTAACATATACTCCTGCTCCAGATATAGTGCATGAATCTGCAGGTCATAGTCCAATTATTATAAATGAAGAATATTCTTATTATTTAAAACAATATGGAAAAATTGCTTCAAAAGCAATCTTCTCAAAGGAAGATGAAAGGATTTATTTTGCAATCAGAAAACTTTCTGATTTAAAAGAAGATAGACAGGCAACAAAAGAAGAAATTGATAATGCAGAAGAAGAATTAAAAAGTGCTAGAGAAGCTGAGACTACACCAAGTGAAGCTACTCTATTATCTAGGTTACATTGGTGGACAGTAGAGTATGGATTAATAGGCACTATAGATGATCCAAAAATATATGGAGCAGGCTTACTCTCATCAGTAGGCGAAAGTCAGAACTGTTTAAAAAGTAATATTAAAAAAATACCTTTAACAATTGATTGTATTAATTATAGTTATGACATAACGGAACAACAACCCCAGTTATTTGTAGCTAAAGATTTTTCAGATTTAGTTGATATCTTAAGTGAATTTGAAAAAACGATGGCATTCAATAAAACGGAAAGTAAAAATAATAAATTAAATCAAAAAAAATATGATGATAGTAATGATAGTAAAATTTCTACATTAAATATAGTCCAAAATAATAATCAAAATGATAGAGAACTTATTCAATTATATCACAAATATTACAATAAAGAAATTGAAGAAAAAATATTATTAGAATTACTAGATGTTTCATACCCAAATGAGTGGCTATTAAGATATGAGATATATAAAAATAGCCACCAAATTGAAGAAAAATGGGTAAAGGATTTAAGTAAATATTTAAATAGCTATCAAGAATCAGATGTTGATCTTAACAATGCTATTAAAAGAGGTTTAAAGGTTATTTAAACTCTCCCATAATATTTTCTAACCACATTATCATTTGGTCTTCACATTTTTCATCTTCATTGTCATAATCAAGACCAAGACCTAATAATTGATCACCCTCAAGAGCAACAGATTCTCTAAATTCATAATCATCTTTACTACAACGACCAATTAAAGAACCACCACTAGACATAAAAGGTTTACCCAAAATTCCAATAGCATCTAAAAAGTTATCAGGATATCCAACTTGATCACCGCATCCAAAAAATGCAGCTGTCTTACCTGAAAAATCTAATTTCTCATAATCAGAGAATATAGCATCCCAATCTTCTTGAAGCTCACCTATATTCCATGTTGGGCAACCAATGATAATATTATCAAATTCTAAAATTTTATCTGTGCCTATTTCAGCTATATCAAATGACTCAATTTCAACATCATTCATTTCAAGATATTCAGAAATAAACTCAGCAGCTGTTTTTGTATTATCTGAAGAACTTCCCCAGAACATTCCTATCTTTTTCATTATCTTAACTCCATTTAACTATTTTTATTATTTCTTCTCAAATGTTTCTAAAACTAAAATTACACCTTCTGGTTTTATATCTGCATAACCACCTGTAGTTAAATAAAAATTTTCTTTACCATCTTGCGTGATTTTAATTTCTCCTTCACCAACAGATATAATTGAACTTACATGCCTAGCTTTTATCCCAAAAAGGCCTTCTAAATTAGGTGCTCTAAGATATTCAGAGGTACCAACATTTATATTTTTAATTGGTGTAATAACATCAATTTGGAATGAATTTTCCATTATTTTTTAGCCTTTTCTACTACTTCATCAAGTGTACCTACATATGCAAAAGCATTCTCTGGATATTCATCCATTTCACCCTTAACAATGGCTTCAAATCCAGAAATTGAATCTTCAAGACTAACATATCGTCCTTCAACACCAGTAAATTGTTCAGCTACAAAGAATGGCTGTGACATAAATTTTTGTAATTTTCTAGCACGACTTACAACTAATTTATCATCATCTGAAAGTTCATCCATACCAAGAATTGCAATAATATCTTGTAATTCATTATACTTTTGTAGTGTTACCTGAACAGACCTAGCAACATTATAATGTCTATCACCTATAACTCTTGGATCCAATATTCTTGATGTTGAATCTAGAGGATCAATCGCTGGATAAATTCCAAGCTCTGCAATCTTACGATCAAGTACAGTTGTTGCATCTAAATGTGCAAAAGTAGTTGCAGGAGCAGGGTCAGTTAAATCATCCGCTGGAACATATACAGCTTGCACTGATGTTACAGAACCTTTTTTAGTTGATGTAATTCTTTCTTGAAGTTCTCCCATCTCTGTTGCAAGTGTTGGTTGATAACCTACAGCAGAAGGCATTCTACCTAAAAGTGCTGATACTTCAGAACCTGCTTGAGTAAATCTAAACATATTATCTACAAAGAGTAACACATCTTTCCCTTGTTCATCTCTGAAATATTCAGCCATAGTAAGTCCTGATAAAGCTACTCTTAATCTTGCTCCAGGCGGTTCATTCATTTGACCAAACACTAATGCTGTTTTATCAATAACACCAGATTCCACCATTTCACCATAAAGATCATTTCCTTCTCTTGTTCTTTCACCAACACCAGCAAATATAGAATATCCACCATGCTCTGTTGCAATATTTCTAATTAATTCTTGTATTAGCACAGTTTTACCTACACCGGCACCACCAAATAGTCCTGTTTTACCACCCTTTGTATATGGCTCCATTAAATCAATAACTTTTATACCTGTAACTAAAACTTCCGAGCTTGTTGTTAATTCATCAAAAGGAGGTGCCTGTCTATGAATTGGTAATACTGATGAATTATCAGATACTCCGCCTTTTTCATCAATAGGATTTCCTAAAACATCAAACATTCTTCCTAATGTTTGATCTCCAACAGGAACTGAAATTGGATTGCCTTTATCTACAACTTCTTGACCTCTTTTTAAGCCATCTGTTGAATCCATAGCAATAGTTCTAACAATAGATTCACCAATATGTTGAGCTACTTCTAATGTTAATTTGCCTTCATTTCCACCCCTATCTACTTCTAAGGCGTTATAAATTTCAGGAAGCTGACTATCAGGGAATGTGACATCAACTACAGCACCCATAATTTGTGAAATATTACCTTTTTTACTCATTATTTACCTTCCTTTATGATGATAGTGCATTTGCACCACTTACAATTTCAATAATTTCTGTTGTTATAGCAGATTGTCTTGCTTTATTATATTGAAGACCTAATTCTTTAATCATGTCTCCTGCATTATCTGTTGCATTTTCCATAGCTACCATTCTAGCTGCTTGCTCTGATGCATAAGATTCAAGCAAAAACTGCCATATTTGTACATTAATGTGTTTAGGAATAAGACCTTTTAAAATTTCTTCTTTAGAAGGTTCATATAACCTGTCCACTTGTTTTTTATCTTCTTCAGCATCTGATTCTGTTAAAGGTAAAAAATCAATATCTTTAATAACTTGAGTCGCTAAATTTTTAAATTCATTATAATATACTTTTACTTGATCAACCTTACCTGAAATAAATAAATCTACAATTTCTTGACCCATATCAATAGCATGATCAAAATTTAAATCTCCCCAAAAATCTATATGTTCTGAAACTATATCAAAATTTCTATTCTTAAAATAGTCTCTACTTTTTTTACCAATAGAAATAATCATTGCATTATCTTTTCCATTAATATCTATATCTTGCTGAGCCTTTTTTAAGATATTAGTATTAAATGCACCTGCCATCCCTCTATCAGAAGTTATAACAACATATAAAGTTTTTGACACTTCTCTTTGTTCCATTAAATCAAAACGAACATTACCACATTCTGATAGTAAATCATTCATAAGCATTGATATTTTTTCAGAATAAGGCCTACACTGTTCCATATTAGATTGAGAAGTCCTAAGTTTTGCAGCTGCAACCATTTTCATAGCACTTGTAACCTTTTGGATACTTTTAATAGATTTAATTCTACCTCTTATTTCTTTTAAATTTGCCATTAAAACCCTTTTGCAAAATCACTTAATGCATTTTTTAATTTATCAGAGTCTTCATCTGATATAGAACCTGTCTCTCGTATATTTGTTAAAATAGCAGAATGAGAAGCATCTAAAAAATCATAAAGTTTTTCTTCAAATTCTGAAATTCTTTCTAATTCAATTTCATCTAAAAATCCTTGAGAACCAGCAAAAATAAGAGCAATTTGCTTTTCTGTATCGATTGGTGAATATTGTTTTTGTTTTAAAATTTCTAATAATCTTGAACCTCTAGTTAATTGAGATTGAGTTGCATCATCTAAATCAGAACCAAATTTTGCAAACGCTTCTAATTCTCTATATTGCGCTAAATCAAGCTTCAATGTTCCTGCAACCTTTTTCATCGCTTTTATTTGCGCATTACCACCTACCCTTGAAACTGACAAACCAACATCTACAGCCGGCCTTTGACCTGAATTAAACAGGTTTGTTTCCAAGAATATCTGACCATCAGTAATTGAAATTACATTAGTAGGAATATATGCAGAAACATCACCTTCTTGTGTTTCAATAATTGGTAGAGCTGTTAAAGAACCAGAACCTAATGATTCGCTTGATTTTGCAGCTCTTTCAAGTAATCTACTATGCAAATAAAATACATCACCTGGGTAAGCTTCTCTGCCTGGAGGTCTTCTTAAAAGTAACGACATTTGCCTATATGCTACAGCATGTTTTGATAAATCATCATAAATGATTAATGCATCCATTCCATTGTCCCTAAAATACTCTCCCATAGTTACACCAGAATATGGTGCTAAAAACAATGAAGGAGCTGGATCCATAGCATTAGCAGTTACAACAGTTGTATACTCCATTGCTCCACTTTCTTCAAGTTCAGCAACAACTCTTGAAACTGTTGAAGCCTTTTGACCAATAGCCACATAAATACAATAAACTGGACTATCTGTATTATGCGTTGATTTTTGATTTATGATAGTATCTACAGCAATAGCTGTTTTTCCTGTTTGTCTATCTCCAATTATAAGCTCTCTTTGTCCTCTACCTATAGGAATCATTGCATCAATTGCTTTGATACCTGTTTGTAATGGTTGATTAACTGGGCTTCTTTCAAGAACTCCAGTAGCTTTACGCTCTACCGGTCTAGATTCTTCAAACTTAATTTCACCTTTTCCATCTAATGGCTGACCAAGCGGGTTAACTACTCTTCCTAAGAATTGTTTTCCAACTCCTACCTCAAGTACTTTTCCAGTTCTTTTAACTAAATCACCTTCTTTAACCAACCTACTATCGCCAAATAGTACAATACCTACATTTTCTTCTTCTAAATTCATAGCCATACCAAATACACCATTTGGTAATTCTACCATTTCAGAAGATAAAACATTTTCTAAACCTTGTACTCTAGCTACACCATCACCTACCATAATTACTTCGCCAACTTCTGAAACATCGAAATCTACTTTATGATTGTCTAATTGCTTTTGTAAAGAATCTATAATTTGACCAGTATTTATATCCATTATTTCTCCAAATAATTAAGCTTATTTATTTACCATGCTTTGTTTTAATTTTTCTAATTTTGTTGACAAACTACCATCTATTAAAGTATTGCCAACTTTTAATTTTATTCCACCTAGAATTGTTTTATCTGTAATATTTTCAACACTTACATTGCTATCTACCTTTGATTTAATGCTAGACTCTAAATCAGACAATTCAGCTTCGCTTAACTGAAAAGCTGTAACAGCCTTAACATTTACATGCCCTTTTGAATCTTGCATTAATTTCTGATATTTTCTATCTATTGTTTCCAAATAATTAAAATCTATATTATCTAATAAACAGTAAACTAAACTCAATTGTGATTGATTTAGACTTTCTGAAAAAATATTTGACAATATTTCTTTTTTCACTTTCAACTCAATTCTTTTTGTTGATAAAAATTGTTTGAATTTTTGAGAATTATTTGAAATCTTTGATAAAGTAGCCAACACTTCAGAACCTAATTGATCAACACTATTTTCTTTAAATACCGTGTATAATGCTTTTGCATATTTATCAATTTTTTTATTTTGATTCATTATGCCTGACCAATCTTATCTATAGCGTCGTTTACAAGCTTTCTATTATCATTACTATCTAGATTTTTTTCAATTAATTTTGAAGCAGCCTGAATTGATAAATCAACAGCAGCTGTTTTGATTTCTTTAACTGCTTTTTCTTTTTCTGCATTAATTGATTGTATTGCATTTTCAGTTTCCAATTCAGCTTTTTTTCGTGCCTCTTCAACAGCATCTGAAATCATTTTCTCTTTAACTGATTTAGCTTCAGACAAAATAGTTTGAGCTTCAGCATGAGCTTCCTGTTTGATCTTTTCATAATCTGAAGTAGCTTTTTCTGCATCTTCTTTAGCTAATGCTGCAGAATCAAGAGCATCCCTTATTTCTTTCTCCCTACTTTCTAAAGCAGAAATAATAGGACCCCATGCTACTTTACTAAGTACAAAAAGTAATAACAGAAATGTTACCACAGACCATAATAAAGGGCCTCCATGAACTTCAACCATATTTATGTTCTCCTAACTTTTAATAAAAGTATTTTTACTATCCAACGTTACCAGATAGTAGGAAACATGTTACAGCACAAAATAATGCTACACCTTCAATTAAAGCTGACATAATAAGAGCTGTTGTTCTAATATCATTAGCTGCTTCAGGTTGTCTTCCAGTCGCTTCTGCTGCAGCTGCTGTAATTCTACCTATACCTGAGGCTGCTCCAATAGTAACTAATCCAGCACCTAAACCTGCTGCTAATCCAATTAAACCATTTTCCATTTTTTTCTCCTTTGTGTTATTTTAATGATGTTCGTGTTCAACTACTGCCATCCCAATAAATATTGAAGATAGCAATGAAAAAATATAACCTTGTAAAAATGCTACAAAAATTTCTAGCATATTAATAGCTAACGCCATTGGAACAGAGCCTAAAGCTACCCATGGCGATTTCATATTAATAATAATACCTATAAATGCCAATATTATAATATGCCCAGCATTCATATTTGCTAATAACCTAACTGAAAGTGCAAAAGGTTTTGTTAGTAGCCCTATCAACTCAACTGGAATCATAATAGGTAAAAGCCAAAACGGAACCCCAGGAGTAGCAAATATGTGTTTCCAAAAATCTTTATTTCCAAAAATGATATATGTAAAAAATGTAATTAATGCTAAAGCTACTGTAGTACTAAAAAATGCAGTAGAAGTTGCACTTCCAGGGATAAGGCCCAAGAGATTTAATGTTACAATAAAAAAGAAAAACGTTAAAATTAAAGGTAAAAATTTTCTACCTTGTTTTTCACCCATGTTAGGATAGACAACTTCGTCCCTTATAAAAACAACAAACACTTCCAATAAATTACCTAATCCTGATTGTACCTTTTTGTCTTTTTTATATCCAAATCTAAATAATGATACTATTATCAATGAAGCTAAAATCATCATTATTAATTGTTTACTAACGATTATTTGATTATTATCAGTTTCGGGAATAAGTGATGTACTTGGATTCCATTTCCAGTTTAAATAGTTATTTAAAATAGGCACATTACTTAATTTGTTCCACTCGTTTTTATGAAGATAAACTTTTTTTGTGAAATAGTAGTGGTCACCATTAGAATCATTCCAATCAAGAGGATTAAATATCTCAAATGTTGTCTGATCTTGAATATGGTGCATAATGTATTCACCATCGACTTTTTCAACGTGCTCATCACTATGATGTGAATCTTTTGAATGAGAATCATGAGAAGGTTGACTTCCTCCCGCTATAATAAATGAACAATAAAATATGATTAATAGTAATTTATGCATTGCCTTGCTCATGAAATGATAATAAAGAGGTTATTTCAAATATTTGAAAAAATACATAAAAAATCATAAATGAAAGAAAGAATGGAACCATGTTTACAAAACCATTTAATATTAAAACTAACATAGCAGAAAGCATAAGCATAAATCTTAAAAACATAGTACCGTAAATCATTGTATAAAAAATAGAGTTAGTTGCATTAAAATATTTTTTTGACACCACGTATCCAATAACCGCATTTATAAAATTAATTAAAAACGAAATCAAAAAATCGTTTTTATATTCTGGCCAAAAACTCATAGTCGAGCTAATGACTATCACTAAAATTACAAATAAAAAAATTAAGAATCTCATAAAAAAATCATCAATTATTAATTTCTTTGATTAAACTATAGATTGAGCCAAACAAACCAAAGAAAACACCAATTAATGACCCTATTGTTTCACTACCATATTTTGAACCAATCCATTTCCCTAAGTATAAAAAGACTAATAATGAAATAACCATTTGTATACCTAAGCTAGAATATTTCATCCAATCTGATGGTTTTTTATTCATCTGAAGCTGACTGTTTTGTGCTATACTCAGCCATATCACAAGTTCCGGCAAACTTAGCTCCTTCTTCAATGACTAATGTGCCAGATTTGAGGTTTCCAGTTAACTGAGACTCACTTCCTAAAATTATTTTACCATCAATAATTAAATTACCCTCAACTAAACCGCATATATGAGCCTCGTTACCAATAATATCACCTTTAACTTTTGATCCTTTAGCTGTCCTTACTGAACCATGAGATTCAATATTTCCATTAACTGTACCATAGATTAATAAACTTCCATCTACACTTACATTTCCATCTATTGTTAATTCTGGGCCCAATATCGAACCCATATCTTTATCCATTTTCATATTTAACTCCTAATTATTATTTAGATACAAATGTATCTATATCTACTACTTTTAAATTTTTAATGAAAGGTGATGGATCAATTACCTTTCCATCTTTCCATAATTCAAAATGAAGATGAATACCTTCATTTTTAACTACAGAACCTGAATTTCCCATTTCAGCTATAGGCTTATCTGTATTTACCTTTTCACCAGATTTTACAAAATTTTTTTTATTATGCATATATTTAGTTATGCAACCATCATTATGAGAAATGATAATTGTATTGCCAAATTTCTTGTCAAACCCTGAATAAACTACATGCCCAATCATTGGGGTATAAATTTTAGTACCAATACTCCCATTAATATCAATTCCCATATGAGTAATATCAAAATTACTTGTGATAAAAGATGTCTCAAAATCAGAATTATTCTTTGCTTTAACAGGATCTTTTAAAAATTGAATATCAGAAGTATTACTATTATAAATTGGTTGAGAATTTGTTTGAGGACTATATAAAAATAAAAAATAAAGCCCAAAAAATGAAAATACAAAAACTAAAGATAAAACACTAATAAGAAGATAAATAGAACGCTTACTTATTGAATAAGAAGTCCCAAAATTATCAACATCATTAGTTGTTATAAAAAGATTAAATTTTTTATTCTTCATTTAAAATTAAATTTATAATTCTATCTAAATCTTCATTATCGGAAAAATGAATATTAATAACATTATTATTTTTAGTATTATTTATAGCTACTTTAGTTCCTAGGTGCTCAATCAGAGAGTTTTCATAATTAGTATTATACTTATTCTGCTTTAAGGTTTTAATAGGGTTCTTATTTTTTTTAGAAGACTTTAAACTCTTAACTAAGTTTTCAGTCTCTCTTACACTTAGCTTGTCTCTTTTAATTCTTCTGAATAGATTTTTCATTTTTGTTGATTCTCTTAAACTAAGTAAAGCTCTAGCATGACCTTCTGAAAAATCTGGATCTTTCGATCTTAATACATCTTTTAATTGAGGAGGCAATTTAGTTAAACGTAATTTATTTGCAATAGTAGAACGATTCTTGCCTATCTTTTTTGCTAAATCGGATTCTGAAATTGAATATTTTCCTCTCAAAATTGCATAACCTTCTGCCTCTTCAATAGAACTTAAATTATCTCTTTGAATATTTTCAATTAAAGCTAGTTTAAGCATTTCATCATCATCTTGGACATCTAT
>Ga0208277_1002558_pt1 | contig 10244 bp, 7 predicted proteins | sample ETNtaG_5_FD_185782 | JGI IMG/M metagenome (GOLD analysis project Ga0208277, IMG submission 185782) | Marine microbial and viral communities from oxygen minimum zone, Eastern Pacific Ocean - ETNP201406SV205 (SPAdes) (version 2) | ecosystem: Environmental > Aquatic > Marine > Oceanic ...
TTGTTTGAAGATTCTAACTTTTCCTGAACAGTGTGACCATTTGCAGTGAAATCGTATATGTCAGGGAATGAATCGGCTCTGATTTTGTCAACGAAGAATTTGACATCAGCACCTGCAACAAACGCCTTGCCTGCTCCATCTAGTACAATCGTTCTTACCGAATCATTGGCATTTGCTTTGTCCAAAGCAATTCCAAGTTGAGATACAACGGTTTCATTTAGTGCGTTCATAGCTTCCGGCCTGTTGATTGTGATGGTTGCGATACCATCATTCACGTCCAAGTCCACATAACTGAATGTGAAGGAATCATCTCTTTTCCAAATTTCTGGAACAGGGAAGTTAGCTAATTCACAGTAATCCTCTGCCATTGCCTTTGCTGTTTCAATGCCGAGACGATTTGCCAATTCAAACGGGCCTCTTGCCCATCTTAATCCGACTTTTGCTCCTCTATCAACGTCTTCAAGAGAGCAAATATCTTCGTCAACAATTTGGCCTGATACAGCGAATACTTGTCCTAATAGCCTTGTTTTGATGACATCTGCAGCGGCCTCACTACATTCGATATCATCGCCAATTTCCCATTGGTTTCCAGCCTCAACCATCTCGCGAAGGTTTTCTGCCCCGACATATCTTGATGTTTCCAATTGTTCGGCAAGATAATCTGTAGAATGAAGGGCGATAGGCGGTCCTGTCAAGTTCATCAAAGCGAATGGACCTAAGCCAATCTTGAACGCTTTCATTGCAACTGCATCTATAGCTGCAGCGCTGGCGATTCCTTCTTGGAGTAATAGACATGCTTCGTTTAACCAAGGGACAAAGAACCGGTTTACTACGAAACCAGGGCGGTCTTTACAGATGATTACAACTTTACCTAGTCCTCGACAATATTGCACCGTTCTTGCAATGGTATCTTCTGAAGAGTCTTCACCGGGAATAACTTCTACAAGTCTGTTCTTGGCAGGATGATAGAAGAAATGTAACCCAACAAACCTGTCTGGCCTTCCTGAGGCCAATGCTAACTCATTTACAGAAAGAGACGAGGTATTCGATGCAAGAATTGTATCCTGTCCACATACTTTGTTCAAAGTATTGAATACTGCAGTTTTGATGTCAAAGTCTTCAAAGACAGCCTCGATTACAAGGTCGGTATCTGCGGAGGTATTCTCAGTACCAATCACTCCTGTAATCCTATTCTTGATCTGTTCAACTTGTTCTGGCGAGAAAATTCTCCTATCAACTGCTTCCGTAAGGAAATCTGCGATTATCTTCTGGCCGCGTTCAACCCATTGGGCTTCTCTATCTACCATTTGTACATCAAATTCTTCTTGAGCCGTTTTTTGAGCAATTCCGGATCCCATGTTGCCGGCACCGATAATTGCCACACTCTGAACAGGTTGCATGTGCTCTGCGAAATCAAACCCCTCCATGAATTAAACGGGGGTAGGCTTCACCTCAAAACAGTGAATCGTATGCATCTTTGTGGCGTTCAGCCCATTGATTAACTGAAAATTCGCAAGCCCTTTTCTGTACCTCAGCACTTTCGTCCTTCAAATTCGAAATCGCACTTCTCCAAGCGTCTATATCTTCAATTGGTAGAATGTGATGTTCTAGTGGAATTTCGTTGTGAGCAGGGGAGTCTGCCACAAGAGCGATTGTTCCAGCCGCATATGCTTCCAAAGGTGGCAATCCAAATCCTTCTGCAATAGATGGGAATAGTAGAGCATCTGCATGTTGTAGCGCAGCGACCATCTCTTTCTGTTCCAGTCGGCCAACCCAATTCAATCTACAATCTAATTCGCTGGCAAGAGAACATAAATCTTTTTTTGACTTTTCAGAGGACTCAGCCCCAATTTTGTGTAATGTGAGGTCCATCCCAGAACAAATCTTTACAGCAAAATCAACTCTTTTTCTAGGCTCTTCACTACCTATTACGAGAAGGTTAATTCCCTCGTTGAACCAAGGGGGTTTTTCAGTTTCTATTTGGTACTCTTCAACCTTTATTGCGTGTGGAATCCACGCTGTAGGAACTCCAGGAAATCTCATTTCACATTCTTGCTGTGTATCTTTTGACACACAAATCAACAATTTGGCTCTAGATATGCCATCTTTTATCCTCTTCAAGTCTTTCTTACGAATCAGAGATGGGTTTTGTTCACCAATTTCTACTCCATTTCTTACACTAGGAAATAGATGAAAAAGATCGTGAATAGTAAGTACTGTCTTCCCATAGTTTGGAATCAATCCGGCTTGTTCCTGGTCGGTGACATGTATGATGTCAAATTCCTTGCCGTTCTTTGATACCTTCGCAGGACCTCCAAACCATCTTCTCCAGATTCTTTTGAATGGGTTTTTGCTAATATTATGTTCATGAACTTCTCCGAATTCGTAACCTTCTACGATTCCTGAGGTGATGCGATTCAGCAGCGCATCATGAGTGCTGCCAAGACCAGAGTATGGTGAAAGTGCACCACCTCTTGCCAACATGACCTTACGCAAATTATCCCCTCATTGTACGATTTTCAAGTGCTTGATAGATTCTGCAATACCCAGGTCTTCCGGGAAATGCATAGTAGCTTCTGGAATTGGTATTGGAACTATTTCTTTGCCTACCAATGCAACTCTACTAGGCGGGGAATCATCGAGTAGTCTCCTTCCTGTAAGGGGGGCTAAAGCATTTGAAAAATCTAGGATATCTTCATGGAAAGGCATATTTTCAGCAGTCAGGTTTTCTCTCGAGTTACCTACGTGGACGTAACCTTTGCATTCGATCCAATCGGGGTCTGCTCTGTTGTCAAGTGCGGCATATTGAGGAATATGTTCAGGATTCATATTACGTCCTTTTATCAGTGTATGTCGACAAACAATTCTTGTATCTAAACTTGGGAGCAGATCGATAGTCTCTTCGAATTTTTCCCATGCTGCAGAGTTCCATTTAGGTCGACAAATTTCATCGAAAACCTGCTTGTTTGGTGCATCGACTGAAACATACAATTGTGTTGGCAGAGTATCGAGTTTTTCGATTACCTTTGGCAATGTTCCATTTGTAACTAGCATAGTTGTCATCCCGTGCGAATGACACAATTCCATATATTCGGATAATTTTGTATAAAGTGTAGGCTCTCCATTAAGAGAGATTGCCACGTGTTTTGGATTTTGAGCATCTAGGAATTTTTCTCTTGGAACCTTTGGGTTTCCGCCGAACCCAGAAATAAGCCTCCTCTGAGCTTTTACAGAATCATACAACATTTCCAAGGGGTCTTGGTCAACTAACTCAAGAGAATCCATGTGTGGTTCTCTCCAACAATAAGAACAAGCTAAGTTACACTGGTCAACAACAGGAGACATTTGCATACAGTTATGACTGGCAATACCATAGAATCTGCCTTTGTAACACTGACGATCTCTTAGTAGGGATTCTTTTGTCCAGTGGCACACTTTGACTCCGCCGTGTTCTCCAACAATGTGGTAGCGTTGCTTCTGCAACTTCGCCTTTAGTAGCGGGTCCATCGGCTATCGGACTAGTGCTAGTGATTTCAAACCCACGCTATGTGAGAGACATACCATCAGATAAATTAGTCAATAAAGTAGTGTTTTTAAAAACACTTAGTTTAAACATAACACCCAAAACCCATTATATGATGCGGTTCCAAAAGTAAAGTGAGGTAGGAAGTATGGACTACGAACTGGAGACCTGGATTGATGATGTGATGGATAAGCAACAATACCGCAATGGTATATTCTCGGGCAGTGGAATAATTCACTGGCTTAGGAAAAAGACATTTGGTAGCAAATGAATTGATTTTTGATAGTTAGATAATAACTTCAAAAGTTCTCAAATCAAACAGGACTTGATATATCAGGACTCGATGATGCACTCCGTTAATGGGTGCCATTATGCTAACAATAACCGGCTTGACAAAATCATTTGGTTCTGGATCAAACAAACTTCAGGTGCTAAAAGGCATTGAAATGGAGATTGAAAAAGGAGAGATGGTTGCCCTGATGGGACCATCTGGTTGTGGTAAGTCAACCTTGCTAAACATCATTGGAGGGTTGTTAGCTGGCGATGATGGTAGTATTACTCTCAATGACAGAACGTACGGACTCAAAGGCCCTGCTAGTGTTGTTGATGTTCGTCGGGAATTAGTAGGATGGATATTCCAAGACTTCCACTTACTGGATAATCTGAGTGCGATTGACAATGTTGCAATGGCTCTTGAGTTATCTGGAATGGCAGCTTCAGATGCCGAAAAAGCAGCGATTAATTCACTTGAAAAGGTTGGATTAGGCGATAGGATGCATCATATTCCTGACCAATTATCTGGGGGTCAACAGCAAAGGGTTGCAATTGCAAGAGCAATTGCCGGTAACAGGCCGATTCTTCTTGCCGATGAACCAACAGGCAATCTAGACATTGCGAGTGGAAAAGAAGTTCTCGCATTGTTCAAAGAATTATGTCACGACAAAGAGAATCCAATCTCCATACTCATGGTCACCCACGATCCTGATTTAGCTTCAAATGCAGATCGAATGCTTTTGCTAAAAGATGGTAAAACAGAGGCATCTGATATCCGTTCAGCATGGGGTCTAGATGACGAAGGAGGCGAAGAAGAATGAGTGGAATTGACATCGAACTTTCCGATTCGGATTTTAGCACTAATCGCTCAAGGCTTGCAAGACTCAAACATAGAGTAGTTGAGTTGCCAAGTCAACTTCGCCTTGCTGCTCAAGGAGCCTGGCGTGGTAAGGAAAGAGGACTGGCGGTGATTACCGGAGTATTCCTTTCTTCTCTCGTTATTACAACGGTGCTTGCATATGGCGTCGGCCTTTCACAACTATTCTTCGAAGAATCACTGAAATCTGAGCCGTTTGATGCAAAGATAGAGTACGGCCGTACACCTGTGGAAAATGCATCTGGCTGGTCAAATAATACAACAGTAATGACAAGTGTGTGTGATGAGTTATTAGAGGAATTTTCTGAATTCAATGACTGCACATTAGTTCTTGGCCGCCAAGGGATACATAGTGGTGGCTTTTTCAATCGAGAATTTGTTGTAGCCCAACCATTGGAAATGCGAGAAATTTCAGCAACATCTAATCCTTATTGGAATAATGTAACATTCTCTTATCCCGAGGCAGATGCAAACGGTCCGCCAATTTCGGACATGCGAGCAATTCGTTTCCTTGGCCCTAATGCCTTTGATGGTGAACTTGCAAAACGTTTGGGAGGAAATATAATTCCTGGTCTTGGCGAATGGCCAAGTCCGGAGAACATGAGTGCAAATCGCGGCATAATTCTGCCATCGGCAATTGCCAGCCAAGCACAGGCGAATGTAGGTGACAAACTGGATTCCCTAACATTTGCATATGTTGTTGATGAATCAACCTTGGTTGAAGGTTCTATTACGGACGAAAATTGTGATGGAGAAATTACTCCTGAGAACAATGAAATGATCTACTGTAGAATGTGGATGACGGTAGAGAATTTGACAGTAATGGGGATATACGAGCCGTGGGACTTCGGCAACCCAACTCTTCCATTCAATCCGTTATTTACTACTTGGGAGGTACTTGAAGAATCACAGCGTGGAACTTTGATGTTCCATGATCACATGTACTTGGGAGTTACAATAGATAGAGGGCAACTCCCTACTACTTCAACCGCAGATGCTGAAGAGTGGTTGGAAGATTTAGGTACAAGAGTTCAGGCCCAGAATTACACGGACGAAGGCATAGATCTGTATTATACAGATATTGTTAGTGGAACAATTACATTCCTAAACATCTTCTTGGGTCTTATCCAGATATTCGATTACATAATTATGATTCCAATCGTTATACTCTCGATTGCTGTACTGATCTATGGTTTGGTGTTATCTCTTGAACAGAGGAGAAGAGAAGTCAGCATACATCGAGTGATAGGTGCTGATGGGAAAACTTTGCAGGGCATGGTGCTGTTAGAGTTGTTTGTCATGGCTTCAGCGGCATGGTTAATTGGCTATATTCTTGCATTGCTCGCAGTCCCAATCGTTTTGTCAGCTGTAGGATTTATGGAATTCAGAACTGGTGATTTCGATGTTAACCCAACTTTAGGGATATGGTCCACATTATTCACAGCAGTAACAACTCTCGGTCTTGCTATCTTATTCGGAAGAAGTCGTGCTCGCGATTTCATTGAGTTAGAAATTGAAGAAGGGGTCAAGAAAACATCAAAGGCATCTGAGCCAAAGCGCTGGCTACACTGGACTGCTTTCTTATTCGGAATGTTGGCTGTAGTCGACACATGGCTAGAGATGAATGGAAGTGAAGATGGAATTGTGTCCAACTTCTTCATTGAAGGCCTGATTGGAATTTTCGGACCATTTGCATTGTGGATTGGAGGCGCACTACTTCTAGGCAGAATCGGTGCAAAAGGTCCACAAATTATGCAATTGATATTCGGAAGAACTGCTTTACTAAAGGATGTAAAGAGAGGCCTCAAAGGCTCAGGTTCAGCAGAATCGGTCAACCGTCTCGCAGTAATTATGCTATTAACGCTCTCAATTGTGACATTAGCTGCAGTTCAGGGCTACACAGGTACTATCGTGGACGAGAAGACAGTTGATGCAACAGTTGGTTCAGATTTACAGATACAAATGGAACAGAATGTCAACGAATCAGAAATCATCAGTATCATCAAAGAATATGCGGACTCTGATGTCAAACCGATTGCTACAAGCGTTCCACAGATCGCTCTAAGCGATGCACTTGGAGGAGAAAGCCTTCAGACATATGTGTTGTTTGACAATAGCGACGATGTTCTGAAATGGTCCGAGCAAGCACTTCCTGGAGATGATATTTCAGATGCTTTGGCAGCCTATCAAAACGGAGGATTCTCCGCAGGAAGAGATGCGGCTTATTCTCTTGATTTACCTGGTTCAGATAGAGGTGGAGACGAAAACCGGCTTGATGACGAACTTTTGAAAGAATCAGATTCAAAGTCAGAAACAATTAGTTTGGTTTGGGAGAAATTAGAATTTAATTTCAGTACAGGTGGTTCTGAGGAAGTTGATCCTTTCGCATTATTCATTGCATATACGGAACTAATGGATGGAGATTGGTCCGGCCTGAATATAGTGGGCCAAGATATGAATGAAAGGGATTTAGGAAGAGTGGACCTCTCTCTAACAAATCTTTCAGGGGCTGATATGTCTAACGTTAACCTCAGTGAATCAATATTGTTTGATACCGATTTATCGGGTGCTGATTTAACCGGTGCTAATCTTGAAAATACAGTGATTGTAAATTTCGAAGAGGGTTCAATCGAAAATGCAGATTTGACAGATGCTAATTTGAATGGTTTGTTTGGTATAGTTGATTTGTCGTCGGCAGTTCTCTCAAACACAACTTGTCCAGATGGAACAAATAGCGACGACACATCATGTGTAACTGGAGTTTCACTCCTACCGCCTCCATTAGCAGCGCCTCTGTTCTTGGCAGATACATCAGTCCGATTGGAAATAACCAAGTTTAGTACGGAAATGTACTACATGGGTGTGCATGAGTATTTCCCAGGAATAGATTCATCTGTTATCGAATCAACTTTGATTATTGGAGAGGGCAAGTGGCGTGAACTTGTAGGAAATGATGTTGCAGACAATTACACATCAACCACATGGATTGTTCGAGTAGATGGTGTCGAAGGTGACGATTTAGAATCGTTGGCTTCACAATTGGAAGCTGATTCTAGGGTTTCTGAGACTATTGATTGGTCAAGTACTCACAAAGAAGTTGAACGCAATGGAGGATTGATCTTTGGTACTCCTGGTTTACTTTCATTGCAATTCGTAGTTGCTAGCGTTGCAGCGGTTGCATCGAGTTTCGTATTCTTGTCTCTAGTTCTAAATCAGAGACAGAAAGAACTTGCAGTATTGCAGGCTATTGGAGCTTCTCCTAACCAAATCATACGATTGGTATTATTCGAAATTTTGTCAATTGTTATCGTATCGATGATACTGGGAGTAGTTCTAGGAGTTGGATTGGCCTTGTCATTCAATGGTTTCTTCGATATTTTCGGTTTCATCTTCCAAATATTTGGAGGTTCTAGTACAGTGATAGAAAGAACGCTGGTATATCCATGGACACAAATAATACTGGTTTCACTTGCAGTATTTTCTGCCGTAGTAGTCGCTCTACTGGTTACAACTAGGAAGGCGCTCAAGTCAGATTTGGCTAGTGTATTGAAGGGGGAGTAATTATGAGTGATTCAATCCTATACGCAGATGGTCTATACCACGTTTATGAATCAAAAGCTGAAGATGGAAATGTAGTTGCTCTTAGAGGACTGCATATAGACATGAAAGCCGGAGAGGCGATTGCGGTAGTCGGGCCTTCAGGATCGGGTAAATCCACTCTGATGAAGTGCCTTGGCGGTCTGATGAAACCAAGTGCGGGTTCAGTAAGTCTTGCTGGCAAAAACATGACACGTCTTACAGGACAAGAATTAGTAGAATTACGTCAAAAGACAGTATCATTTATCTTCCAAGAGGGTAACCTGTTGCCAGATTTGAATGCTAGAGATAACGTCGCACAACCTTTGCGACATCAAGGTGTTTCTTCGAAAAAGGCGCTGAAATATGCTGATGCAATGTTGACTAAATTAGGAATGGGACATCGCATTAATGCACTTCCAGCCATGCTGAGTGGCGGTGAGCAACAACGTGTAGCAATTGCCCGCGCTCTAATCACACAGCCAAGATTGATTCTAGCCGATGAGCCAACAGGTGCATTAGACCCAGTAACCAGTAGAGAAGTCTTGGCTTTGTTCAAAGATTTGCATGAGAATGATGGAGTGTCGTTCTTGTTAGTAACTCACTCAAAAGAGGTCGCAGCATTTGCAAACAGATCACTGGAACTCAGAGATGGAAGATTTGTTGCTGAACATGGAGAATCGGTCGATGTTGAGAATTTGACAAAAGATAGAGAACTAATTATTGACGAAACAGGAACAGTAACCCTACCCCCTGACTTACTTGTCAGATTGGGTGGGGCAGGAAGATACACCGTTGGTAATATCAATAGTGGATACATCTCATTACAAGGCGAGTCGGTTGAAGCAATGGGTAAGATGGAACTCGCATCAACATGTCCTGCATGTAAGCACGAATATGGGGATAGTGATGACCAATTATGCCCCTCTTGCGGTTCTTCTCGTCCAATGGTGGAGGCACAAAAATGATCAGTTTTTTCAGAATATCTGGCATCCTTGAAACGATCTCAACAATCTCACTTTTCTTCATTGCAATGCCTCTGAAATATATTGGAGGTAATGAGATACTGGTGAAGATAATAGGGCCAATTCATGGTTTTTTGTTCATCATGTATTGTGCATTAGTTTGGTGGGAACAGCATAAAGGCCGAATGAGTGCCAGTCTTGCAATCAAAGGGATGCTTGCTGCAATACCTCCAGGTGGGCCAATTTGGTTTGAAAGGAAATATCTTCACGACAATCAAGTTTCAGAATAACCTTTCAATATAGCCGGTAATTCAAATTATAACCTCTTTGAAGAGGCACTATGGCCAATGTATGGGTTGTCGATTCTAACTGCTTCATTCACGTGGGTTCTATGGCCCCAACCGGCTTTCTTCAGGATTTGAAGAAAATCTTAGATGCGGACAACTCAGCATTATACGTAACCCCGGGCGTTCACGGAGAAATTAAGACTGTTAGATTTCAGAGATGGCCAAAACAACCTAATTTGTTGGATGAGATTAGAGATTTGCTCATCACAGTAGCGATTGATGAAGCTGAAGTAAAAGCACTTGCTCAGCACATTGGAGAGAAAGCATCTCCACAGGATGTTGATTTGTCCCTGATGATTCTAGGATCGAAACTAGCTCACGAAGGGCACAAAGTCACTCTTGTATCTGATGATTACAAGATGACTACAACCGGTGAAAGAGTTAATTTGAATTTCGAAACTTGTCCTCCATCAACATTTTTGCAAAGGCTCGCAGATTCAGGAAATTCTGGTCAAAGAACTCGAATGCGCAGTTTGTCTAGAAGAGTTAGGGCCGCAGAAATGAGATATGCAATTAGCCGAGCAGGTCAGTATGATGTTCAAGCAAAGTTGACTTGGATGGTTGATTCTTTATTGTCTTCTAGAGTTGCACTTGCAGAGGAAAGCGAGGAAGTTGTTGAAGTCGACGAAAGTAAATTGATTTCAGGATTAATTCGTTCAATTCGTGGCGAGAAAGTCAAAAAA
>Ga0208277_1002559_pt1 | contig 10242 bp, 9 predicted proteins | sample ETNtaG_5_FD_185782 | JGI IMG/M metagenome (GOLD analysis project Ga0208277, IMG submission 185782) | Marine microbial and viral communities from oxygen minimum zone, Eastern Pacific Ocean - ETNP201406SV205 (SPAdes) (version 2) | ecosystem: Environmental > Aquatic > Marine > Oceanic ...
CGCCCCGAGCGAAGCGAGTCACCGAGCTGCGCTGCGGCCAAACTGCATGCTAACCCCGTAGGGAATACTCAGCGCTTTGCCTTGGTAGGGTTGTGCGCCCCCCCGACAAACCGTTTAAGATCTCTGTGGGTTTAGGGTTTAGGGTTTTTATCCTTTGTGTATCTCCCCGCCGGGAGGCGTTCGAGCCCCCGCGGCAGCGGCCCCCCGGGAGGGCCCCCGGAGGGAACACTTACACTACACTTTATACCCATCGTCATCAGCGACGACGACGACGAGTGGGAGAACGAAGAGGAGTTAAATGAAATGTGCGATTGGATGGACGAACAAAAATGTCTGCACCCCGATTATTATTAAATCGACGCGGAAGAACGATACGAGACAACATACTTATACATTACTATTTTTTATACAGGCACATAGAAAGTGAGAGACAAAGATAACAGACAATTTAATCGATTGATTAAATACTACACCATTATGCGACGACGACGCGCGTATGCGACCGACAATCGCGCAAACGAAAATGAGTTCACTCAACCCTTGACGAAACACTAAACCCTGACTGTGCACAAAAATGAGGAGTACCCAACCCACCTAGTGATCAAAAATTGAGGGAGACCACTTCTTCATTTATCAAAATATGATACCCTAAACTCTAAACTCTAAAGTGTGTTTAGGGTGTCATATTTGGCCTCATTTGGCCATTTTAAGAAATGGTCTTATTATTTTTCCGGGAGGGGGGGGCGTCAAAACGGAAGAAAGAGCTTCTCACTCCCCAAAGAGAGAGGAGAAAAAGCGTACTTTAGAGCACAACTCTTGGAAGTTAACAGCGATTGATAGGACCCAATTCCACGTGTGTGCTACAACCAGTTAGGCAGATAGGATCGAGCAAATATTAATAAACTTCAAAAATAGCGCGTTAAAAATCTGTAAAAACTCATCAAATCCATAAATTTAGGTGGTCCAAAATCTCCCAAAATTTTACGATCGGTGAATTTGAAACTTTCCTCTAGGGTGCTAAATAAATAGAATGTTGATCGACCATTTTGAGGTCTCCTCACCAAATGTTAAATATACAGCCGATTACATTGAGAGCTCGTACAACTACCAGGACACTAAGTTGTATAAAAATGCCGAAAAGAATACTTGGATGGTTGAACCGATTGAATATGGGTTTGTATTCCGCACCTACAGAAAAGTACCCAAGCTTGGTATTATGCTTATTGGTTGGGGAGGAAATAATGGGTCCACTCTAACAGCTGGTTTGATCGCGAATAGAGAAAACATTAAGTGGGAAACAAAGGATGGGTTGCATTCTCCAAACTACTGGGGAAGCCTCACACAATCTTCTACCTGCCAAATTGGTAAATTCAATGGAGAAGATTATCATGTTCCTTTCAAGAATATTTTACCGATGGTTGACCCAAATGATGTACAAATTGACGGATGGGATACATCATCGCTGAGTCTGGAGAAATGTGTTCAACGCGCCAAAGTTCTGGATCTAGAGTTACAACAGCAGTTAGTACCTTATCTGAAGGAATTGCGACCCCGTCCAAGCATCTTTGACCCAAGTTTTGTTGCTGCAAATCAGCAAGCACGAGCAGATAATACCATAGAGGGGAAAAAGCAACATCAGATGGAACAAATCAGAGCTGATATAAGTGACTTTAAGAAGAAGAGTGGTGTTGAAAAAGTAGTTGTTATGTGGACAGCCAATACTGAAAGATATTGTAAAGTTGAAGCAGGAATCCATGACACTGAGAAAAATTTAAGAGCTGCCATAAGAGCTGAAAATCCTGAAATTAGTCCAAGTACGCTATATGCCCTTGCCTGTCTTGATGAGGGCGTTCCATTCATAAATGGAAGCCCTCAGAACACATTTGTTCCAGGTGTTCTCGAAGCTGCTTGCCGTCTGCGTGTCCTCATAGGTGGTGACGACTTCAAGACGGGTCAAACAAAAATGAAAAGTGTTCTGGTTGATTTTTTAATAAGTGCTGGTATTAAGCCTTTGAGTATTGCATCTTACAACCATTTAGGAAACAATGATGGGAAGAATCTAATGGAGCCAGATGTATTTCGGTCGAAAGAGATTTCAAAATCAAATGTAGTAGATGATATCGTTGCCTCAAATCGAATATTATATAGAGAAGGGGAACACCCAGATCATGTTGTTGTCATTAAGTATGTTCCAAGTGTAGATGATAGTAAGCGTGCCATGGATGAGTATGTGAGTGAAATATTTATGAACGGCCGTAACACAATATCAATGCACAATACATGCGAAGATTCTCTTCTAGCTGCACCTCTTATACTTGATCTCTGTTTGATAACTGAGTTGCTTTCTAGAATTGAACTTAAATATGATGACGATAAGTCATTTTGCAATTTTCATCCATGTGCTGCGTTGCTGTCATATTTGACAAAATCCCCTTTAGTACCTCCGGGAATGTCAGTTACAAACGCTCTGTTTAAACAACGAGCAATGTTAGAAAATGTTTTTCGAGCAGTGATTGGTCTTGCACCTGTCAATCACATGAATTTGGACCTTCTCATGGAGAAAAATGGTTAGGCTATTTTTCGCTGAAATAGTTTTGTTTATCTAGGAAAGCATTATAGATACGTATTTATATTAAAAAGAGAAATACTACGAAGAGTGCCTAACTATGAATTTATCTTAGCACAAGCTGCATGGATTTCATCTCTTGTCAACATTCGCATGTTGACTTGCTGTGAATATATGTCATTGCTTAGTTCAAGCATCTCGATATTTTCAGGTGTAAGTTGCATTTTGTCCATGCTCTTTTTCAGAGTTTTTAAAATGAGCTCTCGTCCCTCAACACGTTCCAGAGTTTCAACATACTCCGATTTTAGGAGAGCATGTGCGCTTTGAGCATTATTTCCAATCGCAGTTGCCTAATACGGAAGAATAAATATATAATTGTCACGCATCCTTCTTTGATTTATTAGTGGTTCACCTTCCATGCTGTGTAGTTGCCAGCAGGGTCACTTTGATACAGTTGAAATCCAAACTCTTTGTCCCTAACGATAACAATTTCGCACTTTGAAAATGTCGTTTAAATATGAAAACTAACCAGCCACCGATAAGAAAGGAAACTCCGTAAGGCCTCAGGCCTCCAAATTGAGTATATCCTTGCTTTTGATCACAAACTGCCTGTACAAGCTGTTCCACTGGTATTGGCTCACCATATGTAAATAAATGTCGTTGTGAAACAACTCTATACTGGTAATTTAGACCTGAAAGTTCGAAACTTAGATACATAAGCTCACCTTGCATAGTTCACAAGAATATTCGCATCCGAGCGAATTCCAGCAACAGCAACAGCGATATGCTCATTTATATAATATGTTTTCTCCTTTTCACTGCTTTCTAGAAGCTTTGAAGAATAAAGATTTAGATTTATAACGTTGAATGATTAGCTTGAATCAATTTGAACCTTGGATAAAATTCTCCTTTCCGCTGCTATGGTAATTCCAGAACGTGTTTTAATTCCGACTGCCGTGCCAGCCTGGCTAATTGCTTCCATTGCATATTCTACCTTTTATAAAAGATTGGTTATAAATTAAAGATACAAATCATACTCACTTGAAATAATCGTCCTTCTGGGCTAAAAGTAGTCGTTCGGGAATCATATCTACATAACAAATACTTGCAATTTCAACATAACGACGGAGATAAATTACCTTTTCGCCATTTTACTAAATATTTGATCGGTTTCTTCACGCAATCTGACACCTATTTAAAGTTCGCGATCCGGAAACTTACCGCGAAGGAGAAAACTAAGTTGTTTCGGATGGTATTATTATTAAAGTCGAAGCTGATTGTTTTTTTTACACAAGAACAAAATTTCCCTTATGCTTGGAACCGATAAAGAGTGGAATTGATTCAATCGAAAGAAAGTTTGTACGTGGTTATTAAAAGTGCTTGTTGAGTGAACTTTTCTCCAGAAAGTTTTTCTCAAGGCATTCTGGCTTTGTACGAGGATTCTAAAAATAATAACCCTTAAACCCTACAAACGATATGGCATGCCATTTAAAAAAATACAAAAGGTATCTGCAGAGTCCTTACCTACCTTAAAAGAGGTAGAAGAAAGTTGAAGAAGAGTGTTCGAAAAGGGGGTATTTTCAAGTAGGAGACGATATTACAAGATGAGTGTCTCCAGTATCTTTAGTGTGTCCTAACAGCCAATGAGCTGTAGATTTTCCGGACTATATGATTATCTCTGCGACTCTGAAGTAAGTTTACTTACGCAGTGCAACGACTCGTCGGGAGTCTTCAAAGTGGAGAGGCGTGTGTAATATTATCGGTATGTTTGGGGTGTTATAGCCAAACCTAACTATTTCACACAAAAGGAGCATTTTTTTAAATGGTAAAAATGGGTAAAAGGTAAAAATGAGGTGGGTAAAAATGGGTAAAAATGAAATTAAAAAACAAGTGTTACCTACGTATAACTACTAAGTAGGTACCGTGGTACCGTATGGTACTAGTAGGTAGACCTTGGTGGTTAATTCAGCCGTGTTCGCCTGACGAACGTTAATAAAGTTCCAAATTTATTTATATTTGAGATAATAATTCCTGTTCACATAAAGGAAACACCTGAAGAAGGCTTCACACAAAAGTTCATATTACGAAGTACGTACGTAAGTAAGTTTCCCGTCGTAAATATGATCGAGGTATCAACTTCGTTCAACATATACGTGAATTGTTTCTAAGTCTTTTCAATATAAATTATGAAAAACAATATTTAATGCTGATGCGCCGGGGGCCTTCGCCGAAGAATATTCACTGCATTTTCATTCCGTAGAGAGGTGTGAAAATATGGATTTATTATTTGTGAATTCGTAAAACAAGTACTGGAATGTCAGATAAAGAACTTAACACTAGAACTTTCTGTTCTCTAGGCATAAAGAAATGGCTAGCCGAGAATGCTTCAAAGCTTGGATTGTGTGAAGCTACAGCTGTTCAAAGAGCATGCATACCCCCTATTCTAAAGGGCGTAGATGTTATAGGAACGTCTCAGACCGGAAGTGGAAAGACTGCAGCATTTGCTCTTCCAATATTGCAGATACTTTCACAGGATTCTTACGGTATATTTGCATTATGCATGACCCCAACTCGTGAGCTTGCAGTTCAAATTTCTGAGCAATTCTATGCTCTTTCATCAGGTTTAACATTAAGGTGCCACGTTATAACTGGTGGAGAAGATATCCAAGCTCAAGCAAGGTTGATTTTGAGACGACCCCATATTATAGTTGGTACTCCTGGTCGTTTGATGGATCACTTTTTAAACAGTCGTCAAGTTATTAAATGTTTTCAAAATCTGAGGTTTCTGGTTCTTGACGAAGCAGATCGTCTTTTAGAACCTTCTTTTGAATCAGAATTGCGGTTTGTATTCGAAAATATTCCCTCCAAACGCCAAACACTCTTATTTTCTGCAAGTATCACTCGTAATATTGCAGCACTACAGCAAATTACCATGAAAGACGCTTTTCACTTTGAGGCAATTGAAGGTCTAAAGACAGTAAGTAGCTGTATGCAAGAATACTGTTTCCTTCCAAGTATAATGAAAGATGCGTACTTAATTCATATATTGAAAGAGAGGAATAATTGGGATGTCCGAAGTTCCATAATTTTTACTTCTACAATACATTCTTGCATGATATTGTCTGGTATTCTTGATAAACTTGGAATTGTTGCAGTCAGTCTACACTCAATGAAGAAACAAAAGGAGCGTAAAGCTTCATTTGCACGATTTAAATCTGGTGAAGTAAGTATTCTGCTTGCAACCGACATCGCTGCCCGTGGTCTTGACATTCCGACAGTTGATATGGTGATAAATTACGAAGTACCCAACTCGCCCAAAGATTATGTGCATAGGATAGGTCGAACAGCAAGAGCTGGTCGAAATGGACGTTCTATTACCTTAATTACCCAACATGACGTAAGAATTGTGCAAAGAATTGAAGATACCATCGATTCAAAGATGAGATGTTTAACTCTACCGGAAGAAGAAATAGTGAAGAACATAAATAGCATAGGTAGTGCAAGACGAAGCGTGAAAGTCTGCTTGCTTGAACAAATTGGAGTTGGCAAAAGAGTTAAACATATGAAATAAAAGAAGAAATATTTTGTCCAGAAACAAACTTTAATTTATTCATCCCAAAATGGAGATATTCGTCTAAATTCGCTCGATAAGATTTAAATGATTGTCTACCGAATGTGAGGCAAAAGGACATAGTTAATTGCGCCTCCCTCTTCCTGCACTTCGCCCTCTACCTGCACCTCGTCCACCTCGTCCACCTCGGGCACCTCGGGCACCGCTGAATCTCGCACCATTTCTTCCTCCTCCTCCTCCTCCTCGTCTTGGCGCGGAATTCATGCTTTTTTGTCTGCAGAATCAAAGGAATAAAAATTCAAAATAAGGTAGTTGAGAGCTTGGCTTACTTATCATGTTGTTGAAATCTTTGTAAGGGAATAAGTTTGTCTGGACTGATATGAAATTTTTGACCTTAATTGAGAAGGGGAAAATGAAAAGGTTACATGTAAGAAAACTACCCTGAATAACGAAAAGATATATATATATACCTATTTTGAAGGATTCTGCGTTAATACCATCGCAAAGCTTGATTGTGAATAACTGGATGAAGCGAAATCATTTCAAGTACACTTCCAAAATTTAGAAGACTCACTGAATTATCAATTGGACCAAATATCTCTTCTACTTTACCTACTTTACTTTTATTCTCCAGAAATATGATCCCGTTAAAATATGGTATCTAAATGCAGGTGACAACTCAAATTTTGAACTGAAAAAATAATCCATATATACCTTTGTATTCGTTAGCTTGCAAATGATTTCTCCTTCACATGCATGGGAATAGGAACCAATTTCTGAAGCAACGACTTTTAAAGTGATACAATAAGCATAACGGAAAGTTACCAACTAGGACATCAGGTATGGCTTCTTCACGCCCAGTCGCACACCGACCAAATCCACGTCCTGAAGTGCCACGACCAGAAAACCCTCTACCGCGCGAAGTTGGCGTCGGTTGTCGCATGATACGAAAAAATTAGGTTAAAAGGGTGAAAAGAATTGATGGACTTTTTCCTTCACCATTTCTTCATTTAGCCAAATATGAAACCCTACACTGGTATTTTGGGGTTTTTTAGTTTAGGGTATCATGTGATAGAAGAAGTGGTCTTTATTTGACCATGGCATGGATTTCGTCATTTGGGTCAAGAAAGAAAATTAAAAGTTTAGCAACGCGGATGTTGAAACGCTGCGCATTGTACCTATTTGAAAAGTATTATGCTGAAAAAAACAGTGGTTCTCCCAGTACGATTTTAGTATCAACAACTTCTCATCTGCTCGTTGATTGAAAATATACTATAGCTAGCCTGTGACACTAACAAATTTGTGGAAAAATTGATTTCTAAAATTTTAAAACTAATTCCTGAAAACATGGTTAAAACTGACCAGACAACTCTGAAGTCTTCTGAAGGTAACCATAGCGAATCGGAAGAACTATGGGCCGATAAGTATAAGCCCTCTAGAATTTCAGAGCTGATTGGGAATGGTAAGCGCATAGCCGATTTGCGGCGATGGCTTCTTGAGTGGCAAAATAACCAACAAAAGAAAAAGAAAAATATGTATAAGGCTGTGCTAATTAGTGGTCCTCCAGGTATAGGCAAGACTTCATCCGCTACTTTAGTTTGCACACAACTTGGTTTTAGTGTCATGGAGGTAAATGCGAGTGATTCAAGAAATAAAGCCTCCAAAGATGTTCATACAGGTTTATCTGGTTCAACTTCAAACCAAGTTAAAGAACTAGTTACTAATCGAGGTCTCAATTTTTTGAAAACATCTTTTCATAAAAATCATGTATTAATAATGGATGAAGTCGATGGAATGAGTTCAGGCGATCGTGGTGGAGTATCTGACCTCGTTGATACAATAAACCGCACGAAAATTCCAATAATTTGTATCTGCAATGATCGCTATTCTCAAAAGTTAAAGGTGTTGCAAACTCACTGTTTGGAACTCAACTTTCAGCAACCTACAAAACAACAAATGCATGGACGCTTGTCTTTCATTATGAAAGAGGAAGAACTTGATATAGCCTGTAATGCATTGGATAGTGTAATCGAGTCATGTAATGGTGATATTCGACTGATTCTTAACCAGCTTCAATTGAGAAAGCTTAGAACAGGTTCGCTATCAATTTCCCATGGAAATAAGCTGAAAGATGTTAATTTGGGGATACTTTCAATATTAGATGTACTTATGGGATGTGGTGCTTCAAGCCAATCCATTGACCGTCGAATATCATTATGTTTTCATGAGCCTGATTTAGTTCCATTGTATATACAGGAAAATTATCTTCAAATAAGGCCTTCAAACTGTTGCTCAGATCTTGAAAGGCTCATATGTTTAGGTGCAGCTTCACGTTTCTTATCTGATGGCGACTTAGTCTCTTCGCTAGTTCGATCGAGACAATTTTGGGAGCTCGCATCGTGCAGTAGTCTCTTAGCATGTATTATTCCTTCTTCAATCGTATCTGGAGTTCGTGAGACTTTCAACTTATTTCCAGGTGAACGTAATTTTCACCGGTTTCCCACTTGGCTGGGCAAGAATTCTTCAAATTCTAAAATGCGGCGTCTACTGAATGATATACATGGTCATATGGTGAGTAAAGGGGCACTTAAATCCAGTTCCAATGTACTTAGACAGCATTATATTCATTTACTTCGATCATATACAACATTACCACTTCTTTCAAAACATGTTGCGGGCTTGAACAACCATGGAATACGTGATGTAGTTCGCTTTATGAGTATATATGGAATTACAAGGCTTGACTGGGATTCATTAGCTGAACTCCGTAAATTTAGCGGTAAAGGTCCTGCTTTTGAAAACAGTATTCAAATATCAGCATCAACCAAATCTTCTTTCACGCGTGAATGTAATAAGTCTTTGGATTGGGTTCCAACAAGGCATGAATTAAAATCTCAAGATGATTATTCAAGTGATGGGAATCAAGAGTAAAACAGAAAACATAAATTTTAATTAAATGCCCACACCCACAGCCTTGTAGACAAGATAAATTTAAGGCTCTATTGCACTAGTTGATTTTGTATTGATTGCTTATGACCCATGATGTCATCAAGGGCTGTAAGAATTTGGTGCTGTACTTTTGTTTTCTCACTTGTGCATGATAAGTTGAGATCCATATGAAGCACCTTCAGAAATGTTTGAGCAATAAGAAGGGTCTACGTTTCCAATGCTTTACCTGAAGTGTTTTTACTTGCTTTTCGGTAACACTTAAGTCTTTCGAGAGAAGCTTTCGGAGTGAAATAACCTGAAAAAGAAGTTTCAAGTTTGCAACAAAAAGAGGATAGGAAAAATTACCTCATTCTCAGAAATTTTAGCAGTATTTGTGATGGAATCAACAACTTGCTCCACTCGTAATCTTTTGTTTTCGCATTGTTGTTCTTTGGAACGAACACTATTTTGAATTGAAAATACTTCCTCTTTTCTGTACTCAAAAGTTAAATGAATGCTTAGTGAACATTTAAAGGCGCACTTCTGAGAGAAATTCTCTTTCAACAATTTATAATTTTCTTGAGTCGCAAGAACTTCATTTTCAAGTGCCCTGTCAATAGAATAAGAAAAATCTTGACACTCTTCGCTAATTTCACCTTGTAAAACATAAAATATTATTCAGAGTCTCGTGCAACAATAAAAGCATATTATTCATCCCATGTTCAGCCTATGATTAAATATTAATATTACTATTCAGAAAAATCAAATAATATCTTACCCGCATTTTCGTACTTACTGAAAGATCCTTGAGATTTTTTGTGAGCGGCCGCTGAAATTTAATATTGGCAGCAATATTACTTCTAGGAACTTTCAACAATAAATTATTGTATCTACTGATCTGATTATCAATGGTTGAATCTATGCTTCTTTTATCCTGCATCTCTTCGATTTGTTCTGATAGTGCAGTTTCTTTCCCATGATATGCATTGATTAATTTTCGAACCTCAACCATCTGAAAATAAAATTAGTAACCATATGGGAGCTGCTTTCTGATTACCTTTGACCATTGATCTGTTCTTTCTACATGAACATTAACTCTCGTAAAATTTTCAGAAGAACGTGTGGATAATTTAATCTAAATTATACATTCATTAGTTTAATTTTCTACGCCTATATT
>Ga0208277_1002562_pt1 | contig 10236 bp, 10 predicted proteins | sample ETNtaG_5_FD_185782 | JGI IMG/M metagenome (GOLD analysis project Ga0208277, IMG submission 185782) | Marine microbial and viral communities from oxygen minimum zone, Eastern Pacific Ocean - ETNP201406SV205 (SPAdes) (version 2) | ecosystem: Environmental > Aquatic > Marine > Oceanic ...
GCAGTTCCGCCCCTGTCTTTAATTTCTACAATTCGATCTATAAATTTCTGAATTGTTTCTTCTTTACTAGGGTGTTCTCTTCCACCATAAGTACCTTCTACAAACAAAACATCGCATTTTTCTGGTTTAGCACCTGAAACTAAAGGAGAATCTCTAGTATCGAAATCTCCTGTAAAAAGAAGTTTATGGGTGTCGGTTTCAACGTTTAACATAGCCGCACCTGGTATATGTCCTGCTTTAGTCAATTTTAATTTCCAAGAATCTTTTTCCCAACTCTCATTAAAATTATGAGTTTTCCAAGAAGATGTTGCTATGTCAATATCTCTTTTATCCCATGCTAATGGGTAACCTTCTAATCTACTTACTTTGTAACAATCATTCCACATCATATGGCTAATTTTTGCAGTTAGTCTTGTTCCATGTAGTGTTGTTCTATGATTAGAACAAAGCCAGGGAGCCATACCAAGGTGATCGATATGAGAATGTGTAATTACTGCATCTTTGATATTAGGAGCTTCATGAGGATATTTTGGAGGATCTGTTGGTGCTAATCCGTAATCAAGTAACATTCTTGTTCCTTTTTTATCTTCGAATACACAACCTACGTTACCTACTTCGTTTCCTCCTCCTAGGTAATGGTATCTAATTCCATTATCAGGAGGAGTGTTTGGATATGATGTTGTCCTACCGGGTGAATAGAACACCATGTTATTGCGTTTTAATCAATCACCAATGAATATGTCGGACCCCTGTGTTTCCACTGGAGTGAATATCATAGGTTAACGATCAATGAATTTAGTAGTGATAGTTAAGGACTAGACGCGATAAACATCAATGGGTCTTACTTCATTCAAGTTAAGAAATCATCATTCCTTACTTCTTAACGACCCCAAAATAAACCTTCCAATGGAAATGAGGGGGTAGATTACTGTAGTTTGTTTTAGATTTATATTTATTAGAAAATTATTCTTATGCAGAATATTTTGGTATCGTATTTTTAGTATTAATTTATTTTATTCAACTTCCAATGGTAATTCGGCCGATGGTTCAATGAGTGTGTGTCCACTGCAACTAACTATGGCGAAGGTCTCAACTGCAACATTTGTTGTTGATGAAGATCTTTGTTATGGGTGTGGGGCTTGTATAGCTCTTTGTCCAACTAATGCTTTAGATTTAGTAAATAGACTTGCAATAGTTGAACAAAACGATTGTACACTCTGTGAACATTGTATTCCTTCTTGTCCTGTATTTGCATTGAGCATCAAGGGTGTTAATTGATGATTCAAATAGCGGGGGCGGGAATAAGAGGACTTTCTTGTGCCTTATATTTGTTAGAAAGAAATCACGAAGTTACAATTTTTGAATCTAGGCAAGAAATAGGAAACCCTGTCAGATCACCCGGAATAATAAAAAAAATACCAGAGGAATTCATCGATATAACATCAGCAAGAAAAACAAAACTCGGCTGGGCTTTTAGAAGAGAATGGTTTGAAAAAGAATTAGCTAAAAAGGTAGCAGATCTTGGAGGAATAATACTTCTAAAAACACAAGCTCCTCCAAAATCAATCAATTGTACAGGTGGTAAATCAAAATCACCAGGGTGGCCTTCATCAGGAACACAATACGACTTAGAATTATGGAATGGTGGAATAATGATTAATCGAGGAATACCATCTGAATTTACAATCGATGAAATGGAAGAAGACAGATTTTGTTTTGTAAGAGGAGATGGATTAGTTGAATGTTGGATCAGAGGAAAACTTCCAAGACCCACACAGGGTTGGTTAGAAATAATGTCTGGCGAACACCCATACAATTCCGATAAAATCTGGGCTGACGAATCAGTGTTGGAAGGAGAAGAAATAGCCAAAAACCTCATTCATTCTCTTCAGGAGTTGTCATAATATGCTACCAGATATCGGGCTGATGAATTATGTTCTCGACCGAAGTCAAGGATGTAGGCATATCACTTTAATCGACCCCGGTAAACAAAGTTCAGAAATAGCCACTAGAAGGGCTATAGCTGCTATAGAAGCCGGATCAAATATGATTTTTATCGGTGGATCAACAGATACCCCTGACGAAATTGTTCACCAAACATGTAAAGCAATTCAAGAGGCTTTAGAATTACAGATCTTTGCATCAAGCCAAGACCCAACATCTGATGAACAAAAATGGCAAATTCCAGTTGTTCTATTTCCTGGAGGTGCACACGCATTATCTCCTGCTGCAGACGGAATTACATTCATGATGCTGATGAATTCAAAAAGTAGGAAATTTTTGATTGGAGAACAGTTACAAGGAGCTCCATATTTAGAAAAGTTCGGAGTTGAAGCATTACCTACAGGATATTTGGTATTTTCACCCGGGGGAAAGGTGGGTGAAGTTGGTGAAGCAGAATTGATAAATCAAAATCAAAATGAATTGGTTAACTCTTATGCATTAACAGCTAAAATGTTCGGTTTCAAAATTCTCTATCTCGAAGCAGGAAGCGGGGCATCATCACAAGTAGATCCAATTTCTATACAATCTGCTCGAGAAGTTGATGAATTATGTTTAATGGTTGGCGGCGGAATTAGAACCGGTGAAGATGCAGCTAAAGCGGCAGCAGCAGGCGCTAATTGGGTTGTAACTGGAACTCTAACTGAAGATGCAGCAGATATGGATGAATTACGTCACCGAATTAAAGAAATTGTAACTGCAATTCAATCTTCATCTTCGTAAAGAACAGGATCGCCAGTTCCTCCAGGGGAATCGGGTCTAGCTTCTTTTGGCAAGTCCATACCCTTTTCAATAACCTCTAGTGCAGTATCCAAATCAACCGTTTCACCATCTGCTAATTTTTGCATATCATCAGTACTTGGTGCTGAAATAGTTCTCTCAACATCTGGAGAGTTGGCATAAACTTCTCTCCTTAATTCACGCTCATCATGGCTTCTAACCATAGACAAAGAATCGGCAAACACTCGTCCAACAACCTCTCTTGTTCTTTCAGAACGCTTTACTCCATCTAATTGATGAACCGCAGTATCTCTTTGAGATTCTAATTCTCTAACCTCTGCAGTTCTATCTGTTAATGCAGCCTCTAAATCACCGATTGTAAGAGACATCTGTTGAATTCTCTCATCCCTCTCGAATACATCATTATGCAATCTTCTCTCCCTTCTTCGAAGAGATTCATACTCGCGGTTTCTTTCAAGAAGTCTACGTTTTAATTCTTCAATTTGCTCAACCAAATAATCATGTTCTGCAGATACAGACCTTGGTCCTTGCATTACTCGCTCAAGTTGTTCTTCTAATTCTGCCAAACGATTATCCCTTGCATCTAAGAGACCACGTAACCGATCAGCAATATCTCTCAACCTTTGACGCTCCTCTTCAAGAGCATCATTAGCGGCCTTTTCAGCATCTAAATCAGCATTAAGAGCATCCGCTTTAGACTTCAAAGCCCTAACTTCATCAGCAGTTACGCTGGTTAAACCAGCATCAGCAGCTCTTTCCAAAGCCTCAACCATTTGAGCCATTCTTCCTTCCATTTCGGCAATCACATCATCTTGTTGAGTAGCTAAGTCGCGTAATTGCGAAGTTTCTTTTTCTAGGGCTTGTCTTTCTTCAATAGAAATACTGGAACGGTTTTCATCCAATTCTTTCCTAGAATCCTCAAGTAATCTTTCCAAATGAACAATTCTTGCACTAGAATCCTCTAATTGACTTTCAGCCACTTTTAGTTGAGCTACTTCTGGAGCAACATCGTCTTTTCTTTCAGCAAGGTCCAATTCTAAAACACGTAACCTTTGCTTAGATGTGACTAGATCCTCATTTCTATCAGCTAGTTCTTGCCAGGCCACCAAGACCTCTTCAACTAGTTGATCAACAGGATATGCGCGCAACATTCCTTCTAATGCTGCACGCTCATCAGGAGTCGATTCAGTCATACGGCTTATGCCACCTGGAGTCTCAGCGCCGAGCGTCATTAAACACAATCGCACAACAACCATTCTTCAACCTTTCATTCCCCAAGGGGTCCTTCGGACCCATTATGGGACCCTTAGTTGATTGCGGTATATTGCTCATCAGGCATATCTTGCGCCAATGCCATAGCACCAGTTGCAACCTTCTCAATAGGGTCGTCAACACAAGTTACTGTAACATCTCCAATATCGGCAATATCATTTGCAATAGCATCCGCGATTCCGTCGATTAGAGATCCTCCGCCAGATAGAATGATGTTGTTTCTCAAAATTGGTTGATATTCAGGATCAGCGCTTGCAACGATAGATTTGATAGCAGCTCCAACCTTTCCAATAATCATAGAACAAGCAGATTTAATCAAATCACCAATATCAACGACTTGCTTCTTTCCTTCTACAGACAACTCAACCATTTGTTCACGGTCGTCTCCGTTAACATAAGAGAACTCTTCCTTCCACTTTCTTACCATATCTTTTGTAACTTGAGCGCCAGTGTATTTCTTCTGAACCAATTCCATCAACTGAAGGTCAATCCAATCTCCAGCCTCTTGGATGGTTAATTGGTCTTCTTCAGTTGGGAAGATTCCGTAAAGTCGAGCGATGTCTGTTGTTCCAGCACCAATATCTACGCAGATAGAACCAGAGATTTCTCCAATTCCATATGCTGTTGCGAAAGGCTCAGTTACAACCATTATAGCGTTGACTTGGCCACGCAAAGTTGCTACCAAATTACTCTTATCTGTAAATGAAACGTGAGATGGTGAGCAGATAACTCCGAACACTTCATCGTATTCTTCAGGTCCTACAGTCTCTATCAAGTGGGTTACGAATGCTTTTGCTGCAGCCAAATTTGCTTCATCATCTTGAGCAACACCAGCTGCCATTGGACGGTATAAGTTGCATGCCAACTTGTTCTTTAATGCATCATTTCCAAATAATACATCACGGCCAAGGAAATTTCGAGCAACAGGGTCTTTTGGACGACCAACAATTGTCTCAATAGTTTCCAACGATCCTGCACTACTTGCAATGGTGGATTGGTATGTTCCCAAATCAATTCCAACATAGAGTCTTTCTCCCATTTTGTCTCACCTTTGTCCTTCGGACATCGCGCCCACAGTGTTACTAGTCTTAATGTTCACTCGCGATATTAACCCTCATTCTTCCTCTTTGAAAGGCGGTGGGACATTATCTAAAACCATTTTTTCAAAACCTCTAAACATTACACCAGCCGCTACAACCACTCCAAAAATAACACCTACAATCCCCCACAATAAAGCACGATTTTGCTCATTCCCCTCATTTTTATCGGATGGGGGATTAATTGCCTCATCTTCTAACATCGGAGAAGTCCACCAAATTGAAAAATTATTGGTTGCAAAAGTGGAAATTTTCGGAGATGTCCACTCAGAAGAATTATCATCCACCACCACTACCTCAAATCGCCAATCTTCTCTATTTACAGGATATGGAACAAGATCTTCAGAAATAGATATTTCACATGTGAAGTTTGAAGATATTCCATATGAAACAGCACAATCACCCAAATCTATTGAAAAATTTGTATTATTTAATCGAACAACAAGGAAATAACCATCCCCTTCATTATCTGTAATTTGTAGATTTATTGAAAAGTTATCAGAATAATTTTCTCCACCAACAGGCCCCTCTAACATCTCTATCATTGGTGCGGAGTTAGGAGTGAGGTTTTCAACACCTGTGGCAACCAAACCAAACCCAAGCATAGTCCCCTCTATACCCAACGAACCTACATTAGAGCCATTGAAAATATCTTTAGCAACAACTTCGATTTTAATCCAGTCTAAATTTTCAAGCTGGGATGCTGGTAATCTAATCATTACAGTAGTTTCATTTGTAGAATTCTTAGTCAAAGGACCTCCAAAAGACTGATGATAAAATTGCGAATATCCCGAACTACCAATTTTATCATCAACAGCAAATCTTCCATCAGAGGTATGGATTATCAATCTTAAATCATCAATATCATAGTTAGCCGGCCGCGCGTTGTACGACATTACAACTTCAACATCCTCTCCTTGGATTGGGGAAAACAAACGACTCCAACTTTCATTTTCCGATAAAAACGGACCAGATGCGCCAACACCATCCCACGGGTTTGAAATCAATTGAGACAAATTATCACCTCGCTCTTGAATCAACTCCGACCAATTCTCAATAAAATAAGAGTCCAAAACAAAAAAATCTTCTTCAAAACTATCTAGCGAGGGTCGCCCATATCCTTGAATTGAGTTGGGGGAATCACCATCTATTCCCTCAGCAGATGCAGCCAACATCGCTCTCAACAAAGGGGCAGAGGGGGTATATCCATATTCATCTTCAACCAATTGTTGTAAAAGAGCTGTAAAAGACGCTGCCATAGGGGCGGCCATGGAAGTCCCTGTCATCATCCTAGATCCATTATTCAAACCAAACATAGAACCATCTGCATCTGCCGAAACAATATCAACACCAGGGGCGGCAATCATAGTTCCCCTTCTTCCATTAATATCAGGCCCCTGAGAATTTCCTTGCCACAGACTTGCATTTTCTTGTGAATCTGTTGCAACAACAGAAACAACATTGTAAGCATTTGATGGCTCGAGCATCATATTTCCAGTATTACCTGGTGCAACAAAAACAAGAGACCATGGATTTTCAACAGTCCAAGCATCAATCATCTCGCTTCTATTAGTATAATTCACAGAATTATCTCCCCAAGACCAAGAATTGATCACCGCTCCATATCTTGAAGACTCAACAAGCAATTCAGTAACATCTTCAGGAACTTCCCAGCCATTTGAATTCACAATATCTTGAACAACCAATTTTGCACCGCTTGACATTGAAGTCATATTTCCATCTCCATCAATAGGGTCGCACGCCAAAATACCTGCAATATGTGTCCCGTGCCTAAATTGCTGATGCCCTTGATTATCCCAATCATCTGTTGAATTATTCAGATGTATGATTTTACGATGTGAAACTCCTGGAGAGCCAACATCATCACTAGAATTCCTAAAACACGAATGATCCATATCTATTCCTGTATCTGCTACCGCAATTACTACCCCGCTACCATCTAAGTAATCTAGACGAGAATCGGGATTTACATCCATAACATTTCCAGCAGCCAATATTGGAGTTAAAGCACACATTGCCAAAGAAAGAATTAGCAACACTGCGCCCCGCATAAACTATCTGAAAACAATCTCACGATTGAATATTTAGACCATTGGCGTCGCGCCAGCGCGTTTAAGACACATTCACAGGTGGGCGGGTTCATGCAAGCCTTCCGTGTATCCGGCACAGCGCCATTCGGCAGCCAACGTCAGAACTTCAAAATTGACATTGTCGCAGAATCTGCAGATGACGCAGAACACCGCTGCTACTCAATAATTGGCTCTCGCCACAAGGCAAACCGCCGTTCGATAAATATCGAATCAGTATCAGAAATCGATCCTCGCACATCAAGTGAACCGATGGTATTGAATGCATTTAGAGACCAAATCGCTGCTGCTGGTGGGAAAATAACTCCAGACGCCGAAGAAGAGTGAATTAGAATCGTCGGGTTCTTGATAGAGAGGCTTCTCCCAAATGGTGAGCGCCATGGTTGACTCCAGTGAATTACAAAGAATGGCACGATTAGTGGATATTAATCGCCAACGCCTCGAAGAAATCAATCAACAAATCGAGAGAATAGAAGCGGTTCAACTGGAGCACGATGATACCAAACGAGCACTACACGCTCTTTCCGAGGGCTCTAATGGCCACATACCATTAGGGGCAGGGGTAATGGTCCCAATTCCTAAAGAATCTACTACTATTGTAGATTTAGGTAGTGGAATTTTCGGCGAAAGAACTCCTGAAAACGCAGCCGAATTAGTGAGTAAAAGACTCAATGATTTAACCGAATTAAAATCACAATTTGAAGCAGATGCGGCTATGATAACCCAAAGAATAGAAGAATTAGCAACAACATTTGAGCGCGCTGCTAAGGAAATGACAGAATCAGCCGAAGAACCAAAATTGGAAACCGAAAAAGTAGAAGAAAAGGCGGAAGAGAAACCAACTCGTCGCCGAAGAAAAGGATTCGGTAGCGAATTAACTCTTGATGACTAGGTGTTATTATGGGACTGTTTGATAAGTTTCGCAAAAAAGTCAGAGATGCTGCATCTGAAGTAGACACAGAATCTTTGTCTGCAGAAGAAGGTAGCGAGGAAGCAATCAAAGCAATTTCACAACATCAAAAAAATATTCAAGATTCTAACATAGAAGAAGAATCAAACCAGGATCTTATTGAATCATCAGATGATGATTGGGAAGATTTCGATGAAGAAGAAGAACTACAATTGCCAACCAGCAAGGATGATGAATGGGATGATTGGGACGACGAAGATGAATACGTCCTACCTACAAAACTCTCCCGCAAAGAGAAAAAAATCCTAGCAAAGGAAGCTAAGAAAGAAGCTGCTAGAAAGAAAGCCCAAGAAAAAGAAATGAAGAAGCGAGGCGGCAAAGAAGTCAAGAGACTTGAAGGATCTAAAGTAGATTTACACATGATGAGAACTACGACCGGCCGGCAATTAGTTGAAGTTAAATCAGCACCTACTGGGGGAATAGGAACCATCGAGGAAGAAGGAATCACAATCGACTTGGGTGGCGGTGTAGTTGAATCTGGTGGCCGTGTAATCAAAGAAAGTGAAACTCTAAACAACCTAATGGAAGAATTAGAATGGATTATGTTGGAGTCAGATATTTCATCAGACGCTGTTACCGCGGTCATGTCTGCTTTGAAAAGAAATCTAATCGGTCAAAGACTGCGCAAAGGAGCAGACCTTGCGAAAGTACTCGAGGCTAGTCTGAAGAGGGCCCTAAGAGGGATTTTGAAAGCAGGATATTGGGATTTCTATGCTTCAATTAACAACTTTATCAAAAAAGGAGACACACCAGTTGTAATCATGTTTGTTGGTGTGAATGGAACAGGGAAAACCACCACAGTAGCCAAAGTCGCACACAATCTTCAGCAACAAGGAATTTCAGTCGTAGCTGCAGCAGGAGATACATTCAGGGCAGGAGCAATTGAACAATTGGAAACACACTGTGAACGGCTAAACATACGCTGTATATCTTCCCAAAGAGGAGGAGACAGCGCTGCAATAGCAAGAGACGCAGTCGAATCAGCAAAAGCGAAAAACATCGATGTGGTCTTAGTTGATACGGCCGGAAGGATGCAAAATAAATCCAATCTTATGGCTGAACTTGAGAAAGTTAGGCGCGTAGCAAACCCCCACCTCACACTATTCGTAGGCGATGCTCTAGCGGGCAACGACGCAGTCGATCAAGCAAGAAACTTCCAACAAATGTTGAAATTTGATGGCGCCGTTTTGACAAAATTAGATACTGATGCGAAAGGAGGAGCGGGACTATCCATAGCGCACGCGACCGGCCAACCAATTATTCTGTGTGGTGTTGGGCAGGAGTATGATGATTTGATACAATTCGATCCCGACTGGCTTCTACAACAATTATTCGAATGAGGTGTAAACATGGCCCAGGAATTCTTCGACGATGAAAATAGCACCCACTTATTCCAATTAGTGCACATGCTCCAAAGAAGTGCTATGATGCACATGGGAATGTTACAAGATAGTGAAGGCAGGGTCCACTATAATCTAGGTGAAACTAAAGCTGCAATAGACACACTATCTATGCTTAAAGAGAAAATGAAAGGCAATCTTACTGAAAAAGAAAGCACTATGCTGAATGGAATAATTTCTGAATTACAATTACAATTTGTAAAAGCTCCTGCAAGGCAGAGGGCTTTGGAAGACCAAGTAGCTGAATCTGAAGCGGTTCGCGAAACCTTCACGAATCCAAAAGACGGGCCGTCGGAGATTATTGCCGATGAAGAAGAATGACTTTTATTGGCCAATTTAAGCGGTTGATTCATGAGTGTGAAGGCTTTCACACACATGTTAGCCATGGTTAGAGTCACCGATGTCGAAGACGAGGAAGCACCCACAGTTCTCCTTGTTGACAACAATCAAATGTCATTACACAGACTAACTACTATTTTCCGACAAAGAGAATTCAACGTTGTAACTTGTGAGGATGGTGACAAGGCTGTAGATGAGTACATCCGTCTTGATCCAGAACTTGTGATTCTCTCTCTTGACATCCCTTCTCTCGACGGACATTTGGCTGCTCTGGAAATGAGGGAGCACGGCAAAGATTGCCGGATATT
>Ga0208277_1002563_pt1 | contig 10236 bp, 6 predicted proteins | sample ETNtaG_5_FD_185782 | JGI IMG/M metagenome (GOLD analysis project Ga0208277, IMG submission 185782) | Marine microbial and viral communities from oxygen minimum zone, Eastern Pacific Ocean - ETNP201406SV205 (SPAdes) (version 2) | ecosystem: Environmental > Aquatic > Marine > Oceanic ...
CTCTCTCTTTTTATATTGTAGTTGTTAAGAAAAATACCTCCTCTTAATATATTGTAAGTGACATTGGCAGTATGGTGTAAATCATTTATGTCTTCTCTTGTGCACTGAAAGGCATCAGCTGATCCAATATATTTCTCAAAAGTGATATAATTTTCTTCAATACTTTTTTCTAATTTTTTTTCAATTGATGATGGATTTTTTAGATGTGCAATAATTTGGGTTATATCTTTCTGTGACTTATTTACATCTGCTACAATAAACCAATAGACTTCTTCTTCTGGCTCTAATTCTTTTTCAATATATTTCAGATAGCTGCCTTGCTTACCTTTTAATAAGTAGTTTTCAGAAAAGCTATGGTTTAGGATGAACTCATTAATTGATTTTTCATTAACAGATACTTTATCTGGACCATCAAAATATGACCATACAATATTTGTATGTAGAGACTCTCCTGGTTCTGGTTTATCAATAAGTAGTGCATTTAAATAAAATAGGGCATAGTGGTGATGTTGATTGTATTCAGAGATTTTGTATGCGTTTGCAAGATTACTCATCCCTTGTTGTGTTCTGATTTCTATTCCTGCCGGCAAAATATTCCGTAGTCCATCGACTATGTTCACCTTTAATGTTTTGCCACTATGATTTAAAAGCCTAGCCTTTCTAACAAAACCAAATTCTTCAGATGTATGCCAGTCGTATATAAAAGTAATACCCAGAGTGTGATTGATTTCTTCAAAAATCACCTTATTGCCAAGGCTGTTTTTATATAGATTTCGTTCTTTCTTGTAATTATCTAGTTGAGATGAAAAAGGCTGCCAAGAGTTACGGTTTTTATTTTCTACAATATTTATTGCAGTTATTGGTCCCGTAGAGTGAGCATTTCTATGTAGAAGATCATCAGTAATATATGGGAATAATGCATGGTCAGCTATTTGTCTTCCAGCTGTAAGACAGCCTGAGCTACTAAGATACATCCAGTGGTCATATGCGCTAGTAATTGTCATTAGGAAAGGGTCTAGTTCATTGAAATTAGAAATTTTGAATAGTGAATCTTTCATGGGTTCTTTAGTAAAAGTATGTTAGTGTCTATCGATGATAGTGATAATTGATCTAGCTGGTATAGATAAAGATCTAATTTTAATATTGTTATCATAGTTAAAATGAACTTCAGAATTTTCTTTATTCATAATGATAGTTATAATTTCATTATTTTGATTAATTGAAGAGAGGGCAAGTAGTTTACTTGTTTCATTCTTACATTCAATTATTCTATCACCACGTTTAAGAAATTTAGAGAAGTGACCAATATAAAAATAAGAGCTTTGATATTGAATTTCAGTTGATCTTGTGTCGATTAAAATAGGTGCACTACAATAATTTCCAACATGATTTGGACCACCTTTCTCATCGAGCAGTAGGTTCCAATCAATCCAGGCAACTGTCCATCTATTAAGGTCATTAATAATAGAGGTTGCGTATCGTTCACCTAAATCCCAAGAGCCATTGTGAGGTCCACCTTCCTGACAGCCTTCTGTAAAAATTAATTCTTTATCAGGAAACTCATCATGTACTTTTTGTACTTCATCAAAATGGTCACCATTATACCAATGAAAACCCGTTCCCCAAACATATTTTGCTGTCTCAGGGTCTGACAATACTGTTCTAGCTCGCTCAACCATAATATCTCGATTATGGTCCCAGATGATAAGTTTTTTATTTAGTAAGTTATTTTTCTCTAATGCAGGGCCCAAAAATTTCTTAATAAAATCGCGCTCTTCATCTCCAGAATATATACAAGAATCCCAGGTCTGTACTGCTTCTGGTTCATTCTGGACAGAGATACCCCATATAGGTATCCCTTCCTCCTCATAAAAATGAATATACTTGCAATAATAATTAGCCCAAGAATATTGAAACTCTTTCTTCAATTTACCACCATTGTTCATTTCGCCATTTGTTTTCATCCAAGAGGGTGGACTCCAAGGTGAGGCCATGATGTTTATTCTTTCTTCTGCTATTTCTTGTGCATCTTTAATGAAGGGAATGAGCATTTTTTTATCTCTTGCAATTGAGAAGTCGTTTAATTCTCTATCCTCAGTCTCGCATAGTGCATAATTTTCAAGAGAAAAATCACAGCTGTTGATATGAGTTCTTCCCATATTATATGCGCTTCCACCTTGTCCAAAATAGGCTTCTATAATTTCATTCTTTTTTTCTTCATTAAGTTTATTATAAATACTTGCAGATGCCTCTGTGAAGGCACCCCCAAAACCTAAAATGCTTTGGCGTTTGCTCTTTTTATTTAACCTAATTGTTTTTAACCTGTTTTTTGATTTGACCGTAATTTCACTTTCAGGTATTTCTTTAATTCTGCTTTCTGAACCTTTGGAGGTTAAATAAATCGAAATATTATGTTTTTTGTGCATTGATTTTCTCTTCTATTTATTTTCAGCAATATAATTTTTATACCAAAAATAACTCTCTTTCGGTATTCTCTCTAAGCTATCAAAATCAACCCAAATTAGTCCAAACCTCTGACTGTAGCCTTGGGCCCACTCAAAATTATCCATTAATGACCAAGCAAAATATCCTTTACAATTAACACCATCACGAATCGCAAGTTTTAATTCTTCAAGGTGAGAACGATGGTAATCTATTCTGCGTTGGTCATCTATTTTTTTATCAGCATTAGGGCCATCAGAGTAGGAGCATCCATTCTCTGTAATATAAATATCTTCAACATTGTATTTATTTTTCAACTGTATAAGTAAATCATAGATTCCAGCGGGGTATACCTCCCATCCAAAATCAGTGGTGGGCCCCATTTCTACATTTCTCGGCATGTTTTTGCTTTCATCTATTTCTTCATTACGAATTACTCCACGACTATAATAATTGACCCCTAAAAAATCTGTTTTTGTTGCTATAAGATCTAGATCATTTTCCTTAATAAATCCTAGGTCACTATCTGCAATAGCATTCCTTTTTTTTAGTTCTTCAAATAGGGCTAACGGATATTTACCTTTATATAGAGGTTCTAAAAATAGGCGATTAAACATATTGTCAAAAAACCATGATGCTTCTTTATCATATTTACTCGGTGAGGCCGGTATAGATGTGTTGAGGTTAAGTGTAATGCCTGCCTCAGCATTTCTTGAATTTATTTTTATCTCAGGCAGTGCCATACCATGTGACAGTAGTAAGTGATGAGCTGCTGACAAGCTCTTTGGCCAATTATTCTTAATCCCAGGGGGTTTATAACCAGCAATATATCCAATGTGGCTAACACACCATGGCTCATTATGAGTAATCCAGTATTTTACCCTGTCACCAAGATGTTTACTTACATAGTGGCAGTATTTTACAAATGCCTCTGTCATCATTCTATTTGTCCATCCACCTTTATCCTCAAGACCTTGAGGTATATCCCAGTGGTTTAATGTTACAAATGGTATAATATCATACTCTAGGAGGGTATCAACAATACGACTATAGAAATCTAGACCCTTTTGATTAGGAGCATTCTCCTCTCCTGTTGGGAATATTCTTGGCCAGCTAATTGAAAACCGATATGAATTAACTCCAAGTTTATTCAAAAGTTCTATATCTTTTGACCATAAATGATAATGATCACATGCTATGTCTCCAGTATCTCCATTTTTTATATTACCTTTGGTATGACTGAACTTGTCCCATACAGATGGGCCTTTACCATCTGTATCTGGTGCTCCCTCAATCTGATAGCTAGACGTGGCTGTACCCCACATAAAGTTTTTTGGAAAGGTATCCTTTTTAAGCATCTATTATTTCCTTATTATCAGAATTTTTATGAATAGTTTCTAGCCATCCTGGGGAAGCCGCATTGACTAATTGTTTTGTATATTCATTTGATGGAGATTGTATTAAGTCTTCTGATGGGCCTTCTTCAACGATAGATCCATTTTTTAACACAATAATTCGATCTGCTAAATATCTTGCGGATGCTAAATCATGTGTAATAAATAATATTGTTAAATTGTTTTCTTTTCGCATTCTAGCAAAAATTTCAAGAATATCCATTCTTATTGATACATCAAGCATGGAGGTAGGTTCATCAGCAATAATTATCTGAGGTTTTAGACTTAGTGCCCTTGCTATAGCAACACGCTGTCTTTCACCTCCAGACATCTCATGTGGAAATTTATCAGCAAACTTTTCTCCAGGGGACAGTCCTACTGTTTCCAGCATTTTTATAATATAATCAAATAATTCATCTTTGCTTTTTAGTCTGTGTCTGAGTAGAGGTCTTGATAGATGATGATAAACAGTATGGATAGAGTTTAGTGACCCAAAAGGATCTTGGAATACCATTTGAACAATTTTTCGATATTCAAGTGGTACATTACGGGCTTCGGTGACTTGCTTATTTTCACCGTTTAAGTAAATTGTTCCTGATGTAGGACGAATTAAGCGTGTCACTAATTTTGCGATCGTACTTTTGCCGCTCCCACTTTCACCAACAAGCCCAACAATCTCTCCCTCTGATATTTTAAAAGAAATATCATCGACAGCGGTTAATTTATTTTTGTTAAACAGTCCAGGTGACTGGAAAGTTTTTCTTAGATTTTTAATTTCAATAAGGGGTGTGGTAGGAAAATCTAAAGAATCTGGCTTCGAGAGGAGGCCTTCCTGACGACTGCCTGAGGCTGATGGTATCGATCCTATTAATTTTCTGGTATAGGAGTGTTGTCCACCTTGCTTAATATTTTCAACATCATCTATTTCTACGATCCTGCCATTCTTCATTATCGCTAATCTATCTGCAAATTCAAGTAACAAATTCAGATCATGAGTTATAAATAAGATTGTGAAATTTAACTTTTTTCGTAACTCAATAATTTTTGCCAAAATTTCACGCTCTACTATAACATCAAGGGCGGTAGTTGGCTCATCCATAATAATAATTGGAGGCATAATAGCAAGAGCGATAGCAATTACAACACGTTGTTTCATTCCGCCTGATAATTGATGGGGGTGGCTATTTAATCGGTCTTCATCAATATCTACTAGAGACAGTAATTCTTTTGCTCTAGTTTCGGCATCAATGCCCACTAAATCTTTATGTGTTTTTAATACATCAGATATTTGTTCTCGTATCGACAACACAGGATTAAGTGCATTTAATGCACTCTGCATTACAATAGAAATTTGTTTCCATCTAAATTTTTTTACATTTGATTCTGATGCAGAGAGAATATCTTCTCCATTAATTCTAACAGAGCCATTGCTGATAAGTCCTGGTGGGGGCAATATTCGCATCATTGCTTGGACTACTGTACTTTTACCACTTCCGGATTCACCTACTAGTCCAAAAATTTCCCCAGTATGAATCCCAAATGATATGTTATTAACTGCTCTTACAGGTTCGGTATCTGTTATATAATCCACAGATAAATTTTCAATAGATAGTAAATAATTATTCATTGTTTTTCAATACTGGAGTTACTCCATCCTTTATCAAATTTCTGGGTATTTTCTCACGCCATAATCTTTCTGAGATTAAGCGAGGATTAGTTACTTCATCTATACCAAAATTAATCAAGGTAAGCGAAAAGCTTACAAGGGCAATACTGAGTCCTGTAGGTACAAAGGTCCACCATGACTCAGTCAATAAGGCTAGGTCATTACTGGCCCAATAGAGATTTGTCCCCCATGTTACTGTACTTATATCTCCGAGCCCAAGGAACTCTAGGCCCACCTGTGCGCCTATGGCATATATTGATGCGCCTATAAATGACGATGCAAGTAGAGATAGCATTCGAGGCATGATCTCAACCAGAATAATTCTAATATTTTTTTCTCCACTCACTATAGCAGCCGAGACAAAATCCCGATTCCTAAAAGTCATCATTTGAGACCTAATCACACGCGCATTCCACGCCCATCCTGTAAGCACTAAGACACCTAGTAATGTCCCAGGACCAGGTGGAAGCCAGCTAGCAAGGATAACCATAAGAGGAAGACCTGGCATAACTAAAAATATGTTTATAATCAGTGATAGTATATCATCAATTCGTCCGCCATAAAATCCTGCAATCCCACCAATTAATGCACCGATTATTACAACTAAAATTCCAGTGGTAAAGCCAACAAAAAGTGTCTGCCTTGCACCTGATATTGTTTGCGCAAATACATCTTGGCCTTGGCCATTTGTTCCAAATAAGTTTTTCGTAGATGGGGGCGTTAGAGGTGTGCCCAGAAATTCGGTGGGTGATTGAATAAAAAATGGCCCTATGATTGCGATAAAAATGAAAAACAGGATGATGTAGGTTCCTATCAATGCTTTTTTATTGCTTAGAATTCCGTCAAACCAGCGTCTAAAAATATTGCTATTTTGAGTTCTGGAATTCATTTTCGGGTTCTTGGGTCAAAAACTAAAATGGCAATATCAACAAGCCAATTTGCAGCGAGTACTGCAAATGTAATGGTCATAAATATACCTTGCATTAGAGGGAAGTCTTGTGCCTTTACTGCTTGAAGAAGTAAATAGCCTTGCCCTGGGTAGGAAAAAATAATTTCAGTAAGTAGAGCCCCACTTAAAACAAATCCTAAAGCCATTCCAAAACCAGTAAGATTAGGTAAGATTGCATTGCGCGCAGCATAGCGTAGCATGATAAGTCGAGATGAAATACCTTTTGCATTTGCAAAGGTTATATAGTCAGCACCCAGAGTGCTTATCATGGTGTTTCGCATGGACAGCAACCAACCGCCAAGACTTACAAATACCATTGTTAATGCTGGCAAACTTGCATGATATAATACGCTAAATATATAGGGTAGATTAAGACCTGGTGTTACTTCATTTCCATATGCATGGCTCAGTGGAAACCAATTAAGCGAGAAGCCAAAAATATATAAAATGAGCATTGCTAACCAAAAGTAGGGGAATGCTCCAAGAAATGCTAAAACTGGTGGCAGGAATGTATCTAGCTTACCTGTTCTATTCCATGCTATAAAAATACCTAAGAGTGTTCCAAGTGAGAATGCAATTATTAGGGATAAACCTGCTAAGAATATTGTCCAGAATAATCCACTTGAAATAATTTCTGAAACAGGCTCTGGAAAGTAGGCAATAGATGTACCAAGATTGCCACTTAAAATTCCTTTTATATAGGACCAATACTGCATTAGTAAGGGTTCATCCGTTAATCCAAAGCTTTGCCTCATTGCATCTATTGTTTCTGGTTTTAGCTTACCACGAAATCTTGCGAAAATAATTGATGCAGGATCACCTGGCATTAAACGAGGAATGACAAAGTTTAGTGTCAGGGCTGCAAATCCAGCAATCAAATAAAAGCAAAGTCGTCGAACAAGATATAAGATTGATTTACTCATCGTTTTTTCACGTTTAGGAGTGTAAAAATAAAACTTGGTTGCTCATTATTTGATAGTGGGCCATATGGATTATTTTGGCTTGGGAAATTAGTAAAGTATTTTGTATTACATTCACCCCATGCAGGTTCAGCAAACAGAGGTATACCAGGAGCATGCTCTATAAATAGGTGTTGTAGATTTTGGATGATGTTTTGTATTTTATTTTGATCAGAAGTTCTTTCTAGTGATTTTATTAACAAATCTGCCTCACTCAGCCCAAATCGATGCCAGTTTAGATCTGCAATTTCACCTAGTGGCTTAACATATTCTGAAAACATCATTCCTTTAAAAAAATTATAGGGCGTTGCCCCTTTTTCTGCCCATCCTATTGACATATCAAAATCACCAGTTTGCATTCTACCAATCCAGGCACCAAAATCATATGTTCGAACTTTTGTTTTAATGCCTACATTCTTTAGGTTTTGGCTTATAACCTGAGCCGAACGAATCCAGTCACTCCACCCAGAAACTACAATGATATCAAGCTCCAGAATTGAACCATCTTTATCTAGCCTTTGATTTTTTTTATTTTTTGCATATCCAGCATCATCCAGTAATGCATTGGCTTTTTCAATATTGAATGAGGTCCAATTTTCTTTTTTATCGATATCTGGTGAATGCCACTTTGCCATTGGACCTGAAAGGCTAGTCACGTGCGCAGGCTCTGTATAGTTATACATACCAACCTTCACTACTTGGGGGCGATTGATTGCGTAGCTTATTGCTTTTCTGACTCTCACATCGCCTAGTATGGGATGTTTTGTGTTTGTATGTAGAAAAGTAGAATATCCTGTATTGGGAAACCAATACTGATGGTGTTCTGGATCTTTATCAACAAAAATACGTTCAATGGCTGGTATAAAAGCACCTGACCAGTCTAGCTCTCCACTTAGTAGGGCGAGTGTTACTTGTTCATTGCTAGAAAAAGCGGGAAAAATTAGTTTATCTACATGTGGTTTATCAGGCTGCCAATAGTTTTTATTTTTTCCTAGCTCCCATATCTGACTATCGAAACGCAGTATCTCTGTATATGGACCCGTCCCTACTGGTTCTGGGTTACTATATTTAAGTGGATCGTCTATCTGACTCCAAATATGTTTTGGTACAATGTATGTTCCAGCAATGGCATCAAAACCTGGTACATAAATTCTTTTGAAAGAGACCTCCAACACCGTATCAGATTGAGCGACTACACTTTTTAAATATTCCCATGAATTTCGAGTATCCAGTGCCGGGTACCTTTTAGTTAAATTGAAAGTATAGGCGACATCATAAGCATTAAAGGGTGTACCATCTGACCATTCCACACCAGATCTAATTGTAAATAATAATTTTTTATTATTATTTTTCCACTGATAACTTGTCGCTAGCCATGGTACCCACTCGGCTTTTATAGGGTTGTAGATGTACAAGGGCTCATAGATACCACCTCTTGTTGGCCACCTCGGTATTGATGCAGGATTCAAAGGTTCAAAATTTCTTACCCAAGATAAAAACTGTTCTTGGTAAATTATTAATCCTTCTTTATCTCGAGAAACATTTCTGTCACAAGATTGCATAATTAATAATCCAATAATGAAAATTTTATAGAATATGTTTTTTGGCATTTATATCTACAAATTAAGTTTCTTTTGAATAAACTCTGATGTAGTCTATTTCCATTTTTGCAGGGAAAATGCTGTCATCGATTCCCTTTGCTCCGCCCCAAGAACCACCAACAGCAATATTAAAGATAAGATGAAACCTTTTATCGAATGGCCACTTTGCCCAGTTATTATCATTCTTAGGATATCGTAATGAAACTGAATCGTTTACTTTCATAACAATTTCATTTTCATTCCACTCCAGGATGTATTTATTGAATTCTTTACATGCGTCTGGTATTTTTACATAACCATGCTGATCCGTGCCACCTATAGCGCCAGCGAAAAGAGCAGCATTATGGATACTTGTAACAATTATGTCTTCATCAAATCCAACATGTTCCATGATATCGATTTCACCACTTAGTGGCCAATTTCCATATTCCCAGTCTGTTGGTAGTGCCCATAGAGCACTCCAGGTACCTCTTCCAGGTGGTAGTTTTGCACGAATCTCAAACCTGCCATATTTCCAGCTGTTTTTGGTCTTTATTCGTGCACTTGTATAATTAGATCCTTGCAGAGCTTCTCTTCTGGCTTCAATAATAAGTGCGCCATTTTCTATCCTTACATTTTTTGAATCATTGGTGTAATACTGAGACTCATTATTTCCCCAACCCCCACCAGTTACCCAGTTAATTGCTGTATCAATTCTAGTGATGGGAGGGTCGCTAATATATGTCTTAAGCTCTTTATTTTTAAAATATGTACCTCTGAGACCTTTTTTCCCATTGGGTGAGGTTAGGTGTGAACTTGGGACAGTCTGTTTGGAAAAGTTTTTACTCTCCCATCCAAATATCATTGCTTCTCCGCCACTTTCTTCAAAATAATCAATAATAACCGAGTAGCTCTTACCTTCTTCAAGTTGTATAGTGCCGTTTTTTTCAGTTGGGGGTTGAGGGTTCCAGTTATCAATTATCATTTTATTATCTATTGAGAGTCGAACGCCATCATCAGATATTATGAAGAATGTATATTCGCCGGTAAGGTCTATGTTGATTTTTCCTTCCCACCGTACTGAAAAATTATCATTTGGTATTCCTTCAGGTGTGAAATAAGATGAGCTATTTCCGTATGCCTCAAAGGAGGGGGCACCGGTACCTAGATCAAAAGTCCAGTTTGATGTGTCAATTTTTTTATTTTCAAATTCATCATGCCACACTAGGTCCCATCCAGGGACTTT
>Ga0208277_1002565_pt1 | contig 10232 bp, 8 predicted proteins | sample ETNtaG_5_FD_185782 | JGI IMG/M metagenome (GOLD analysis project Ga0208277, IMG submission 185782) | Marine microbial and viral communities from oxygen minimum zone, Eastern Pacific Ocean - ETNP201406SV205 (SPAdes) (version 2) | ecosystem: Environmental > Aquatic > Marine > Oceanic ...
CTTGTCTTTGAGAAAACAACAACAATGCCAGAATTCAATTGCAGTGTTGATGTTATGTTCGCAGGACAAACGTATTCAGTTCAAACATACGACGGCATTTGGAATATTCCACTTGTAAGTCCTTCGACTTCTGGCACGATTCCACTCACTTGGTCTGTGGGCTGCTTGCCACCACAGGGGATTGACTCAACTGCAAAAGAATCATCCGTGAAATGGATGATTGTCGATGGACTTGGTCCAGAACCAAAAGAAGTTCAAACCCCTCGCCCTGGAGCAATTTTGAGTGCAGAAGAACATGAAGTCACCATTGTTCTTTCAGAAGAAGGTGGTATCGATTATGAATCCTTACGGTTGGTATGGTGGGTTGAAGATACCGTCACAGGTGATTATATTCGAGGCGGAGATGCTCCATTCTTACTTCAAGGAACTGAAATTAGTGGCCTCAATCTAGTTGGTACAGGTAAGATGGATCTTTCTGTTATTACCGATGAGATGTTGATTGATCTGTTGACAGTAAACGTCCTCATTGAAGGTCGTGACCTTGCTGGCAACCAGGTGCTCGGTGCAAATGGAGATTCTTCAGGAAACTCCGTGACTTCATGGCTGATGGAATGGAGAAGACCAACCTTTGAACTCGACAATCCAGCCATGCAATATTCTCGTTTGAACGTCAAAGAAGGCGAGACGACTGCAGTTCAGATATTTGTCAAAAATACAGGTACGCTTGATGGTTCTACTTCAGCAACAGTTTCCGTGGTACGTGCAGATGGAACAACATCTGTTCTTCGCAATGCAAATGTCGAGGTAGCAGAAGGTTCAGTAGGAACAATTCTTCTCGATTGGGGGCCTGAGAAAGAAGGTCTTCAATGGATTGAAGTCGTCCTTGAAAATGGAAACAAGGCCAATGGGCCATCAATAGACGTACGTCCACAACGAGAACCAAGTTTCACAGAATCAGTCTTTGGAGAAGTTAATCCAGTTCTTGGTTCAATAGGCCTATTGCTCGCTGTTGGAATCATCGGTGCCTTGCTCTTGATGGCAAGAAATGCCACCGTTCGACGTGGTTCTAAATCAGAAATTGAATGGGACGAATACTCTGATTATCTTGAAGATGAAGAGGAAGAGTTTGAAGACCCTGATGCAGATTTATTCGTTCCCGAAACCTCTGCTGCAGCAACAACTGCGGCAACAACCACAGCGACTACTGATGGATGGACTCAAGGGGCAGATGGTGTTTGGTGGTGGCAAGATCCGAACGACTCGAGCTGGTGGTACAAAGATGCTAACGGCGAAATTCTGCAATACAAGTAAGGCATCAGGGCTATGAATCACGGCGGGTTGGCTTAACCATGGGCAATCAAAGCAAGGGACTCATTGCCCTGCTTCAATTCAATCCCACGGTGGGTGATCTTGCAGGAAATGCTCAGCGTTTACAAGAGATGGTTCGTCTTGCTCATTCCCATGAGGCTTCTGTATGTGTTAGTACAGAGCTTGCAATTTGTGGTTATCCTCCCAGAGATTTACTGATGCAACCGAGTTTCATACAAATCGCCCAAGATATGGCGAAAGAAATCCATGTGGATATACCTGTGCTTATTGGTACACCAACCGTTCCAGAAAATCAACGGGAACAACCTGGAAACGGTGTATTGCTTATCGGCAATCAAGCACCTGCAAAAGTTGTCGCTCGCAAGCAACTCCTTCCAACCTATGATGTGTTTGATGAGGCTCGATATTTTGATGCTGATGATCGTCCAGGAATTGCAAGAACCATCAATGGTTCTTTCGAACTTGGCGTTACGATTTGTGAGGACGCATGGCAAGTCTCAGGAGAAACTCCTTCTGAATACAATGCAGATCCAATTGAACAACTTGCAGAATGGGGCCGGCAAGGGGTCCAACTTGATGCAACAGTCAATCTTTCTGCGTCACCGTATCATGCTGAAAAAATACAGACCAGGCTCCGAGTTGCTCGAACAGCAGCAGAGTGTCTGAATCATCCGTTTTTGCTTGCAAATCAAGTAGGTGGTAACGACGATCTGTTGTTTGATGGTCGTTCTTTAGCAGCCTGGCCAAATGGTGACGTGGTTATCGCTCCTGCATGGGAAGAAGGAATTCTTCTCATTGATGTGAATGATTCAACTCGATCTCAATGGATTCCAATGAAACAGGAAGAGAGTAGTGGGTTGACTCAATTATCGAGTAAAAGTGTGCTTGAACAAGATGAGGAAACAGTACTCGAAGCACTTGCAGATGCTGTCGTATTAGGACTTCGTGATTATTGTCGAAAATCTGGAATTCAGCGAATTGTTCTCGGTCTAAGTGGAGGAATCGATTCAGCAGTTGCAGCATGTGTTGCTTGTGCAGCAGTTGGCCCAGAAAATGTACTGGGACTCTCCATGCCTTCTCGATTCTCATCAGATCACTCGAAATCCGATGCGAAATTTACTGCAGAATCGTTGGGCATGGAATATGCTTCAATACCAATTGACAACCTTCATCATCTTCTTGAGAGCCAAATCGAGACGGTCTTGAGCAACGGATTGCCTGTAGCTCGAGAAAACATACAGGCTCGATTGCGTGCAATTCTTGTGATGTCTCATGCAAACGCTCAGCAGCGTATGGCGATTGCAACTGGAAATAAATCAGAACTTGCCCAAGGGTATTGTACACTCTACGGGGATATGGCTGGAGGGTATACTCCCCTTGGTGATGTCTACAAAATGGAAGTGTATGGCCTTGCCCATGTGTTCAATAATCGAGCAAGAAAGATCGGCAAAGAACCTCCTGTAAATGAATCAACACTCACCAAACCCCCTTCTGCTGAACTTGCTCCTGATCAACGTGATGATGATACTCTTCCTCCATACACTGTTCTTGACTCCATTTTGAAATATCATATTGAGGAAGGATATGGTGCAGATGAAATTGCTTCTAAGGGTCATGATAGAGAGACCGTTGTATCTGTGCTTCGACGTCTTGAAGCTAATGAACACAAGCGATGGCAAATGGCACCAGCGCCTCGAGTATCCCCTCGTGCGTTTGGTCAGGGTTGGCGACATCCACTCGCGAGTCGTCATGACTGGCGTCGTTAATCGATGAAGATAAGTGGGTAATGTTCGAGGGTCAATCATGACGGAGATGTATCTCAATATCGCAGGGTACACCTTTGTGACACTTCCCGATCGAGATAATCTCAGACAACCATTCAAGCAAAAGTGTGACTCCTTGAAATTGAAAGGAACAATCTTGCTTAGTCATGAAGGAATCAATATTTTTGTTGCAGGACTCGAATCAAGCATTACCCAGTTTCGGGAATGGTTGAGCGAAGATGATCGTTTCAATGCTATTCCGTTCAAAGAATCCATCTCTGACTCTCAGCCCTTTAATCGAATGAATGTTCGATTGAAAAAAGAGATTATCTCGGTGGGTCTTCCAAACTTTGATCGTATCGATTCCGAAGATGGGAGAATTTTTCCGAATGAACTTCATCAACGTCTTTCAAACAATGAGGACATTGTTTTACTCGATACGAGGAATACATATGAAACTCGACTGGGTTCTTTCCATAATTCAATTGAACTTGATATCAAGACCTTCAGAGCCTTCCCAGAAGCGGTTGCAAACATGGATGATACACTCAAAGACAAACAAATTGTGATGTTCTGTACAGGAGGTGTTCGTTGTGAAAAAGCTAGCGTCATTATGCGAGATGCAGGTTTTACCAATGTCAGACAACTCGAGGGTGGCATACTTGGTTACTTCCAAGAGGTTGGAGGCGAACACTGGTATGGTGAATGCTTTGTATTCGATAAACGAGTGGCTCTGAAACCTGATTTGACCGAAACCGGAACAACAGTTTGCTTTGCATGCAGAGAACCGCTTCTTCCAGAGCAACAAATGCATCCGGCTTATGTTCCTGGAATTTCATGTTCATACTGTATCGATCGAATATCAAAACCATCGGTTAATCATACGAGTCTTGATGAAGCGTGAGTGCTTCGAGTAACTCATGGACCTGCCTGAGAGGTTATCTCGACAACTCGAAGGTTTGGAAGGAGCGACACGGCAAAAGGCAGCACGTCTCGTTGTAGACTTGGCCCGTACTGCAAAAGCCTCCTCATTTGTTGAAGTAGATCATGCCCACGTTTCTGGTGTTTCAGTCATTACTGGAGGACACGGTCTACGTCGCTTTTTGAAGGATTTGAGTGGGGATGAGCATGGAACTGTTGTGATTCCAACAACCTTGAATTCTGCGGGTTGCGATAAGCGAAAAATGAAGCAAATGGATATTGCATGGCCAGATTTTCTAGAACAGCAATTTGAGATTGTCCAAGCCTATGACCGCTTGGGAATTGAATCAACTCTCTCTTGTACGCCCTATGATCGAGGAATTGAAATTCAGGGTCAGACTGCTTCATGGGCCGAATCAAATGCGGTTTGTTACACAAATACTTGGACTTCCCTGATTACAAATAGAGAATCTGGATTGAGCGCTTTAGCGACTGCATTAACAGGTTATGCTCCAGCATGGGGCTTGCACCTTTCTGAACATAGGATTCCAAACATTCGGGTCAAGATATCATGTGAACTTGAAACACTCTCCGATTATTCAATCCTTGGAGATTGGATTGGACGTAATGCTAAGCCTGAATGGAATCTTCCTTTCGGACCGATGCCTTACGTTGAAGGATTGCCAGATTACATTTCTTTTGCTCGCAAGAAGGCCCTTACCGCTGCAGCAGCAAATTATGGGACGCCAATGATGTGGGTTGATGGGCATTCATTGCAATCATTGGATGATTTTTCTGATATTGAGTGGGAAGGTGAATTAGAATTCACTCTTGCAGATCTTTCACAACGGTATGAGGAACTTAAGCCAGAAGGGCAAGTCGATTTAGTTGTCATCGGTTGCCCTCAAGCGAGTCTCGAAGAGATGAGGACCACTGCCTCTGCCCTACGCTCTCATATGGAATTTGGAGAACGTATTGAAAATCAACGATTATGGGTTTTTACCAGCAAGGAGAACTATACTCTTGCTGAAGCAGACGGTACGTTGTCAATGCTTGAAGAAGCAGGTGCTGTTGTTTTGGTCGATACTTGTCCAGAAGTGACACCATATAATCGCCAGAAATACAACCATCTTTTGACGAACTCGATGAAAGCTGAGCATTATTTGACCAGTGGACTCAATAGAATTCCAACCAGTGTTGCTCCCATTGCTGAATGTGTTCGTCATGCAGTCCATCCTTCTCTGAGTCAAGGTCCAAGACCCCAACTGTCTCATTCCACACACGGAGGTCAAACATCTTCCAAAACTCAGCAGAGGGGGGATTGTATCATCCTTGGAAAAGGACTTGATTCACAAGATGACTTCTGCATTGAAGGCATTGCGATGGTAACAGATGTTCCTATTACGTACCTTGGGTATGTTAATCGAGATACAGGTGTCATAGAAGAAGCAGGGCACCCACTTGATGGTCGAGCGATTGAAAATAAGATTCTTATCTATCCAAAAGGGTCTGGATCAACTGTAGCACCATACGTTTTGATGGGGCTTTTGTATGAAGGAAAAGGCCCTAAAGCGATTGTGAATCGTGATGTTTGCCCGCTTACATTACCCGCCTGCTCACTTCTGAAGGTTCCATATGGCCACGGATTTGAGAACGATCCTTGCATGCTCATCAACGATGGTGATTCCATTCGATTCGAACGTAAGAGCGATGTTGTGAGCATAACTGTGTTGCAGCGGGCGTGATTCTATGCGAGTACTCGTAACCGGTGGTACAGGATTCCTTGGTTCAAGTCTGGTTGAACGATTGCTCGAACTTGGAGATGAAGTGGTTGTTCTCGATAATTTTTGGAGAGGGGATCCTGAAAACCTCAATCATATCAAGAATGAGATTACCCTTCTCGAAGGTGATGCGTCCAAAGCGACCGCCTATCAGGCGATAAAAGATGCAAGTTCAATCGACATCGTGTATCATCTCGCTGCTATTAACGGAACTAAATGGTTCCATGAAGAGGCGAGAATGGTAATGGATGTGAATCTCAATTCAACGCTCAGAGCCATCGAGTTTGCTGAAAAATACCAATGTAGATTCGTCTTTACATCCTCTCCAGAAGCATATGGGAATTCAGAAGTGATGCCACTAGGGGGGCCCGAATCCTCTATTTTCACACATGCGTCTCATCATCAACGTCATGCCTATGGTGGTAGTAAATACCTAGGCGAACTTGCTGTCCATCATGCAGTTCGTCAGGGGCTTGATGCACGAATTGTTCGACCTTTCAATGGATATGGCCCCCGATTGAGTCATGATGAATATGGCCAAGTTGTGACAATGATGATGCGTTCTGCACTTGATTCGAGCATCGTTCAGGTACATGGTGACGGAATGCAGACACGCTCTTTAACGTGGGTTGAAGATATCATAGAAGGAATTGTCCTATCAGGTAGGCTGGATTCCTGTTTGAAAACAGGAGAATCCCTTTCAGGGTGTTCGTTTAATCTCGGTTCAACTGAGGAAATCTCAATGCTTGAATTGGGAGAGAAGATCTGTCAAATCGTTCACGAGAAAACGAACAGAGTCGCTAAAATTGAATTTAGTGAGGGTTATCCAGGAGATTCACAGCGTAGATTGCCTCATATCATGGATGCAAAGGAATCGCTGGGTTGGGTTGCAACGACATCGCTTGAAGTCGGACTGCGTCAAACATTGGATTCGATGTTGTAATCCCATGCAGTTGGTGTGGCCATTAATCGATTCAATCCATGCTGACATAGCAGATGAACTGAATCAGTAGGAAGGTTTTCTCCCGGAACGATGAGGTCTCCTAATCGTAATACGACGAGACTTGCTTTTGCATCGGGTAGGTCATGTTCAGCAACAACTTCTGCTTCAATTGCCATTGATGCATTTTTCATAATGAGTGGATTTGAATCCAAAGATTCGATTGAGTAAGCCTCCCATTCACTCTCTTCTCTTGGAATCGGCTTACAGGTTTGATCAACAAGGCGTGCATTTTCCTGATTGGGTTGGAGAAAATTTAGGACTGCTCCCCCGTTTTCTCTGAGATTAGCCAGAGAGTCGCGAATTCGATTGTCTCGATCGACAGACAATGATATGACGGCTAATGGCGGTGAATTCGCAACGATGGATACAGATGTATAAGGTGCTAAATTTCTGACTCCGTCATTGGATTTTGTACCTAGCATCACAAGTGGTCTTGGGCTAACGAGATTGGAAAGGAAGAGCGATCGAGCTTTGTGTTCCATGTTGCCCAAATCATGTGTTGATGCTTCTGAGTGAAGCGTTGGACTGATTTTAGTAAACCATCGATCAAGTTCACCGGCTTGAATCTCATCCAATGCATGTCGAGTAAATTCACGATAGGTTTCCCATTGAGGAATTTCTTCTGAATCATTTCGTTGTTGTTTACGAAGAATCGATGCATCTGCATATTCAATGCATTTTGTTAGAAATTCAATGACGTGTTGTTTTCCTTCCATATTCAACCCCTCTTCTTTTCATAGTCGATTCTTTGCATGTGGAATGTGGCTGGATTTCCTTTCCAAACCTCATCGTTTGGAATAGATTTCGTGAGCACTGAACCGGCACCAAGAACTGCATTTGCACCAATTGTGACACCAGGAAGGATGGTGGAACCCCCGCCGATAACTGTGTTTTGACCAACAGTTACTGGAGCCCATTTCTCTTTATCTCCGGAAGGAGGATATTTGTCATTGAGGATCGTGGTATTTGGTCCAATGAAAACATTCGATTCGATTATGGTGTTGTCTGAGATGTATGTTGAACCTTGGATCCTTGTTTCATCCCCAATTGTAACCGATCTGCCAATATGGCACATGGCTCCGATGACGATATTATCTCCTGCAATCAATCCCTTGCCGATGTAGCATGGCTCGTAAGCGTTTGATGTTGCATTGAGTGGAACAAGCTTGCCCCCAATGTCCTCTCTCATGTCGTTCACTCTTCCAATGACAGTTCACGAAGTAACATCTCAACATGTCCCTTTGCACGAACGTTGTATCGGCACCATTCGATAGTGCCGTCTGCACCGATCACAAATGTTGAGCGAACACAACCCATGTATTCTCTGCCGTAGTTCTTTTTCATACGCCATGTACCAAACTGGTCATGCAGAGAACCTTCTACGTCAAGGAGCAACGGAAAATTCAATTCTTGTTTCGAAATGAATTTTTGATGGGATTTCTCTGAATCTTTGGAAACCCCCAATACTTCGTAACCCTCGGACTTGAGTCGAGCCATGTTGTCTCTGAAGTCACAAGCCTGCTTTGTGCAGCCTGGCGTTGAATCTCTTGGATAGAAATACAAGATCACCTTTTTCCCTTGTTGTACATATTCAGATGATGTATGAGTTACTCCGTTCGAATCTGTAGCAGAAAAATCAGGCGCGGGCATTCCAACTTCAAGTGTTATTGGTTCGGACATGGCCCTACGTAGCAACCATTTGCCATCAATGCTTGGTTTTCGCCATTATTACGGGGTGAATGGCGCACTGAAGCAATATGCGAATCAATTAATTTTTGATGCATAATGAATAAAGCAGCGCTTTCTTCCAATTGATTGATAAACTGCCCCGATTGAGTAGATGCTATGGCGGGTCCAAGCATGTCGCGAAGATGCCGCAAATATTTCAAGAAGATTCAACGGACGAAGACAAAATATGATCTTCAAAGCATTGCATCGAACATCCAAAGCGAACTTGACCGTAGGAATCTATCGTATGATGAAGCCTTGACTTTAGGTAACTTCATTCAGAATCGGGCAGATCAGTTGCCTGGCAACTCCATTGTCTATGCTGTATCAGACCGAGATGCATATAGACGAACGCTTGAGATTTATCTCCGAGACGCTCTGCTCACACGTACTGAACAACTGCTCTTGTGGGAAGAACGACGTAGGCTCGGGATATCTGACGAAGAGCATGATCGACTCTTGGGTCAATTACTGGAGATATGGAAGTCTCAAGGAAAGTCTGTGACGATTCAACGATTTGAAAAAGCTGGAGGGACCTCAAGTGCTTAAGCAAAAAGGCATCCCTTTGTTGCTGGTCGCTTTGTTCCTGGTGCAAGTTTCTTTTCCCCTCGTCGACGCAGAAGAAACCTCGGGCAGAGCGGGCCCTGATTTTCAAGTAACGGGAATGAAATTTGATGGCGCGGGTTCGATTAATGACGGGCCTGGCCTTGTTCTGGCTCCTGATACACATACAGTCCGAATCGATGTGTCAAATGTAGGTACGAGTGCAGGAAACGCATTCCTCTCCCTGGTCCACAAAGGTTCTCCCAGCGCAGCTGAAAGCACAGTAGATACAGTAGACTTAGGTTCAATTTCAGGCGGTTCTGCGACCACCACGTATTTGCTTTCATGGACTGCAACCACAGGGCCATCTCAAACACTCTTCGCTCGTGTTTCAAGCGCAAACGATGGAAACCCTGTGAATAACGAATATCGGAGAGATTTCGATGTCGACACAATCCATCGAGGAACAATCACTGGCGATACATTACCATCTATCGCTCCTGGTAATGCTAATGTGGTTCTCGACCGGCAATTGCATTCATTTAACACGACCATCAAAAACGATGGAGTAATGCCTTTTTCAGCCGTCATGCATTTCCGTCTTACAAATCCCTCTGCGAGCCCTTCAACAGTCGATGTGTGGTCAAATACCCAAACAATGGCTCCCGGTTCAATCTTTGACGCTTCGGATGAACAAGAACTAATGGGGAACTTTTCAGCATCAACTTTCAGTGGACTTTGGAATATGTCAGTATCAGTTGTTCTAAATGGAACAGGTTGGACTGAAACACAAGTGCGCAGCGAATTCGATGTCGTCTTCAGCGATTATATTTCAGAGATGGTTGGGCCTTCAGATATAACAACCTCTCCTGGAGATTCAACAACGCTGTATTACATCATTCGAAATACTGGGAGTTCAGTTGACTCTTTTACAATCTCCGTTTCAAGCACTCGTGGATGGGCATCCACCGGTCTTGATGGAACAATTACCCAATTTATTGGAATTGGACAGACAACGACGCTTAGCGTGACCGTTTCAGTACCGGCTAATGCACTATTGTCGGAGATTGATATCATCACCTTAACAATTACATCTGCAGGCAGCGGCTACGTATTGTCAGATGTGACACGGGTGATGGCCGGGGAATACCTTCACGCAACAGT
>Ga0208277_1002571_pt1 | contig 10227 bp, 6 predicted proteins | sample ETNtaG_5_FD_185782 | JGI IMG/M metagenome (GOLD analysis project Ga0208277, IMG submission 185782) | Marine microbial and viral communities from oxygen minimum zone, Eastern Pacific Ocean - ETNP201406SV205 (SPAdes) (version 2) | ecosystem: Environmental > Aquatic > Marine > Oceanic ...
TCCGTTAAAAAAACTAGATTCTAGTGTAATCATTATAGATATAGATGAAAAAAGCTTAGGTAAATTTGGACAATTTCCATGGAACCGTTCTATATTTGCAAAGATAATTGAAAATGTTAATGCTGCAAATCCTAAAGCTATAGGTTTTGATGTTTTTTTTAGCGAAAAAGATAAACAGAGTCCTGAAGAGATAATTAAGTCATATAATATATTGTCTGCAGATGTAATCAATTATTTAATTAATATAAAAAGTCACGATGAAAGATTTAGACAACAATTAGAGAATTCAAGATCTGTTTTAGCAGTTCTTGGAAGTAATGTTTCTTCTCACGGAAGTTATGATCGTAAAGCTAAAGCTAGATTTTTATCTAAAGGTGGAGATCCTAAAAAGTATACTTATAATTATCCATATTCAATAGGATCACTTGAAAAATTAGAAAAAAATGTAAAAGGATTAGGTTCAATCTCATTTTTAGATCAAACAGATGGCATTATAAGATCAATACCGCTAATAGTTCGTTTTGATAAAAAAATATACCCAACAATTGGACTTGAAATGGTTCGTGTAGGAGAAAATCAAAAAAATTTATATGTTGAGTTGGACGAAGTTGGGATTAAAAGAATTAGCGTTAGACCTCACAAAATATTAACAGATCCTAACGGAATTTTTTGGATAAGATACAAAGAGTCTTTAAAACAACAGTATATTTCTGCAAGTTCAGTTTTCGAAGGAAATTTTGACAAATCAAGATTTGAAAATAAATTTGTTTTAATAGGCGCGTCTGCCCAAGGATTATTTGATTTAGTTAAAAATCCCTTAGGAATTACTATACCTGGAGTAGAGGTTCATGCTAACGTTATAGAAAACATTTTAGATCAATCATATTTATTAAGAAATCCAAACACTTACATTTTTGAATTATTGTTTTCCATTATAGTTGCTTTAATAACATTTGTATTATCACAGAAAATTAAACCGAAATATAGTTTATCAATTTTCTTTGGAAATATTTTAGCAATTATAATTATTGGATTTTCAATTTACAAATTTAGATCTGAACTTGTTGATATAAGTTATCCAATATTTATTGTAACTTTAACATTCCTTACTGGACTTTATTTTAGGTTTATAGAGGAAAATAAACTTGCTTTAGCAAATTTACAAAAAGAAGCTAAACTTTTAAAAGAAAGAGAGCTTGCAGCAGGGGTTCAAAAAAGTTTATTTCCAGATATATCGAAGTTTGAAAATTTTATATATGCTAAAAATGTTCCAGCAAGAGATGTGTCAGGAGACTATTTTGATGTTGTAAGATCCACACCTGAAGAATATTTTTTTACATTAGCCGATGTTTCTGGAAAAGGAATTAAAGCTGGAATGTATATGGCAAAAGCTTCTTCAATTTTTAGAACACTTACCAATTTAAAATATCCAATAGAAAAAGTTGTATTTGGTGTAAACAATGAGCTGGTTGAAGCTAAGTTTAAAGGAATGTTTGTAACAGCTGTTTTTGGAAAATTAAATATCAAAACTGGAGAATTAGTTTTTATTAATGCGGGCCATGAAAGTATCCTAACGTTTGATCAAAACAAAAATTATGAATATATAAAATCTGAAATGCCTCCAATTGGCATTGTGAAATATTTTACAGAGTCGATGGTAAAATCAAATACGATTAATATGAAAGATAAAACTTTAGTAGTTTATACCGATGGTGTAACAGAAGGGTATTTAAAAAATGGTGAGGAATTAGGAGCTGAAGGTGTTCAAAAAATTATAAACGATATGTCTGAAATAACTCCTAAAACGATAGTTGAATCCATTGAAAAAGAACTAAATTGGGGAGCTGAAAAATTACGTGATGATATTACGTGTATGGCAATAAACATAAAAAATACTGAATTAATAAAAAAAACTAAATAATTATTTTTAATTACCCGATTAAAGCACCAACGTTGAATATTGGAGAGTACATAGCGATCATAAGTCCTCCAATCATGATCCCCATAAAAACAATCATAATAGGCTCAATTAAACTTGAAAGATTTTCAACAACTGTGTCAAACTCTGCCTCATAATATTTTGCAACTGAGCCAAACATTTCATCTAGTTGTCCAGTTTGTTCACCGACTGAAATAAGTTGTCCAAATGTAGGTGGAAACAAAGGATCCTTTAAAAATAACTTTGTTAATGTGTCTCCAGAAAAAACTCCTTTTTTTACATTCTCTAAAGACTCTAAAACAACCATATTAGTACTAACTGATTTTGCAATTTCTAAACTTTCAAGTAAATTCACACCTGCAGCACTTAAATTACCCATAATTAATGAAATTCTAGCTAACATTGATTTTAATATCATGTCACCAAAGATTGGTAATTTCAAAACTCGTTTATGCCATGCGTATCTAATTTTTTCATTTTTTGCAGTTAAATATTTAAAAGCAACAAAGAAAGTTATAAGTGAAAGTAAAAGAATAAGACCACCTGTTCCTCTTAAAAAATCACTCATTGCCATAATTGTTGCCGTTGCAGCAGGTAATTTTATTCCCATTCCATCATACATTTTAGCAAATACTGGAACAACTTTAATTAACATGAAAGCACTAACAGTAATTGCAACTGTAAACATAATGCTTGGATACATTAAAGCTGATTTTATTTTTTTTTTAATATTTTCTTTTTTTTCAAGAGATTCTACAATTTTAAGCAAAAACACATCCAACTTACCGCTAGCTTCTCCAGCTTTTATTAAGTTTACATAAATGTTATCAAACAGTTCTGGATATTTTTCGAAGCATTTTGATAAAGTAACTCCACCTTCTAAGCTTTTTCTTATATCTTCAATAACATCTTTCATTGCAGGGCTTTCTATCTGATCTCTTAACATTCCTAAAACTTGAAGAATAGGTAAGCCTGCTTTAACCATCGTAGCAAATTGCTTTGAAAACATTAAGACATCTTCGATTTTAGCTTTTTTTTTGCCAAAAAGACTTAAACCTTTGCCTTTCTTCTTATCTTTCTCTCCAGATTTTTTCTTTTTTGAAGATCGTGTTATATTGGTAATTATTATCTTTTGTTCTTTTAGTTTGTGAGATGCTTCATCTAAATTTAAAGCTTCGATTTCGCCATCTACATATTTTCCGTCAGAAATCCCTTTGTATGTAAAAGCTTCCATAAATTAAAATTATTTATTCGTTAGAAAGAACTCTTTCGTATTCTCTAAAATTAAGTTCCCCCGCTGCAATTAATCTTCTGCCCATATCTTGCATTGTTTGGAAACCTTCTTTAATTGCAATTTCTCTTAGTTCAGGAGTTGTTGCTTGTCTTAAGATTGCTTCTTTTATAGGTTTAGATACAGAAAGTATTTCATAAATACCTTGTCTTCCTTTGTAGCCTGTGTCGCTACATTTTGCACAACCTTTTCCTTTAATAGCTTTAACTCTAGATGCTAATTCTGCTGTAAAACCTAAATCTTGTAAAACCTTTGGGGTAACATCATCATCAGGAACCTTGCAGTCTTTACAATTTCTTCTCGCAAGTCTTTGTGCAAGAACAAGTTGACAAGCAGCACTGATTAAATAATCAGGTGTACCCATGTTTTGTAATCGAGTTATAGTACTTGGAGCGTCATTCGTGTGTAGTGTACTGAATACTAAGTGTCCTGTTAATGCAGCTTTTAATCCAATATCTACCGTTTCTTTATCTCGCATCTCTCCAACAAGTATAATTTCCGGGTCTTGTCTTAAAAAAGATCTAAGTGCAGTAGCAAAAGTTAAACCTATATCATCTTTAATTTGAACTTGTCCAACTCCATCTAATTCATATTCAACTGGATCTTCTGCTGTTAAAATATTTAAATGAGGTTTACTTACCTCTTTTAAAATACTGTAAAGAGTAGTCGATTTACCAGATCCTGTAGGCCCTGTTACAAGAATTAAGCCTTGAGTACTATGAATTCCTTTTCTTAAATTTTTTAAGTCTTGTTCGTCAAAATTAAGTTGCTCCAAAGTTATGTCTCCTGCGTCTTTATTTAATACACGCATTACTATTCTTTCATTGCTTGCTGTTGGCAAAATTGAAAGTCGAAGATCCACTACTTTACCTTCGATTTTAAAATTTATAGCTCCATCTTGAGGAAGTCTTCTTTCTGCAATATCGAGTTTACCCATAATTTTAAAACGAGTTACAACAGCTCCATAATTGTCATGCAAAAATTTTTTATATTGCTCTTGTTCTTTGAGCATTCCATCCAGTCTATATCTTACTCTTGATGAAAATCTGAAAGGTTCAATATGAATATCACTTACTCCATTTTTAATAGCCTCAGCAACCACTGCTGTACTAAATTTTATTACCTCAGATTCATTTTCAAGAGCTTCTATATCTTCCTCTGGAGCTTCTTCTAATATTTCTCCTGCGTCACCTAAATCAGAATCAAAAGTTTTTTGTTTCTCTTTATTTTCTTTTCTGATGGTTGCTGTAGTTACTTCACCACTCTCCGAAGATAGATTTTCTATAAACGTTGAAATTTGAGTTAATGGAGCCGCATGTAGTTCAATATTTTTTTTTGTTATTGCTTTTAGGTTTCTCATTAAATTAAGCTTAGAGCTATCTGGGATTGCTATGTGTAAAGTTTTTCCATCCATTTTAAATGGAGCAACAAAATTTACTTTTATATAATTTGAAGGAAGAATAGTTTTAATTTCATTAGTTATTTCTTGTTTAGTTAAATCAACTATTTCTAAATTTTGTTCTTTAACTAAAATATCAAGAATACTTTTTTCGTCAGTAAGTTTAAGATCAAATACTGCATCTATTTGTGATTTATTGCCCTCAGCGCTTGTCTTTTTAATCTTGATTAAATCTTTTCCAGAAATAATATCATTATCAATTAAAACATTGATTAAATTAATTTCGCTTTCTCTGCTTATTTTTAACATTTTTTTTATAATATTCTTGGAGCAATAAACACCAATAATTCATCTAGTGTATCTGATTTACTCTTTCCTTGAAACATTTTTCCTATAACAGGTAACTTGTTCATGCCTGGAACACTTGATTTACTGTCTGAAATTACATTCTTTTTAATGCCTCCGATTACAACTATGTCACCGTCTGCGACTAATAATTTTGTATTAATTTCCATTGTATTAATTCCTACACTTCCAGCATTTGTTCTATTTGGAGAGTCGTTATTAACTTTTACGTCTAGAAGCACATTTCCATCACCAATAATACTAGGTGTTACAGTCATTACTAGTGCAGCATCTTTATAAGTATCTGCACCATCACCCCCTGCAACTGGTATTTGTTCACCTTGCTTGATTGTTGCTGTTTGGTTATCTAGAGAAAATATTTTTGGATTAGAAATAATTTTAGACAAACCTCGTTTTTCTAAAGCTTCTAATTCAACTTTTAATACTGCTGAACCTGTTTTTTTTAATATACCTATACCACTTGTAGCAGCTCCTGCAGGAAAGTTTAGTAATGTATCTTTCCCTGCACCAAAGTTTGCAGTGTCATCACTTAGTGCAGCATCTGCTCCTGATGGCGCGCCTACTGAACTACCGCCTTGAGTACCTCCAATTCTTTCACCATTTCTTGAATAAGCACCACCTAATTTATTTCCTAACTCTTGTTCAAAAGAAGATTCAGCTTCAACAATAAATACTTCCATCAAAACTTGTTTAGTTCTTACGTCTATTTCTCTGATTACCTTATCTACAACATCTAAATCTTTTTCTTTACCTCTGACAATAATTGAACGTGTTGTTTTTTCTTCTGTAACCTGAATTGGAACAAATGAACCAGTGTTTGAAGTTGAAGTAAATAATTCAACTATTGTTGCTTTCGCTTCTGCAGGAGAAATATAATAGAGTCTAAATATTTCAGAGATAATTGGTTCAACAGAATCTTCTAATTCAACTTTTTTCTTCACAGCTTGCGCTCTAGCTGATTTATAACTTTCTTGCGAAGTCAGTGTTGCTGGTGTAGCTACTCTAATTATATTACTTCCAACATCAATATCTGCTGCATAGTTTTTCATATCTAATAAAGCATTAAATGCTTTATCCCAAGGAACTTCTGTTAATTGCGCTGTAATTGAGCCAGCCACATCTTCGCCAACAAGAATATTTACACCACCAATTTTTCCCATCAATCTCATAGCTTCGCTATAATCCATGTTTTGAAAGTTAAAAGTTAAATTCTGTTTTAAACTCTTATACTCATCAGGAATTAAAAGATAATTTTTCTCTTTAACTGAAGAAATTTTCTTTCTTTTTTTAAGTTTTACGACATCTGCTTCTACCGGTATTGGTCCCATCTCTGCTGTTTTCGCAAGCTCTGCTTTTCCTAATTTTTTAACATCTGTTTTGATTAAAGGAGTGTCATGTTTAAAACCTTTAGTTCCTTTTTTCCCCATAGTTGTACAACCCGCAAGAAATAATCCTATTAGAATTAAATTTACAAAAGTTTTAAAATAAGGTTTTGTCATCAATTGTTTCTTTCAATAATTTGATTTTTAAAGTTGATTGCTACTAGAGAGCCTTCCCCTCTTTCAAAAACTATCTCTTTTGAACTTATACTTATTAATCTTATACCTGGTGATAATTCTTCATAAAAACCTAAATTTATAATTTCACCACTTTCGCCAATTAGCGAAGCATACCCTTCATCTTCACCCACGATTACCCCAATCAGTTTGTAATTAAATACACTTAAGTTTTTTTTCTCCTCTTCTGTATCGGCAATTAATTTCACTGAACTTCCACCACCAAGGGAACCATCGCCAACAAAAGGGTCATTCAATGGCAGAGGTTCTTCCTTGCCAACTTCTGAACTTATATTTGAATTTTGTAATGCTTGTTGCTTTTTTATTTTTTGATTTATTTCTTTTGCTTTTTCAACAATATTTTTTTCGGTATCATGATTGTCTGCATAAACAATCGAAAATGTGAATAATACACAAATGATAAACATTAATTTTCTAAAAAAAATCATCTGCCAATCCTACTATCGTTAAAGTTCCATTTACTTTTATCGCTCCAGTTGAATCACCACTTCCTTTTACCACTTGTATAGACTCCTTGTCAAAATTTAACATTTTTTGTGATAAGGATAGTTGTCTTTTAAACTTAATATATCCTAAAAAGTTACCAGTTATTTCGAAATCTACTGGAATTGTATAATAAGCTACATTTTTAACTGATTTTTTTTTCTTTTTTGTACTTTTTTTCTTCTTTTTTCCAGTTGCTTTTGCGATAGCATCTGATTTGGTGACTTCTTTAATATCTTTCTTTTCAATTTTAGAAATTACTAAATTATTCATGGCTGCAAATTCACTTAAAGTTTGATAAAGACCTTCAACTTCTGCTCTTGTATGAAATAATGTTGAATACTGCTCGTATTCAGGTCTCATTTTTTTAATTTTTTTATTTGCAATTTTAATATTTTGTATGAACTTTTCCGTTTCTTCTTTTTTTGAATTCATATCATTAAGTTGAGCTTTCTTTTTATTTACTATCGGATTCAAAACTCCATAAAATATGATTAAAAAAAATATTACCGCTCCAAAGGATATTCCAATTTTAATCCATGTTTTTTTCTCAACTCTTTTTAGTTTCGCTTGAATATCTTCAAGAGATATGTTCTTTAAATCTATATTTTTTAAATCAATATTAAAATTCATAACTAAACTTTCTTAATCTTAACAAAAACTCTAAACCCTTTCATTGTAACACCACCTTTCGCTGTTCGAGGAAGTCTCATTGATGAAAGGGATGCTTGTTCAACTAAATTTTGTTTACTTAAATTTTCAATAAATTTTAAAATATCTTGATCACTTGCTGCAACACCTTGGATTGTGATCAAGCTACCACCGTTATAATCAACTTTGTCAAACTTCAGTTTTGAAGGCACACTCGATGCTATTTGAGCTAATATTCTGTAAGTTAATTCTTTATTAGATTTTAATGTACTGCTTAATTTTAAAGTTGTTTGTATTAGCTGCAGTTCTTTAGTAGTTTTCTTTAATTCTAATGATTTTTGTTCATGAATTTTCATAACATTAGAATAATTCTCAAGTTTTTTATTGTACGAATGAATATTCCAAAATGATAATGTAAATAATATTAAATATAATGCTGCAATACCAGTCGCTAATCCCTTAAAAGCAAAGCTAGATATTGCTTTCATTTTCTTTTTCTGGAACATGCTTTTTCTGTCTGGAAGTAAATTTATATTTTTTGCTGCGGTTACAAATTTATAATATCCAAATACATCCAGCTTTCTGAACGCTAAACCTATTGATGTAGTAAAGTATGATCTATTTTTTAAATTAACTTGTTGGTCAAATTGTTGGGGAACTTTTAAGCCTTCAATTGGATCAAACAAATTAAACCCAACATTCATTAATGTTTTTCTAAAAATAGATAAATAATCCTCGACATTTTCTAAGTCTGAGACAACTTTTAAACTTCTAATTCTTTTTTCGTATTTAGTTTCAAAATCTTGAACTGCTTGTTTTACTTGCGTTGTGTATCTTCTTACTAATGCTTCTTTTTCCTCTGCATCACTAGATTCTAATAAAATTTTTCTATCTTGGCCTCTTAAAAAAATATCAGTAATTATTGGATTGTTATCATATAAAATCATTAAATAATTTTCATCTAAACCAAATTCTAAAACGGCAGTTAAATTTGCATCATCTTTTTTGTTTGAAATTTGATTAATTTGATCAACAGCAGATTTTAATGCGAAACATTTAACATCAATAATAACTGGATTTAGGCCACTATTTTTTACGATTGAAACATAACCATTTATATCGGCTAATTTAGAAGCAACAAATAAGATATCCATGGTGTTATCTTTTTCATTTCTATTTATTACTTGATGAAAAATTGAATAATCATCTAAATTATCTGTTAGCTGAACTAAGTTTTCCCATAATGAATTCGTTTCTATTGCTTTTTGTAACTCTTCATCTTTCATCAATGGAGAAGTGACTACTCTTATTATTGCACTTGTAACCGGGATAGAAATGGCAACGTTCCCTACATCTATTTTTGATTTTTGTAATGCCAAACTAAGTTCTGTTGTAACCTTTTCAGCATTTTCTAAAACGCTACTTTCATCTGGAATATCAATTTTATGAGTATAAAATTTTTCCAATACCCACTGATTATTCTTATCAGAGTTTATTTGTGCCAATCTTATCTCTTTATTTGTAAGCTCAACACCAATTACTTCCTCTCCTTTAATTGAAGATTTTCCTATTTTTGATTTAAAAAAGTTTAATATTTTATTTAAAGAATTATTTTTATTTTTAACCGGAGATTTAGGAAGTTTAATTCCCTTTAAAGAAGGTTTTTTAAATTTTAAATTCTTAAATTTACCTAAAATATTAGAAACTTTACTTTTAGCAGTCGCATCAACACTATCTTCTGCTTTTTCTGCAGCTTCATTACTTAAAGTAACATCATTATTAACTCCAGACTGTACTTCGGTACTTATATTTTGTGTACTCACATTAGGAGTTGCTTCTGTTGAAATAGTTGGGCTAGGTTTTTCCTCCACATTTACTGTGGGCTCAGGTTGTTCTTGAGTAGTTGGTTGATTTTGCTGTTGTTCTCCGGTTGTTTGTTGAATTTGTTGTCCTTCATCAGCAAGTTTTTTCAATTTCTCACTTTCAGAATGTATATCATCAAACCATTTCTCTAAAATTGGAATTGCTTCATCAAGGTTTTGTGTTCCTGACGAAGAAATTTTTTGTTTTCCATCAATATAAAGTCTGCCTACCCAGTTTTTTGATTTAAGTTCACCTTTATACTTATCTTGTCTTACATATATGTGCAGTCTTCCATCTTTTTTATGAATAACCTGGTGTTCAGTTGTTTCATTTTTAACTTCATTTGCTGTTTCATCGTTTTTTACTTGATTTTCAGAAACATTTTGGTTTTCACCAGAATTTTCATCAGGAGAATTGTCTAAGTTTTCATCAACCGAAGGTTGATTTTCAACTTTTTCAACGTTTTCCTCATTTTCATTAGAGGAATTTATATTTTCGTCTTTTTTATCTTCACTCATAATTTTTAAAACGATCTAAAAAATATTTTTTAAAACGAATCTCTAACACAAATTTCATAATCTCTAACACAAATTATTATAAATATCTAACACAAAACTATAAGTTGCATGCTCATTTTGGGTCAAATTTATATAAAGTC
>Ga0208277_1002572_pt1 | contig 10224 bp, 6 predicted proteins | sample ETNtaG_5_FD_185782 | JGI IMG/M metagenome (GOLD analysis project Ga0208277, IMG submission 185782) | Marine microbial and viral communities from oxygen minimum zone, Eastern Pacific Ocean - ETNP201406SV205 (SPAdes) (version 2) | ecosystem: Environmental > Aquatic > Marine > Oceanic ...
TTTCGGTATCTGCCGAGTCAAATTTATCAAAGCTGCCAATCAGAACGGAAAAAACCGGATAAAGCGCCAACGTCACTATTAGTTCCATTAGTGTCAATCTGAATCCTGCTGATGGGATAAATAATAAAATAGAAATAAAGTAATAAAGTAAGAGAATAATAGTTAAGCAGGCGGTTACACTTCCCCAACCAAATAGAAGAGAATTACCTTCTTGGTATTGAAATTTTCTTTTCAAAAAATAAAAGCCGAGTACCGTGAGAGATGACATCAAGCCTGGTGGTCTCATAAGAAAAAAGTCTTCTATCAAGAAAATGCTGGCGACGAGAAAACTCGATGTGAATTCAGGCCTTTTGGTTACGATAGCAGCGAAAAATACTAAAAGTACATTTGGACCAGACCAAGCCTGTGGAGTCGTCTGTAAAGGTAGAATTTGGAAAAAAATGATCAACAAACCAATACAAAAATATACGACTTGATGGGCAAAACTTTTTACATTCATATTTATGTTCCGTTAGCCACAGCGCTTTGGTCATCAGACAACGAATTCAGACTTTTATTAATGATTAGATTGCCCGGGTTATCAATTGGTTCTGTTCCAAAGTTTCTTAAAACTCTCAAAAACTCAAGTCTTTCATAATCTGCTGCAAGACGTACACGTAATCGGCCGGATGGGTCTAATGCTAGCCGTCCAATTAGAAGGTTTGGAGGGAAAACCCCACCGCTTCCAGAGGTTTCAACTCGATCTCCAGGCCTAACTAAATCCACATTTTCCAAAAACTCAACAGTGGGAGCGATCGTGTTATCTCCCGCAATTAAGGCTTGTTGTCCAGAAGGTTGGATGGTTGCGGGAATAATAGAAGCTGTATCTGTTAATAATAAAACGCGAGCCGTTTTGCTGCCTACGCCTGAAATGCGGCCAACCAACCCCAGTCCATCCATAGCCGCCCAGCCATCTTGAATACCGTCTTGGATTCCAACATTTACAAGAACTGATTGGCGAAATGGAGAGCCGCTGTCTGCTAAAACAATGCTGGAAATGTGAGTAAGTTTTGGATCAAGTTGAAGGTTATTTAAATCTAATAATCGTGCATTTTCTTGTTCCAGTTGAAGAGCTGCCTCTTTCCAGCTTTTCATCTGCCGAAGTTCTCTCCTAAGCTCTTGATTCTGATCGTATAAAGACTGATAACTCCTAAAATCTTGCGTTATTCGAATTAGGGCCGTCGCAGGGGCCATTACCCATTCAAATTTTGGCAAAATGGCATCGATGACTTCCGCTCTAAGCCTTTCAACGCGTGGATTATCGAGACGCCATACTATAAATAAAGCAACGAGCAAGAAAACAATGATACCGGTAGCTAAATATCTAAACGGTGCTAAGGTATCCGCTTCTTTTGGATTAGGCCTTGCCAAGTAATCCTCTTCGCTGATGGTAGAGTTTAACTGTCATAGTCAATTGCATGTCTTAATTGTTTTTCATATTCTAAAGCTTTGCCAGTCCCCATCGCAACACAATTCAAACTTTCATCTGCGATAGAAACTGCTAGGCCAGTTCTTTCTCTAAGCGCTAAATCAAGGTCGCCAAGCAGAGCTCCTCCACCCGTTAGCATCACGCCTCGATCAACAATATCAGCTGCAAGATCTGGTGGAGTGACCTCAAGAGCGGTCATGACTGCTTCACATATTTGCTGAACAGGTTCGCCAAGCGCCTCTGCTACATGGGCTTGCGATATTTCGGTTTCTCTTGGAACGCCAGTGAGCAAATCGCGACCTCGGATCATCATAGAGGCGCCTCTCCCATCATCTGGCATTCTTGCGGTGCCTATGGAAGTTTTAATTCTTTCTGCAGTACTTTCTCCGACTAGTAAATTCTGCTGTCTTCTTAAATAACTGATGATGGCCTCATCCATTCTATCCCCACCAACTCGAACCGAGCGGGCGTAAACTATATCTCCTAATGACAGCACGGCAACTTCTGTAGTACCGCCTCCAATATCCACAACCATACTCCCCGTTGGATCAGTTATAGGCATACCGGCACCGATAGCGGCTGCAATTGGTTCAGCGATCAACCCAGCCCTTCTTGCCCCTGCTGAAAGCACTGATTGACGAATTGCTCTTTTCTCAACTGGAGTCGCCCCGTGGGGAACACAAACTATAATTTTTGGCTTGGAAAAAGTTGTTCTTTTATGCACTTTCCTAATGAAGTACTTTATCATTTCTTCAGCGACATCAAAGTCTGCTATAACTCCATCTCTCATTGGGCGGATTGCTTCTATGCTTCCAGGTGTCCTACCCAGCATTAACTTGGCATCCTCGCCGAATGCGAGGGCTTTTTTTTGGCCATCTTTAACTTGATAGGCGACCACTGATGGTTCGGATAAAATAACGCCTTTGCCTTTTACGTAAACAAGCGTGTTGGCCGTTCCTAGATCTATCGCCATATCTTGCGAAAAAACTCCCGTGATTGATCCTAAGCCCATCTACGCACCTACCTATAAAATCTTAAATTTTTTGATTCGAAATTTCTGTTTATTTAAATTTTATAAACCCTACATGAAAAATACGAAAGACTGTAAATTTTGAGTAAAACTCCGAGTTCCTTCTAATATTGTTATCTTTGGTTTATTTAAAATAAACTGGTGCTCGAAAAGTCGCTTTTCTTTATTGTAGTGTCGACTAGGCTAATCGTTGATTTTTCCTTAATAATAATAAAGTTGGAGTTGATGCTGGGGAGCAATATTATGAAATCGCATGTTAAAGCTTTAGTCGTGGGTGGTGGTGCAGTAGGAACTTCGATTGCCTATCATTTAGCCAAAGCAGGTTGGCAAGATGTTATGTTGCTCGAAAGAGATGAACTTACTTCAGGTTCAACGTGGCATGCTGCCGGTCTGCTACCATTATTTAATATGTCATATGCAACTACGCATATACACAAATATTCAGTCGACTACTATAAAACCCTGGAAGCAGAGACAGGGTTGAATGCCGGGTTCTCAGTCGTTGGCAATCTGCGTATGGCGCAAACTCAGGATCGCATGGATGAGTACATGCTCTATGCTTCAACCGCAGAAACCTGTGAAGTCCCATACGAATGGCTTGCACCCAATGAAATCAAAGAACGCTGGCCACTGGTAAATACCGAAGATTTAGTTGGAGCCATTTATCATCCAACCGATGGTTATATAAACCCAGCTGATGTAACGATGGCTATGGCAAAAGGTGCCAGACAACTTGATGTTTCAATTGAACGAAAATGGCAAGTTGATGGCTATGTATGGGATGGTATGAACTGGAAAGTTACTTGTACCAAGATGGAAGAGCAGGGGGGTAATCTAGTTGCATCTAAAGAACAGCAAGTCATTACAGCAGAACATGTTGTTACTGCTACAGGTAATCACGCGCAAAGGACTGCAAAATTACTAGGCATCAAAATCCCAGCAATTCCAGTTGAGCACCAGTTTATCGTTACCGAGCCAGATCCTGCTCTTGTTGATTTCCGTAATGCTGGTAACTCAGAGCATCCCGTACTTCGAGACGCAGATGCTAAGTGGTACGTTCGGGAAGAAAGGGGGGGGTGGATTTTAGGACCTTATGAAAGGAATGCGCCAGCCCGCTTTGAATATGGCGTTCCAGATAGTTTTCGAGCTGATTTGTTCCCGTTGGATTTGGACCGGATTGAAGCTGAATACATGTCAATGATACACCGCATTCCCTCATCTGAAACAGCTGGTTTGAAAGATGATTTTAATGGTCCAATATGTTACACGCCAGATGGTAATCCCCTGGTAGGTTCGGCCCCAGGTTTGCGAAATATGTGGCTTGCAGAGGGATTTTCTTTCGGAATTACAGCGGCTGGTGGAACTGGCTACTACTTGGCTCAAATGATGGTTGAAGGGGAGGCTGAAATAGATATGGCATCCTTAGATCCTAAAAGGTACGGCAGTTGGATGACAACTGAATATGCTGCCAGAAAAAATGAAGAATGCTATGAACATGTATTTATTTTACATCATCCCGATGAGGAAAGAGAGGCTTGCCGGCCGCTGAGAACAGCGCCGGCATATGAGAGACAAAAAAACTTAGGAGCTCAATTTGGTCAGGTTAATGGGTGGGAAAGAGCCAATTATTATGGGCCAGTAGATGCTCCGGAAGATTTTGATACCAAATCGAGAAGTTTCCGGCGTGGCTTATGGTGGAAGTACTCTCTAGAGGAAGCTAAAGCGGTACGCGAAAGCGTTGGTTTAATTGATGCGACGGCATTTACAAAGCATATAGTGAAAGGCCCAGGTGCAACAAACTTTTTAAATTGGTTTACGTGCAATAAACTTCCCAAGGTAGGGCGCATAAATTTAACATACGCGTTGACCGATCACGGAACGACGCGAACCGAGTATACCATCGTAAGGCAAGGCGAGAATAGCTACTACTTGGTATCGGCTGGAGCTTGGAGTTCTTACGATGGTGATTATCTTCGAAAAGCTGCTGAAGATAAAATGGAAGAGTTTGGTTATACTGAAATTCATGATGTTACTTCTCAGTGGGGAGTTTTTGCAATTGCAGGTCCAAAATCGCGAGATTTGTTAAAGTCTGTGTTAAATGATGCGGATGTTGAAAGTGCTCTTTCTAACAAAAGGTTTCCTTGGCTTTCAGCAAAAACGATTGAGATCGGAATGTGCCCGGTTAATGCGATCAGAGTTGCTTATACTGGCGAATTAGGATGGGAGTTGCATCATCCAATAGAAATGCAGAATTATTTATGGGATCGCTTACTATTAGCAGGCTCTAATTATGGATTAAAGTTGGTTGGAGCACGTGCGCAGAACTGGTTACGTCAGGAAAAGTCATACCGTGCATTCGGAACTGAATTAGGAAGAGATGCAACACCGTTAGAAGCCGATTTATCAAGATTTATTGACTTAGAAAAGGAGTTTTTTGGTAAATACAAAATGGAGGCAACAGGCGTAAGGGCAAAGTGTGTTACCGTTTTAATTAATGGCCCAAGTGATGCAGATCCGTGGGGTCGAGAGGCTTTGTATTTGGAAGATGGCACCAAGGTTGGACGATTAACTTCAGGCGGTTATTCAGTTGTTTTTGGTAAATCAATTGGCATGGGCTACATTCGACCAGATCTTGCACAGGAAGGTCAAAAATTAAAAGTCAAAATGTTTAATTCATTTTGGGATGCAGAGGTAACCTGTGACAGTCCATATGATCCCAAAAATGAGACAATTAGAAAAGACGGTTAGCTTATTTATTGAATTTTTTAATTTAGCTGGAAGCCATTAGTGCTTTGCATTAGTAAACGCGTTATCAGTTAGTTTTAACAAGGGTTGTTTTAGATGGCACAAACAATATCAAGTTTTTTGTCTGGGCACACATCTGAATCAGTCGCTATAGGCGCAGTAAATAAAGAGTGGCTCACATATGGTGCATTGCGAGATCTAGCACAAAAGGTAAATACAACCTTACGTGATAGTGGGATATCAAAAAAGGATCGGGTTGCAATTGTTCTGCCTAATGGGCCGACCATGGCCAGTGCTTTTGCGACTATTGCTCAGTGCGCAACTACTGCACCATTAAACCCTAATTATCGTGAAGAAGAGTTTGTTTTTTATCTAGAAGACTTAAATGCTAAAGCTGTTGTTGTTAATAAAGATTATGAAGGCCCCGCCGCGCTCGCGGCGCAACGTTTAAATATACAAATTATTCGTCTTGTAGAAAGTAAAGGTATTGCGGGTTTATTTTCAATAGAGGCAGAAAAAAAGGGTAATGTTATTGAAGATGAAGTGGTAAACGAAAACGATGTTGCTTTGATCCTTCACACCTCGGGAACAACATCTAGGCCAAAGATTGTCCCGTTATTACAGTCTAATATAGCGGCATCAGCCTCAAATATAGCGCAATCTTTATCGTTATCTTCTTCAGACAGGTGTATGAATGTTATGCCACTTTTCCATATCCACGGTCTCATCGCTGCTGTTTCAGCATCCTTGACTGCTGGAGCCTCAATTTGGTGTTCGTCCGGCTTTAATGCTCTTTCTTTTTTTTCTAATCTAGATGAGGCAAAACCAACCTGGTACACTGCTGTTCCTACAATGCATCAGGCTATTTTGGCTCGTGCAGGTCGTAACGCTGAAACTATAGAAAATAATCCTCTTAGATTTCTGAGATCTTCTTCCGCTAGTTTGCCTGCTCAAGTTATGGGTGAATTGGTGGAAATCTTTGGTGCGCCTGTTGTTGAGGCTTATGGAATGACCGAAGCGACCCACCAGATGTGCTGTAACCGCTTGGATAAACAGAAACCTGGCTCAGTCGGTATACCTGCAGGACCTTCTGTTAAAATTGCGCATGAAGTTAATAATAGTCTTGTCATGGGTACCGGAGAAGTTGTTATTTCTGGTGATAATGTGACGCCTGGCTATGAAAATAACTTAGAAGCTAATGAAAAAAGTTTTTTTGAGATTGATGGAGAACGCTGGTTTCGTACTGGCGATCAAGGCGCCTTTGATGAGGACGGATTTTTATACTTAACTGGTAGGTTGAAAGAGATAATAAACCGAGGTGGCGAAAAAATTTCCCCATTAGAAGTGGATAGCATACTATTGGATCATCCTGAAATTAAGCAGGTTGTCACTTTTGCTGTGCCTCATCCTAAATTAGGGGAAGAAGTTGCTGCGGCAGTTGTACTGTCTGAGGGTAGTCAATCAGATGAGAAAGATATTAGAGGTTTCGCCAAAGAAAAAATGGCTGACTTCAAGGTGCCTCGTCAAATTATCATTTTGGACGAAATTCCAAAAGGAGCCACAGGAAAAATGCAAAGGATAGGAATGGCAGAAAAGCTAGGCCTTTTATAAGGAAAAATTATGAAAATTTGTATTTTTGGCGCAGGTGCGATTGGCGGATACATGGGTGTAAAATTAGCTCAAATAGGAACAGATGTCAGTTTGGTGGCACGCGGACCTCATTTAGAAGCTATGAAAAAAAATGGGTTGAGGTTAATCGAAGGAGAAAGCGACTTAACAGTTCCCGTAGAAGCTTCTGAAAACCCAGAGGATTTAGGTTTTCAAGACTATTTAATTATAACTTTAAAGGCACATTCTGTTCCATCAATAATTGAAAAAGTTAGACCATTAGTGAATGAAAAAACCACAATAGTATCTGGTGTGAATGGTATACCTTGGTGGTATTTTCATAAAATTGGTGGTGAATTTGAGGGTACAAAATTAGCCTCCGTTGATCCTGGAAATGTGCAGTGGGAATCTTTTGGCCCAAGTAAAGTTTTGGGTTGTGTTGTTTATCCGGCGGCAGAAGTACTGGAGCCTGGAGTGATCAAGCACATAGAGGGAAATCGGTTTTCCTTGGGAGAACCAGACGGATCAAAATCTGACCGAGCTTTAAAGCTTTCAAAAGTACTAACTGAGGCAGGGCTTAAAGCTCCTGTGCGTCCCAAATTAAGGGATGAAATTTGGGTAAAATTGTGGGGTAACCTGTCTTTTAATCCTATTTCAGCCCTAACTCACGCAACATTAGATGTATTGTGTACTGATATTGGTACTAGAGAAGTAGCACGAAAAATGATGCTTGAAGCTCAGGCAATCGCGGAAAAACTAGGTGTAAAATTTCCTATAGATGTAGAGAGAAGAATTGATGGTGGTGCAGCAGTTGGGGCACACAGGACTTCAATGCTTCAAGATTTAGATCAGGGGCGTCCGATGGAAGTGGACGCTCTTGTCACTTCAGTCCAAGAGTTAGGACGCATAACGAATACACCAACCCCTGTAATCGATATCGTTTTAAGTTTGATAAAATTAAGAGCGAAATCAGCCAACCCCTAGTATGCAATCAAGGGACTGCAAATAACAACAGATCCAAAAAAAGCCCCAAAAAAATCAATTTTTGGAGCTTTTTAAGAGACAGTTTTACTATTTATTCTTTTTCGTTATTTTTATCTTCTTTGATTTCTTCACCTGTCTCCTGGTCTACTACCTTCATAGACAAGCGTACTTTTCCTCGATCATCAAAACCGAGTAATTTTACTTTTACTTCCTGTCCTTCTTTAAGAACATCTGATGGATGATTAATCCGTCGGTTTTCTATTTGGCTAACGTGCACTAGCCCATCCCTTTTACCAAAGAAATTAACGAAGGCTCCAAAATCTACAACTTTTACAACTTTTCCAGTGTATATTTCGTTAACTTCTGGCTCAGCTACAATGGAGTGAATCATATCGTATGCACTCTTTATCGCGTCTGCATCATTGGAAGCAATTTTGATTTGCCCATCGTCATTTATATCGACTTTAGCCCCGGATGTTTCAACTATTTCTCTTATCACCTTACCTCCTGATCCGATTACTTCTCGGATTTTATCAGTAGGAATTTGCATAGTTTCAATTTTTGGAGCATGAACTGAGAAAGAGCCAGCTTCAGAAATAGACTTAGACATCTCACCGAGAATATGCATTCGGCCATCCTTAGCCTGAGCGAGAGCATTTTTCATAATTTCTGAAGTAATTCCAGCAACTTTGATATCCATTTGAAGAGAAGTGATCCCATTTTCAGTACCAGCAACTTTAAAATCCATATCGCCGAGGTGGTCCTCATCGCCCAGAATATCTGTCAAAATCGCATATGAACCCTCGTCCTCCAAAATCAAACCCATCGCCACACCAGCGACTGGAGCTTTGAGTGGAACACCGGCATCCATCATTGAAAGAGAACCTCCGCAGACCGATGCCATGGACGATGAACCGTTTGACTCAGTAATTTCGGATACTACGCGAATAGTATAAGGAAAATCTGTTGCAGCAGGCAAAACTGCTTGCAAAGCTCTCCAAGCTAATTTCCCATGCCCCACTTCTCTTCGGCCAGGTGGTCCTACTCTTCCAACTTCTCCCACTGAATATGGTGGGAAATTGTAATGAAGTAGAAAATTAGAACGAGAGTTACTATGTAACGCATCAATTATTTGTTCGTCGTCCCCTGTACCAAGTGTTGTAACTACAAGCCCTTGTGTTTCGCCTCTTGTGAAAAGGGCCGATCCATGTGTCCTAGGAAGTAAACCTGTTTCACAAACGATATCTCGAACTTCTGTGGTTTTTCTTCCATCAATGCGTTTGCCAGTTTTGACAACGTCGCCTCGCAGTATTGAGGCCTCAAGCTTCTTCATTGCTGATCCTAGGTTGGGATCTTCTAATTGTTCTTCACTAAGACTATTTTTGATATCGTCTCTGGCTTGTGCAACTGCCGAAACTCTCTCTTGCTTATCCTTTAGAGCAAAGGCATTTCGCATATTCTTCTCACCTGCTTTTTTCACAGCAGAAAATAGAGATGAATAATCCGGAGCTTTGAAATCGAAGGGTTCATTTGCGGCATCTTCAGCTAGCCCAATTATTAGGTCTATAACAGGTTGGATTTGTTCATGGGCAAAATTTACGGCCCCTAACATTTCATCTTCGGTTAATTCATAGGCCTCAGATTCCACCATCATAACAGCGTCTTTTGTTCCAGCTACGACTAAGTCTAGTCGTTGCTCTGGGTTTGTTCTAAGTTGATCCATATCTTCAACTTCAGGGTTTAAAATATATTCACCGTCAACGTAGCCTACTCTTGCAGCTCCTACTGGCCCCATGAATGGAACCCCAGAAATAGTTAGAGCAGCTGATGCAGCAATTAGTGCCACAATATCTGGGTCATTAACCAAATCATGGGATAAGACGGTACACATGACCAGTACTTCGTGTTTGAACCCATCGACAAATAGTGGACGCATGGGGCGATCGATCAACCGTGCAGTAAGTGTTTCTTTTTCAGAAGGGCGGGCCTCCCGCTTAAAAAAACCGCCAGGTATCTTGCCTGCGGCGTAATATTTTTCTTGATAATGTACTGTAAGTGGAAAGAAGTCCTGCCCTTCTTTCATTTCTTTGGCAAAAGTTACATTCGCCATTACTGACGTTTCACCTAAAGTTGCTATTACAGTTCCGTCCGCTTGGCGGGCTACTTTTCCGGTTTCTAGGGTAAGTGTTTCTTCACCCCATTTCATAGTTTTTTTAAATTCTTTAAACATCGTTTCTTCCTAAAATGGCCAAAAGGCCTTTGACGTAGAGGGCGGATTCCCTCTGACCCGGTATCTTATATGCCGGGCGCTGGGTCTGGGCGCCTGATTTCAGATGAATGGCAACTATAGTAGTTTGAACAAAAAGGAAATGCTTTATTCAAATGCTAT
>Ga0208277_1002573_pt1 | contig 10223 bp, 6 predicted proteins | sample ETNtaG_5_FD_185782 | JGI IMG/M metagenome (GOLD analysis project Ga0208277, IMG submission 185782) | Marine microbial and viral communities from oxygen minimum zone, Eastern Pacific Ocean - ETNP201406SV205 (SPAdes) (version 2) | ecosystem: Environmental > Aquatic > Marine > Oceanic ...
ATAGCAAATGTTCCCCCAAATCCGCAACATTCATCTTCTCGTTCAAGTTCGAGTAATTCAACATCTTTTAACTGACGTAATAACTCCTACGGTGCATCCCCAATTTCCATTTCCCTTTTTGCATGACAGTAAGTATGCTACTTTACTTTGATAGGATCACCAAGGTCTTCAAATTTTATTTTCAGTACATGCACCAGATATTCGGTTAATTCAAAAGTTCGTTTCGCGAAAGATTCCGCCTCGCAATGTAGTGTATCATTCTTAAATAATTCAGCATAATGTTTCCTGATCATCGCACCGCATGAACCCGAAGGCGTTACAATCGGAATTTCTTCAGGAAATAATTTAACTTGAGCTGAAGCAACTTTGCGTGGTTCGTCATGAAATCCGCAATTAAACGCGAGCTGACCACAACAAGTTTGTTCCTGAGGGAAAAAACCTTTACGCCTTCACGTTGCAAAAGTTTAATCCCAGCTTTTCCTACTTCTGGGTAAAGTAGATCTATCAGACTAGTATCGAAAAAATAAACTGCTTCAGGTTTTTTTGGATATTTTTTCATGGTTCAACTTGTTTGTTCTTCATGAGATCACTTAAAAACCAGATTATTATCTGTAACATAAGATCACTAACGAAACGTAATAACAGAGATAGTAATGAAATCTTCTGATATAGCAAACATAACTTAAGAAAGACACTAAATGTTTAAAATACATTAAGAATATATTTTTACTTTTTTTTACGCCAACCCAGTGGGCGCCCACTTTTAAGTGGTCTGACCCTACGACCAGTCATTTTTTCTACTTCCATTTTAAAACTTTCATCTCCAATAGCGAGACCTTTATTTGTACTGTCTCTAATTTCTTTCAGCAACTCTTCATTAGTCGTTTGCTCACAATAAGCCAGGTATTTTTCTATACGATCCTGTTTAGTTTCGCCAAGTTTTAAATACTCCGCATGTTGTTTACAAAGGGCAGAAGGTTTTCCTTTTCCGTTTACCTGAAAACTTGACCAGTTATAATCACCTGCATAATTGACCAATGACAGCCGTATCGGATTCATTTCGATGTAGCGACAGACTTCCAATAAATAATTTCCTGGTTGCACCAAGCACGACCTGTAGCGCCCCTCCCATAGGGTACCAGTACGCAGATTCTGTTGATTAAAAAAACGGACATATTGTCTGCCTAAAGCTTGAATCATACGGCTCATCCCACCTGCTGTATTTGGTGTAGATAACAAATGAAGATGATCTTCAAGCAAAACCCAGGCATGTACATCAACCTTATATTTTTCAGAATATTCTCTGAGCCACCACAAAAAAGCTGCATAATCGCTTGATGCCTTAAAACATTGCTGACGATTGTTAGCTCTCAATAGTATATGGACTGGTACACCAATCGGTGCAGCTCTTTGTAGTCTTGCCATTTCTTGATGATATGTCTTTTTACGAAAATCAATTAGATAAATTAATACAACTCTGACCCTCTTTAAGATTTATGCAACTGCTGATCCTCAAAGCAAAAGCATCTTCAAATAAAGTTACGATATTTATTTTTACCTGATTCGTGTCTTAATTTGTTCTATATAACACTGCCTGCATTGATTAAAATGAGGATCAATTTTTTCATTGTAAACAGAAAATATCAAAGGATTTCCTGAGTTCTAGGCAATTCCATTGCAAAAACGATTAACTGACGTGCCTGCTCCAACTCTTCAGCATTATGAAACCATAGTTCTGGTTATGTATCCAGTTGCACTAATCCACCGACCGCACCGCTCACCATTTCTCTGAGAACCACACTGTCAATTTTATTTTACTTGAGTATACTCCTCGCAAAATAGACGATATTTACATCCCAAGAAATGTAAACTTTGTGCATTAATATTTCCTTTACTAATTACACATCTTCAAGCAGGGAAAATTCGACCAAGATTTCATCATTATGTACAAGGTCTCCGGGTTGAAATAAGACTTCTTCCACAACTCCATCTGCCGGTGCCACAATAGTGTGTTCCATTTTCATTGCTTCCATCACTAATAACGGTTGCCCCGAACTTACTTCTTCGCCGGCCTTGACCAGCACACGGATTACGTTTCCGGGCATTGGTGCACCAAGTCGATAATCATTGACCTCTTCTCTCATTTCAAAAGATAAAGGATCCGATCTTGTGAAGAATGTGCGGCCGTTTTCATGAACTGCCAATAGTTGTGATTCATGTCTCAACACAAGCAAATGTTCTCCATATTTTTCCAGCCCTGAATTGTTCCATGTTAGATCTAGCGAATTTCCATGAGTAGAAACTGTGACTGAAATTTCAATATTTTCTTGCAAAATCCGGAAAGTATCATTTTCTTCAAGTATTTGGATCTCTGTTTCAGTGCCCTGTTGGTTTCGAAGTCGAATCCTGTAAGGTTCCTCACTACCTACCCTCCAATTTATAAGACTGTTCCAGGGGGAAAATGGTTCAAGGGATTTATTAGCTTTATTTGAGGAATCAGCAAAGTCTTGCAACAAACAAAAAATTGCGGTCCCCCAACATATCCAGTCTGCAGGACCTTTATTGCTTGGAAGGAGTGATTCCAGCTTTGAATCTACAAAGAGTGTGTTAGTTTCTCCTGCTTCAAAATCCGGGTGCTGCATGATACTCTCTAGAAGACCAAGATTTGTAGCAACACCCAAAACACCAGACTGTGCCAACGCAAAACGCATTTCACTAATCGCCTCCTCTCGTGATTCCGCGTGTACAATCAACTTGGCAATCATCGGATCATAATGTCTGCTGATTTCACCGCCTTCTACTATTCCTGTATCGATCCTTATGGTCGTTCTAGTAGAATCATTATTTTTATTCAATTTAGGAAAAGCCAGACGATGCAAAGTTCCGATACTCGGCAAAAAACCAATTGCTGGGTTTTCAGAATAGATTCTGGCTTCAATCGCCTGTCCTGTCTGGCAGATTGCTTCCTGAGTTAAGGGCAATTTTTCACCTGCGGCAACTCGCAATTGCCATTCAACCAGATCAAGTCCAGTAATCATTTCCGTAACAGGATGTTCAACCTGCAGGCGGGTGTTCATTTCTATAAAATAGAATCTCCTGTCGTCTCCGACAATAAACTCAACGGTACCAGCACCCTCATATTTTACAGCTTTTGCAGCGGCAACTGCAGTATCAGACATTCTCGAACGCAGATCATCATCCAGAAAAGATGAAGGTGATTCTTCAATGATTTTCTGGTACCTACGCTGAAGAGAGCAGTCGCGTTCAAAAAGATGAACTGTATTCCCATGTTGATCACCAAAAATCTGAAACTCAATATGACGAGGTCCACTGATGAACTTTTCCAGCAAAACCCTATCATCACCTACTGTATTTCTGGCTTCGCTACGTGCTAATTCAAGAGCTTCCGGAAATTCTTGATGCTTTCGTACCACTCGCATTCCTCTACCACCACCGCCAAACACAGCTTTTATCATTAAGGGATAACCAATTTTTTTAGCTTCCTTATGCAGGATTTCCGGACTTTGATCGGCACCTTTATATCCTGAAACAACAGGAACTCCTGCTGTTTCCATCACAAGTTTGGCCTGATCTTTAGCACCCATTTGTTCGATTACTTCAACAGACGGACCAACAAAAATAATTCCGGCTTTTGAACAACGCCGTGCAAATTCTGCATTTTCCGACAAAAATCCGTAACCCGGATGAATTGCTTGAGCACCATGCTTTTTGGCCGCATCCAAAATATTTTCTATACTTAAATAAGACTCCGATGGTGGTGATTCTCCAATGTAGCAAGTTTCATCTGCAAGTTGAACATGAAGAGCGCTCTCATCAGCATCAGAATAAACAGCAACAGTCTGGATTCCCATTTTTCGGCAGGTTCGGATAATCCGGCAGGCGATTTCACCGCGATTAGAAATTAATATTTTTTCAAACATTTCTATTGCTTTAATTTAATATTGCTGAATCTTATTTTAATAATGTTGAACATGTAATTCCCCGCAATTTGTGTAATTGATAATTATAATAAGAAATCTAAACTAAGTAAATTTCTTGCATTTGAAGTAAAAAAAACAATAAATCTTTCTCAATTCCTAGATTAAATAGCCTACCAACCTGAATTAAAGCAGAAAAAGTACTTCTACTCCGTTCAAGTAACTTTTTATAGATCTAACTAAAAGGAATTGAACATATAGGAGTTTCTCACTACGGTCAAATGTGAGGTGAACTTATCAGTTTTAATAGACCATTAAGTTTGATCCGCATATTGTGCGGCTTTTTTCAAAGCTCGTTCAGAATACCATATTTTCCTTTCTGATTTGCTCATCTTTTTTTCTGGCGGGTTAAGCAGACCAAAATTCGCATTCATCGGCTGAAAAGTAGACGGTTCTGTTTCAGTGATATAACGTATCAATGCACCCATCATAGTGTCTGGGGAGGGTGGCCTTTCAATACGATTCTCTAGTGCCGCGGCAATTTGTCTCGCGGCCAGAATTCCCATTGCGGTGGATTCCATGTAACCTTCAACACCTGTAATTTGTCCCGCAAAAAATACTTTGGGGTGTTTTTTTAGGTTTAACTGAGGATTTAACAGGTTGGGTCCATTCAAAAAAGTGTTGCGATGAACCGAACCGAGTCGAACGAACTCGGCATTTTCAAGACCGGGAATAAGTGCAAATACTTCCTTTTGCGCTGTCCATGTCATTTTAGTCTGGAAACCCACCAGATTGTAAAGAGTACCAACTGAATTTTCTTGCCGCAGTTGTACTACCGCATGGTATCGCTGCCCGGTTTGCGGATGTTCAAGGCCAACCGGTTTCATTGGACCGAAACGTAAAGTATCTGGACCGCGCTCTACCATTACCTCAATAGGCAGACAACCTTCGAATGGACGGGTATCTTCAAACTGATGCAGCTCAACTTTTTCCGACTGACTTACTGCTTTTATAAAAGACTCATATTGAATGTAATTCATTGGACAATTTAAATAATCAGCCTTACCTTTCCCATAACGTGATGCTCGGAAAGCAAGGCTCATGTCAACTGATTCTGCAGTCACAACTGGAGCAATCGCGTCATAAAATGACAAATATTGTGTCCCCAAAATATCCTGGAGTGAAAAAGCTAGGGCATCCGAAGTTAACGGTCCTGTGGCAAAGACAACGTGAGAATGATCGTCAATCAGTTTTGTAACATCTGTAACCTCCTCATTACAAAAACTTATAAGTGGATGACCCTTTAACTGATCTGTTACTGATCTAGCAAATGGTTCTCTATCTATGGCAAGGGCTTGTCCGGCAGGCACAGAAAATGTCTCTCCGTGTTTTAAAATCAGAGAATTATGCAGGGCCATTTCAGCTTTGAGTAAGCCGTGTGCATTTTCTAACGCACGACTTTTAAATGAATTACTGCAAACCAGTTCAGCAAAATTTCCGGTCTTATGTGCTTGAGTCATACGTGACGGACGCATCTCGAACAACCGCACATGGTGTCCACGCTCTGCCAATTGCCACGCTGCTTCTGAGCCAGCAAGGCCAGCCCCTACAATTGCAACTATTTTTTTTGTATTCATCTTTTGCATATTTTTTACGCTAACTTTACACACGCGTTTTAATTTAAAATATTTGCTGAATGTTTTTAAAACTCAGACCAAATGCTAATGCTAATAGTTCAATTGGAAAGTAGAAAGTTCAAAATAATTCTCTTAGAATAATAAAGAAGTTCCAAAGAAATCAGCGACTCTGCATAGTTATATACCTCCAAGATTCATTCCGGTGAAACGTATTAAGAAAGAATCTATTGAATACTAGCCTCGCAAGTCATCGTGATGAAAGTAAAATATTTGATGGGGATAAATAACTGAGTCGGGGCAATAATTATCGATCCAACAACGACGGTGAACCACCTCGCCGCTCTATTGCTTCATTAGGTATCAGGATCATGGAATGAGGTTATAAAATAAATTCAAAAATATTATTTTTCAACAACATAATTTGCATTTACAAATGAAACCCAAAATAGCAGATAAATTTTTAGACCGTTCATGGAAGACTTAACAAGCAGGAATTTTATTTTTAGATTCAACAGCTGACCATTCATCAGATTTAGAATTTGTAATTTTTCGTGAAGAGTTCCATACCACCAGAAAACTACTTGAGGCCATTGCAAGAGCGGCTAAAAGAGGATTGAGTAATCCGCTAAGAGCTAACGGTATAGCGATAGCGTTATACAAGAAAGCCCAACCAATATTTTGGCGTATTCTTCTGCGGGTTATTTCGATCAATTCAAAAGCAATGAAAACCTGATCCAGGCTACCCCTAGGAATTACTACGTCAGCTGCCTCTGCGGCTAGTGAAGTTGGCACACCAAAGGCAATACCCAAATCTGCTTCTGCTATGGCTGGAGCGTCATTATTACCATCACCAATCATGACCACATTACCTTTTGATTTGTACTGACGAATGACAGCAGCTTTAGCTTCCGGCGGTACTCCTAGGTATAATTCATCTACTTGGTCCTCATAACCACTTTGATGTTCTGCACCGGAAAGTAAAACAACATTTTTGTCATGCCTTAAGCGATTAACAAATTCTGCCCACTCAGGCCGACGTTGGTCACTTGTTATAATAGCACCGAATATCGAACCATCCCAGCCAACATATGAGATTACCTCCTCCGCTCCCTTTATATTTTTGGACTCTAACTCACCTTTAATATCAACTTTCCAGTTAAGTTGAGAAAATAAAGACTTGCTGCCAACTGCGACCCTACGTCCATCCACAGTAGCTTCTGCACCTTTTCCAGGGTGTACAATAAAATCTACAGCAGTTCTACTTGAATCCATTTGCGCAATCGCTTTAGCAATAGGATGAGAAGAAAACCTTTCAACCGCGGCAGCATATTCAATTACTTCATTATCTCCAACAATATTTTCTATGCCCATTTGAGCTGTAGTTAATGTTCCTGTTTTATCAATTGCTACAGTATCATACTTGGGTGGTTTTTCAAAAATATCAGCACTGGAAAAAATGATCCCATTTCGTAATGCACTGCTGATTGCATTTGCTGTTGTAAGTGGAACAGCCAACCCGAAAGTACAGGGGCATGAAACTATAAGTGTCGCCAAACCAGCCAATAATGCAGAACTGGGTTGAGTACCAATCCACAACATCCATCCAGTGACCAAAAATGAGATACTAAGAACTAATGGAACAAATATTCTAGCCATCCTGTCAGCAATTCCCAAAGCCCCAAGCGTTGAACTCTGAACACTCCAAAGTACGCGGGCAAGATTTTTCATCTGGCTTTCAACACTATGTCCAACTTCAATTTCAAGATTACCTTCGACAATAAGAGTTCCACCAAACACAGAATCTCCCGTTTTTCGAATAACAGGGAATGGCTCTCCTGTCATAATTGACTCATCAATAGCCCCTTCTCCAGAAATGATTTTTCCATCAACTGGAACGTGATCATTTTCTCTTACAATAAGGATATCTCCAGATTCAATTTCATCAGGAGTCAGAGATATAACCTCCCCATTTCTTACAACTTTTGTTGATGGAGCCCAGCTTTCTATGATTTTGCTTAATTCAAGAGTGGCATTGTTTTTTGCCTCTCTCTCATAATAACGGCCAACTGTAACCACTGCGACTATCACTGCAGATACATCGAAATATAAATCTAGCTTTCCTGTCATAATTTGACCAAAGCTATAACCATATGCAGCCAAAATAGCAATAGTCAACAAATTATCCATGTTCAGGATGCCTGTTCGAATTCCTATCCAGGCACCACGCAATATAGGGAATCCAACAACAAAAATTACGATCGTAGTAAAACCAAACATAACTTTTGGAACTACTTTAAATGCAAGCCAACTAACTGGTTCTAATTCTTCTAAAGAAACCAATCCAAGATCAACCGGATAGAAAAATGCGACATTGAGCATCATTACCATACCGGCAAGTCCTACTGAAAGAACAAACCTGAGTAAATCCAGATTTTCATTTTTTGCTGATAATTTATCAGAATGAAAGTGGGCCCGGTAACCTGAAAGACTTAATACTTCCGGCAATTTGGATTTGTCTATAATTTCAGAATCATAAACAACTTTTGCTGTTGAAGTAGCATAACTTGTTGTAACAGAATGTATACCTTCGAGTTTTTCTGCGCTATGTCTAATCAGAATTTCGCAGGAAGAACAGTGCATCCCCTCAATCCTGAGAAATGCCTCACTACCTGTTAGCTGTTGTGTGGTTTGTTTTGGAGTGGGTAGTGGCTTATTGCCACTTAAAATTTCCTTGCCAAATGAACTGAAGACTGCCCCGCACCCATGACAGCAGAACTCATGGCCATTTTTAATAATTGGAGGAATGGGCGTTGGTAGGCCACATAGTTCACATTCCATTACGCCCATTCAAAGATAAGCTGCAGTCTAAGAAACCTAAGTTGCGATTTCCCTTGACTTACTAAGTGTCACGAAAAACATTGAAATACCGTAGGCTAGGATAAGACCAAATATTAAAATGAATACTCCAATACCCATGTATCCGCTCTCAACCCAATTTGATATTCGTCTTGGAATGCCCATGGCTCCACCTGCCATAAAGGTGTACATCATTCCAACTCCACCTATAAAGTACATCCTATAAGATTGTCTGCATTTATCTGCATCGGGATTCCGGTTTGTTAAAACAGGGTAATGGTGATATAAAACACCCATCCACATCAGACTCATGGCAAGCAGGACTGTCATTGCATGACCACCGACCCACAATGTCCCGTGCAGGTGATAGGACATTGCTACATTCCCAATAATCATTGCAGTTACACCGTCCAAACAATATATAACAAAACCTGCCAATATCATCATCACACCTGGTTCTGGCCTCAGACCATGTTTCCAGATCGTGGCTAGTATGGTGAATATAGTAAATGCACCACCAATGCCGGTTCCCCAACTCATAACGTTTCCATGGAATGAAAACGTTGATGGAAGGGCTGGAAACATTGTGTAGAAATGGTGAAAGAAAGAAGTCACTGAAGTTATGAGCAATATCCATAAAGCTGCATTTGCAAGCTTATCGCTGTAGAGTTTTCTAGTTCCATCTGCTAAGTAAAGAGGAAGTGTACCATATACAGCACTAACAATCATAATGGCCATAGATTCCATCAGATTATGAGCAAATATATAAAAAACAAATTGAAAAACTACCGGTGTAACTGCCCACCCAATCCAGGCTGCAGGAAAAATACCGTACAGGTAAAGTAGTACAGAGGAGGCAGTAACTATCAAAGGTAGTCCTGATACTAAAAGAACAATCACCGCAATCAACATTCCTAACATTCCAGGATCATTCAGGGTCCGTGGAGACAATTCTAGTTCATCATGCTTTTTACCCCAAAATATCATCTGTAAGATTTGAATGGGATACAAAATAATCATGGAAACTAGAATCAAAGCAATGCCAGTGAAACCAAGAACAACTGACCACATTGGCCACACCCCCATCTGTGCGCCAACAACTGGAAGAGGGAACATCACAGTGTATGTGATCTTAAATCCGGCTAATACAGAAAGTGTAAATAAGAGCCCCCCTATATTCATGAAAATATAATACAAAACAACTAGTGGACCATCAGCTTTTTTCCCCATACAGGCACCAGCCCTGTGCAAACTAACCCCAACCATCAATGAAAATGCAAACGGGAAAGTCATTGCTGCACCGTGAAGAGTCAGGGCAGTGTAAAATTCAAATAAAAATATATTTAGACCAAAATACTGAATGATCGGCATAGAAACACCAAGTAACAAGGCTATGGCCAACCAAACAAAAGAAGTCATTATGATTAAAGACGGCCATGCATTTATGGATGCAAGATCGTCATTTCCATTTACCTTAAACATTTTCCCTAGAACAGGGGTACCTTGAATCATTTTAGCGGCAGTAGACATGTTAGAACTCCTATGATTATAACCGATTTAAGTTAGTGATCATCACCCCAAAAAGAAGTAAGGATACACATATCATTTAACAAAGAATAATGAAATTAATTCACGCTTTTACAAAACGCTACCTTACAACCAAAAGGTCCTGCATCGCATGGTGTACAATCCCACAGTATTCTAGGCAACGAACCTTATATTCACCAGGCTCTTCGAAAGTATGAACCAGAGTTGTTGGTGATTCCATTCCAGGCATCAGCATCATCGTAAA
>Ga0208277_1002574_pt1 | contig 10221 bp, 7 predicted proteins | sample ETNtaG_5_FD_185782 | JGI IMG/M metagenome (GOLD analysis project Ga0208277, IMG submission 185782) | Marine microbial and viral communities from oxygen minimum zone, Eastern Pacific Ocean - ETNP201406SV205 (SPAdes) (version 2) | ecosystem: Environmental > Aquatic > Marine > Oceanic ...
TCTGCCAATGCAGAAATCAGCATATTAGCCGGAATATCATAATAAGTGGTCATGTAACAACACCAAGCATTTTGCCGAGTTTACTCCCCTATATCAATGAAACGGGTGATAATGCGACGCCATAACTTGAAAAAAGGAAAATGGAAGTGTTATTGAAGGAGGCAATATAGGGCGCTACATGCAGAAGGCTTTAGCCCAAAATCCGAACCTGCTTCGGACACTTTTAGGGCTCTCATTCACTCTAATCTTTTTGCTGGCTTATGCAGTCTACGGCGCCACTATTTCACCATCATACTACGTTTATGAAACAGACAACATATCAACTACTGAGGCGGATTCTGAACCAACAAAATTGTATGATGAACAAGAAAATGAAACAATATGGCGATGGACTATGAGTGCTGACGGTGACAACCTTACGTGGGTAAATTTAACAGCAACCGAACTGTCTAGAGAATCTACCATAAGGTTAACCAACTCTGCAGGATTGTATAGTCATAGTAAGCTTGGAGATCCAGATGCTGATGACTTTGCTTGTGAAGAAAAATGTTACCAAAATAGCACACATGAAGTTTACAGTGAAGATGGTGAGGATGTCAAAATAATTTCTATGACTACTACTGACCCGGGCAGGAGAAATAATGGGACTGTTTATGCCAAATCATTAGCTTCAGCCGAAGAAAAAGCAAGAGAAATAATAGAATATTTCCATTCACCATCAGTTATTGTTGTCGAGATAATTGAAAGTGGTAATAGAACAACTTCACCTAACATTGAGCTAGAAACTGTAAACGAAGATTTTGGCAATATAGAGGTTTTCTCCATTGATGCAGGTACCGAATTCCTATGGGCGCTGGCTGCAGTTATTGGTTGCTTTTCTATGATTCTTATACCTTCTTTCACCGTATATTTTGCTGCCCAGGCTAAGGAAAGAAAAGCAGAACTAAAATTACAACAGGCAGAGGAAAATGTCGATTCATCAATAGACCATTCTAACCAAGCCAATTAACTCATATAGATTACATACCGTGTCTAAATTGAGCCGCACATGAAAAACTACACCGCATTATTGTTAGTGGTATTGATTTCAGTGCACGCCATGCCTATGAATAATTCTATATTAACCAAGCAAACAGCACATGAAGTGAATTCGAAGGCAACAGGAGTAGACCTTTCTGTTACTGATGTGGACTTTACTTACCCAAATGCCAATGATCGAGGAAAATATCAAATGTTCTCATCTAACTATCCAATAGCCGATTTCAATAAACCTGAGACACTATATGTTGTTGATGCTGTCAAGGATGTAGAGATTGAATTGAAGGTTTTTTTATCTAATATTGGGACACTAGATGCAACAAGTGTTGAAGTTAATATTCTAATCATCCACAATGAATACCTTGATTTTAATCTCCATAATATTACCAACACAATTGGTTCGGTTCGAGCCCAATCTGAAATTACTTCAACGGTCAAGTTTACCCCTGAGTATTCAGGAAATCATAGTTTAGTTGTCACTCCTGCCTCGGCTACATTAGATGATAATCCATCAAATGATGTATATTCGAGTACATTTACTGTTGCAAGTAAATATTACAATTGTAATGATTTAGTGTCATGGACAACTGGATTTGGTTGGTCAGAAAATATCGATACATTTCTCTCTGAAGGATCTGCATGCCATTATGGGAATGGTCAAACATCAACCTATTCAGCCAATTCTAATAGTGATTTAATCACGCCAATCCTTGACATGTCAGATGCAATCCCAAACCCTACAAGAACAAATGGGATTACCTTTTTCTATACTGGTAGTATTGCAAGCGGGGATTATGTAAAACTTTACAGTAAGGATGTGAATAACGGATGGGTAGAGTTAGCTAGTATTACTGGTACAATAGATAATACGTTTACCGATGGCGCGAATTGGAACACTTGGTCGTTAAATCATGCTGGAGCAGTTTCACCTTTAATTCCAACAAGTTCGCAATTTTTTCACAGCAATTCTCAATATAAATTTTCGTTTACAAGCGATTCCGTGAACAATGATATTGGTTACTGGATGGATGATATAGTAATTGTATATGATCAAGAAGCAAAACCATCTGAATTTGATATAAGTGTATCTGGATTATCTGTAACTAAGACTGTTCCAGGATCTTGGGGCAAAGCAACTTTACAATTAACTAATAATGGAAATCTTTCAGAAATATTTACTCCATCAATACTAAACCTTCCAGCAGAATGGCAATACTATTTTTCCCACCAAACTGGAGTAAGTATAAGTGAGGATAATGGAGTGTTGGTGGGCAAGGGCGAAACAAAAATCATTGAATTAAATTATCAACCAAAAGTTGGTGAATCTACTGGTTTTTTCCCAATTCAAGTAGAATTATCTAGTTCAACTCATGAAACGATTAGTGATTTTATTAATCTTCAACTAGAAGTAGAACCAGATAGAATTCCAAAGTTTTCAGACACTTCTACAAGTCCACGATGCGCGCCTGGAAATACCTGCATCTTCAGTGCTTATCTAACTAATATTGGTGGTGCAAGTGATGTTTTTGACCTTTCGTTGAGCTATCAAAACTTGCCGCTAGGATGGAGTGTGGCTTTTGCTTGGAATCAACCTAATTCAATTTATATCCAACCTGGAATTCTAACTGAAATTTTGTTGACATATACCGTTTCACAGGATGCAGTGCCTGATTCTTTGGGCATTTTTCAAATTCATGCACACTCTCAGAATGATTCGTCTCGAAGTGATACTTTGGAAGTGACTGTAACTGCAAGTATGGTAAGTGATGCATCTGTATTTCTACAAGATTCGCAACTAGATACAACATGGACAGTAAATCCAGGGGAATTTGTTAGTATAACTTTTGAAATAATAAATAATGCCTCAGTCCAAGATATTTTTTCTACTAGTGCTGAAATAATAGGTTTCAATGATTGGACTGTTGTAGACATAGTTCCCGAACAGATGTTCTTAAATTCAAATTCCAGCGGCACATTTGTAGTCACATTACAGTCTCCTGAATCTGCTCAATATGGGGACAATTGCCCGGGTATAGTTGCTGAAATTAGTTCTCAAAGAAGTGGCCAGAATTATCAATCAACGACATATAATAATTTAGCAATAAGACAAGTAAACGACATAAGTGTTCAGGTCGTGAACTCTCCTAATGAAATAATTCCTGGGAAGATAAACAATTTTAATTTGACAATAGAAAATTTAGGCAATGGTCCAGTTACTTCTACAGTAATTGTCGATAACATACCCACTTCTTGGGATTGGTGGATTGAAGATGAGAATGGACAGATATTAACAGCAGTTCAATTATCAGAGCGTTCAGAACTTGCATATTTACTAGATCTGTATTTGATGATTGATGTACCAGCAGGAGTTGAGCCAAATACACAGTTTGCAATATCAATATCTGTGAACATTGTTGACAACACAGAAGACATTAACATAGCAAATAATGCAATTGTCATGGAGATATTTACTGCAACCGTTAGAAATGTCACTTTGTTAGATTCGGAATCTCCAATCTACACCGGCGTGGGTAATATTACCAAATTGGAATCATATGTTCTAAACATGGGTAATATAGATGAGGGTGAAGTTCAGATAAGGGCTCAAATAACTTCGGCGGATTATTCTGCACCAATAGAATCATATTTCACGATAGGTATGATTGGTATTACCTTTGAATTAGACATTTTTCACCCAATTACCCTAGCCAAGAATTCCTCTAGAATATTAGTAATGGATATCGTTGTACCGCAAGATATTCCCCTTGATTCGACAATTTCAGTCTTATTTGAAATCCAGTATATCGATGGTGGAATTATTACTAAATCGCAAAATGTAGATTTGATAGTAAACCATGTCAGGAAGTTCTCCACTGTGTACGGTCAATCTGCCAATCCGTTGGTTGATGACTACGGTAAGTTATGGATCAATAATACCATTGAGTCTACTTCCAACGAGATATTTACCATTAAATTTGAAAAGCCAGATAACTGGAATCTATTGTGCCAGTCAGAATTAGTGAATGATAGTGGAATCACGATCCAATCATCTTTTAGTGCCTCTATAATTCGCACATCATCGATATACTGTGAGGTGCTAAATGATGGAATGTTTCTACAAGATGAAGTCACTATTTCAATTACTGATCAAAATGGCAATCAACTAAGTCAGAATTCTATTTCCTATAATTTCCCGAAAAAGACTACTGACTCGCAGTCAATTTCAGTTACAGTGATAGGTGGTGTTAGTATTCTAGTACTGATAATCATTGCAGGCTTGGTTATTACCATTAACAGATTTCGGCACAGGGATTTGGAAAATGTTGAGTTTAAACCGGCAAGTGGGCCACCTATTTCTGGACCACCAATCAGCACCCAGAATATCACAAACAATACATCTCAAGATACAACTAATGAGACATCACCTCCTTTGCCCGAAACTGGATTGCCACAAGGTTGGACTATGGAACAATGGAAATATTATGGGCAACAATATTTAGAAATGACCAATAGGCAATGATGTGGCTGAGTATCCTACGCTTTGGTATGCCCTATGGTTGATAATTGCAGTATTTGGAGTAACTACTTGGTACTTGAGAAATTTTACCACTAAAGTTGAAATTACTAAATTGTCAGCATATATCGGTGTAATAGCTATGAGTACAATGTTAATTTGGACTTTGATAGATTTTTGATGTGATATTATGGCAATACATGGTTTAGATGAACATGAATATGCGGGTTTGTATCCATGCAGGCTACCTGTTTGGTGGGGATTTTACGGAAATGTTGGGATTCATCCAAGTATTGAGGGAATAAGTGGTAAATCTGTAGTTTTGAGAATTGAAAAGAGATTTAACAGAATTGAGAGGATAATGGCTAAGTTGTTTAGGGCACCTAGGGAGGTCAGAAGACCATTAGACGTCAAAAACAGTATGCTATGGCAGTTATGTGATGGAAGTAGAACTTTTGAACAGGTATGTACTGTTTTGGACTCATTATATCACGAAGATATTTCACCAGTAATCGATAGAACAGCTGCCGGGATAAATCTCTTGAAAAGTAAAAATCTCATGACTGTGTTGAGTGAAAGTTTTAGTGGGAAATGGGCGATCAGTCCCGGTATAGTGCCAAATAATCAAACATTGAAACCTCTAGATGACAAATTAGGAATAACAACTGGCGAAGAATAAATCAATCAGGTTCCCAAACTAATCTAAGGCCTATACCATCACTAACTTTGGTACCCACTGAGTAACCTCTAGAAGAACTCCTTGTTGAATCACTTTCCGTAAACCAACTACCGCCGCGATGACAAAAAACATCTGTATCATCATAGTAAGGTAATTGAGTAGATTTTATAGAAAAGTCTCGCCGATAATTATCAGCACACCATTCAGCAACCAAACCATACATGTCATACAAATCCCAATTGTTAGATTTTTTTAATCCGACTTCTCTTGTTGATGCACCCGAGTTTCCAGCATGCCAACCGTAATCATCAAGTTCACCGTCAAAATTACCAAAACTCCATTTTGTATCTGTCTTGGATTTGGCACTATATTCCCATTCAGCCTCTGTTGGAAGACGCCATTTACCAAGTAATGAAAGGCGTTCAACACCAATATGAATTTCATTTAATCGGTCAATAAAATCCAAACAATCTAATCGAGAAACTTGTTCAATTGGCCTTAGACCTGAACTCCAACCTTCCTGAAACTTTGCAGGATTTGTCCCCATTACAGAAGCCCAATGCATCTGAGTCACCGGTCTTTGACCAATAAAAAAGGGATTGGAAATTTCCACATTGTGTACCGGTAATTCCCTTGCTAAACCATCGCCCACACAATCACCCATGTGAAAGTTACCTGGTTCAATTAGAACATATGTCGCCCCGAATTCATCATCAAAACGCGGAGTTATCAATCAACCACCTTCAAGATAACTTTTTTGAGTTTTCAAGAGTCGATATTACAACACTGTGCAGTCGTTCTACTATTTTTGGATCAACTAATTGACCATCATCATCAAATGCTTCTTTTACATTACCTATCGCTAACTGTTCAGGAACAGGCCAACCATGTATCCACCTAAGCATTATTCTCATATGGTTTAGAGTGTTAGAATTCGTCACACCACCAAGAGTAGACATAAGTCCAAAGACCTTACCTTTGACATGTTTTGAGTAAAGCCAATCGAAGGTATTTTTCATAGCCCCTGACATAGTACCGTGATATTCAGGAGATGCAACTAGAAAGGCATCCATTTCAGTGGCCAACTCTTGAAATTCTTTGACATTTTGATTATCCCAACAACCTTCTTCTCCAACTAGCGGTAAAGGCTTTACATCTAAATCCCAAAAGTGTATTTCTGCGCCATTTTCTTTAGCAATGTCGAGAGCTAAATTAACCAACATACCACACTTTGATGTGGGTCTATATTCTCCACTGAGTCCAAGAACCTTAATCGCCTTATTTGCCATGTTCCTTCGATGTTAACAGGGTTATTGAATGTAAGTGTTTGAGAGTACAAGAATAAGTAAGCCTTATGCTTTAGTGCTTAGCCCTATGGTTTGAGGCTTATGGACCAAGACACCCTAGCACTGGAAGAAAACGCTGATAATAGTGTCGAAAATCAAGTCGAAGCATTGCTGATTATGGGCGAGGAAGCATCACGTAGTGGAGATTCTAAAGCAGCCCTATCGGCATTTAATAAAGCGATTTCATTGGACCCATCAGCGGACATGGCATGGTTCAATAGAGGTGTATTACTAGAGGCGCAGCAAGATGCCCGAGGCGCAAGGCAGGCTTTCCAAATATGTTTAGACGTAAATGCTAATCATGCACCAGCGACCGCAAATCTATGTATCTTATTAGAAAGGATTGGCGACCAATCAGGCGCCTACATGATGGCGGAAAAAGCACTGCAATTTTATCCAGGACATCCATCCATTTTAGAGGTTAAAAATAGATGTGAAGGTAGCGCGCAGACAAAGCCTATCGATAGCATGAAATCAGTAGAAGTAATCGAACAATATCAACAAGATGATGTTGATACAGTTATCGCAGAATCTGGATTAACTGATGCAAATGCACTTCTCGAAGAAGCAGTATATCACGACGCAGATCAAAATCAAGAACTAGATATTCATGAATTGAGATCGGCTGCAGAAGTAGTTGTTGCAACAGACGAAATTCAAGAAAGAATTGAGGCCTCCCAACCTGTTGTAGAATCTATTCCGGACCTGCCAGTTGTACCAGTAGAAGTCGAAATTAAAGAAGATTTGAACTTGGATAAGTTGGTAGAAGAAGCAACCGAATCAATAAAATCTGGCGATGCTAAAAAGGCGCTAGAGATACTAAAACCACATCTAAAAACTGAGGCAGCAAAGCATGCACCTTCATGGTTGATTGCAGGAGGGGCTATGGCTAGGTTGGATTTAGAAGATCACGCAATTTCCGCAATCGAGCATGCACAAAAATTAGATCCATCAAATCCTAAAGGATGGTATAATTTAGGTTCATTAAAACAAAGAAAGGGTATGCTAGAAGAAGCGGCAGTTTGCTATGCCAATGCAGTTAGAGAGGACCCAAGTTACATCAAAGCAGCGACTAAATGGGCACCACTTGCGATGGAATTGAAAGATCCTCAAGCATATTTATCAGCGGCTACAGTAATTGTTGCGGCAGAACCAGACAATCCAATTAGACAAGAGTTAGCAACAACTCTAGTCGAGCTTGCTGAAGGTGAATCAAGAGTTCTTGAATCACAATCAGGAATGCCTCCAACATTGCCTGAAGGTCCTGAAATGGCTGCTACAGCACTGGAATTAATCGGCCACGGGGAAACTGTACTGCATGCTAGAGCATATACAATGACCAATAATCACATGGAATCTGTAAAAATATGGAAAGCCATGATTCAGACCAATAGAAATGATGCTGAAATGTGGCGTGGATTATCAAAGGCATTGTATGCTGCAGGTGACACCACTACTGCAGAGAAATGTAGCATCAAGGCAAATGAAATTGAAGGTCTAAACCAAAGCCCTAGTATTAATCCGGAACCAGCACAACCAGTTGAACGGGACACTACGGAAATCACTTCACAATCTAGTGATGTATCCCCAGTGCAATCCTCACCTAGCCTAGTTTCAGAACAAGAAATGTCAATGGCTAATTCTGTACTATCAAGACCTATCGAGCAGACAACTCCAGCATTGCAAGAAAGCGCGCCAAATCCACAAATAGATTTAGCAAAGGCGGCATTAGAAGTTCAAAATAATTCATTAGTCTCAGAAGAATTTAGAAACCCAACTTCCAATGCAGTAGCAAATCAAGATATATCATGGTACAATCAAGGTGTGGCTTTAATTGAGGCTGGAAAATACCAGGAAGCTCTATCTTGTTTCGACAGAGCCCTGCCTTCTTTTTCTAATGATGATGAAATGGTTATTAGAATACTTAACGGACGAGGTAACGCTTTTTATTATCTAGAAAATTATCCAGCATGTGTCGAATCATATCATCAAGCAATGCTAATTAGACCGGAAGATGTTCGTGGAAAAACACTCTACAACATGGGCACGGCTTACGCTGAAATGGAGCGATATCAAGATTCTGTAAAATGCTTTGAACAAGCAATACCAAGGGGTCTAAACAAAGAAGAAATAAAGCGAACAAAGGATCAGATACGCCGCTGTAATATATTACTCAAAGAACAAAAGAAAAAGAATCGGTGATTATTTGCTAAATAGTGAAAATCTAGTAAACAAACTAGTCGAAGCAGGACTAGAAGAAAAACAAGCATTACTGATTATCGATTTGGCTACTCAGCCACCAGCAAAAGCCAGTGAAATTGGTAAAAGATTAGGTCTTTCTAGGATGGACGCATATAATTCTCTTAAGAAATTACAAGAAAAGGGGCTTATTAAAGCAACATTAGACAAACCAATACGCTTTTTTGGCATGACAATTAACGAGGTTTTTCAACAAATAATTAGGACTAAAGAAATGGATTTGAGAAGATTAAACGAAAATTTAGAATCGCTTACTCAATCTGATAATTTACCAATTATATCTAATGCTCGCAATGTCGATGAGGATTCATTTTCGGTATTAAAAGACCGTCACGCCATCTTAGCAACCGTGGAATCAATGATCGCTGAATCAGAAAAACATGTCTGGTTATTACTAGGAAGATGGGGAATACTACACCTGCTGAGGTCTGGAGCCATGGATGCCCTCACAGATTCATTGAATCGTGGGGTTGAAGTAAAATTAGTGATTTGTGTTGATGAAAAAACTATCCGATTTTATGACCAATTAGACGATAGAATAGAAATTAGGCATCATCCCGAGTTTAACCTATGTGGTGTTTTTATCGATAATGAAGTTGGCATACAATACGTCCAAACAGAGGATACACCAACTGGTAGAGGTAAAGACGATACCGCAATATTGATGGAATCTGATATGCTGCTTTCTGCTCAAAGTGAATTACTAAGAATTCAATGGAATGCAGCTAATTCATACAGTTCAGCAAAGGCCAAGATGATTGATGGAATGATGACTGAACCTCTTAAATTGACTTTAGGCGATGGTTCATTCTACGAGCGTTTCAAAGAATCTATGAAATTGGGCATCAATCAGCAAACTAATGCAGTACTAACCAAAGGAGGTATCCCTGTTGTTGATGAGAACATCCCTCAATCTAACACTTTGACAGCTCTAGGAATTAATACTAACCAACTGTTTCAAGATGTTGGCGTAAGAATTGGACAAGAATTAGCGGTCAAATTACAGCACATTGATGACGATAAAATATTCTGGGACAATATCAAAACTGAATGGAAAGATTTAGGCATGGGTCAAATAGAATTTGATAACTTACCACCTCGGATGATAACAGTAAATGATGGCAATGCATGTGATGGCAAACCTCAGGCCGGAGGTATGTTCTGTAATATGGATGAAAGTGTTATTGCAGGAATAGTCAAAGAACGTCATGGAAAATCAGTAAATTTGAATAAACGTGAATGCTCAACGTCAGAAGAAATGTCATGTTGTTACGAAATTTCAATAGCTGATTAATTTTCACTCGATTAGTACACAGATTGATAGATGAGTAACTGTTGGGATGAGCATGGATTGCGGAACTTGTGAAACAGCGGGACCGGTTTTA